>JGI24158J21664_10003240_pt1 | contig 20317 bp, 10 predicted proteins | sample Ectturendosymbi3_FD_21664 | JGI IMG/M metagenome (IMG submission 21664) | reverse complement strand
GTAGAAATCGGAATAGCAGAGTTGGAACTACCAAAAACAATCACTTGTGTAGCCCAGCATTAAAATCCATGAATTAGGCAAACAACACACTGAGTACAATCGTTTGAACACCGGTAGGGAGCACACGTTGATGGTCTTCTAGTGTTTGGTTTTAAAAACAAGTCGATAGCCATTGCTGAATTCAACAAGCACACTGATATAAAAACGGCGATGTGGGCCATGAAATGCTGTTTGCATGGCGCGAGAATTCACAGCAACTCGTCAGGCGCGCACTGTGGCCTGCAAACAACATGATTGTTCAACCGCCGAGAAGAGAAAGCGTACAGACATTTCCTTTCCCCTAACACCAAAAGCCTATAAAAAGTGCATTTGTATAAATAAAGCAGAACTTTCAGCACTGCTACCATGAGATCATCCGCACTGACGATGAGTGCGTTTCAGACAGAAGCGCAGAAGAGTCATTGTGTCAGCTGTCACCGGGTGCGATCTTCCGGCCAGTTATTACAGGGTTGCACGTGTCTGAGCCTCTCGGGTGCCTACTGACTCGACTGAGAACGCACCATCAGACAGTCGCCTAAGCCACCTAACTTACGTCGCCGCTGTCCTTCACCCACTGTCAGAGAAGAACAGACTGCACGCTTGGTTGATCACCGTTAAGAACTTCGTCATTTTTGGTCACTGCAGACGAATAACTAACAACATGTCGTCCAAAAAAGCACACCCGCGACGTTATTCCTTTTTAAGCCATCATTACTTACTTGGCCGCCTCCAATTCTACGACAAGTACGTGAACGGGAAAGAAATCAAGCTCTAAAAATGGCGAAAACCAGGGGTAGATTTCCGAACAAGATCGTCTAAACAACAAAATCTCGCCAAAGCTGAAAGCTTTCGAATTTCCGGGAACGGCGAAAGCAACTAGTGAACCATAGCGATGATGACAGCTGACTGATAACGCTTTTGGTCTACCACATGCGTTTAGCACAGCTATGTCCAACCCCCGGCCACATGCGGCCCAGTCGAGGGTTTTGTGCGGCCCAGTTTAGGTTTTGGCTGCAGTAAAAGTATCCCACATACTGACAACCTGTCCTTGTTTTGATAGTCTTGAATTTGACATTTTTGATGCAGGTGGTCCTCAGAACCACTTTATCACGTCGGTTACCATTGCAGTTGTAGTTTAAGCTAAACTTAGTTTGCTAAGATCAAAGTAAGCCATGCAATGTGCGGCCCTCAATAATATGCCATTCAATGCGCGCCCTGGTTAAGATAGTGCCATACTTTTTGGCTCAGTAAACCATTTGGGTTGGACATAACTGGTTTAGGAGGTCCGCAATCGACGACAAAACAAGCAATGGCTGCTCATTGCTCGTTAAGATCGAATCAGGTCAGTCTACACAGGCGAATCACACCTGGGATCACAATGACCAACTTGATATTTTATTAAATACTTTTAAAAATGTGACAGCTTTCTGTCATTAATGTGGTCAAATTGATTCGAAATACGTTTTCAAGTCGAGTCGTAGAACAAAACTAAATGTAGATTCGTTTCCAAAAAGAGCTTTGATCCCTGTTTGTGGCGAGCAGCAACTGGCAACGCTCAAATGATTACAATAAAACTTAAGACCAAGTATTCAAATCCCCTGGGGCGTGACAATTGCCAGAACGTTGAATCGTGATTGCACGAATCGCAGCAGCATAGTAACAGGATCGCAGTAGAAAATTTACGTGGCAACCTCAACCACCCACGTTAGTAAACTTGCGTCGAACACAGCAATGTAGATCGCAGTTTAGCTGAACGATATATTTTATGCTTGTAGCTTTACATAACAGCCATCAAGAAAAAATGGCAGCTTTCAAGGCTAAGGGTTACTTTCGCTGCAAGCACGCCGCTCGTCCATAAAACGCGTAAGCTTCTGATCTGCCTGGTGGTCTCCGTACATGTCGTTGCTTGAAGAGATGGTCTAAGCATGCGATAGTGAGATCACTCGAATCCCTGACATGATATCCAACGATAAGGCAACAATGCACTCATGAACTACGATTGCCACGCGGTAAGATTATGATCATTAGGGTGAAACTGAAAGGTATTATTTACAGTTGGGTCTAGACCAGCGATTTCTTACTCTTCGTATACAAGTAGGTTACGATTGCAATATCCTCAGATAAGTCGTTCAAAATCAAATTGAAATTTGAAAAAGAACATAACATCAAACACGGTTAAGCTGTGCAATGCGCAGCTACACCAACAAAATGCAGATGTGCTAGAAATTTCAACTTTTATTCTGCTTCACTGCAGAATAAAAATCTATCGGCAAAACATATTATTCAAAGACGTTTTTTGATCGCTCAATAGCTAAATGGCCACAACAACGATGCTTGTGCTCAGGAAAAGCACGTAACTTGCTCATAAAATTTCTGTCCGTACGGCAATCAAAACAATTAGGATCTTTTTGGCTTGGACCGCCAATTACCCGTCTTTCTGGTTTGCGGACTATATCTAGAAGCTGAATTCTTTCAAAGGTTCACGCCAAACTAACAAGACAGTTACAACCAGACTTCCAAGTTTCACTCGGTTCTTATAATTATCTGCGCAACTACTCTTGCCGATTTGTCTTTGCAACCGGTACTACAATCAAATGGAAACTGATCAATTGACTCTACCACCACGTATTACCAAGAAGTTCAGTTTAAGCAAGCTCGTGTGGTGATATCAGGATTTTGATTAAATTGTGAAGATTAATTTTTCTCAAAATCATGATACCACTAACCGAAACGCTAAGCTACATTCAAGACACGTAACTTTAACGTAAACCAACATCGTTGATTTGGAAATTGTTATTGTGTGCGTCTAACATTTTTTTGAAATCCTGCCAAATTTCTCGCATGCAGGTTCAGTGGATGGAAAATAAGAGGATGTTGCTTGAATACCGTTCGACATTTAACAAGAGGATTTTCTCAATCAAACTTCTTGATTTATGTTTGTTCTCATAAATTTCAAACGCTGGCGTAAAGATGCTAGAGGTGTGCCTACGAATCTGAGCGCAGTGGTAGAGCACTGCTGGTCAATGACACTATAATTTGCACGTTGCTTTACGCATGACTTGATAAGTGGGCTGGCAGAGTTTAACAAGCAGTAAGCAAACTTTGCAGCCACCACTCAACAAATTGAAGTGATGGATGGATGGCGTAAATCCAAAAGTAGTTGACTATGTTTGTCCGAACTTGCAGTTCTGTTGAAGAAACAGTTCACAGTTTCAACTGTTTCCTAAGTTAAGCTTACTGTACACTTTTTCTTAATACGGTATTCAACAGTTTCTATGGGAGGATGAGAAACCAGATCAAAAAATTAACAAAGAGGAAGAAAAAACTGATATGTTGTGCTTACCCTAGTATGCTACTCTGAAACAGACATTGTTGCGTGGCCGAAATTGATTCAGTACAAAAGCGCGTAAGAAGAAAGCTTGCCTCTGACCTACCTTGCATGTGACCTATATCTCGAATGCTCGCTGCAAGAGCGGAAGTCCATGGTTTTAAGCATTGCGATTACACGACTCCAAAACTGGCAACTGGAGGCAGCATGTTGTGATATTTGCACTAGCAGACACCAACGCAAGATCAAAGCATTGAAAAGTTCTTACACCTACGGAAGAAACCTCCGCGTGCAAACGAGAAAATTGACAATGGCCACTTTGTGAAAGAAGCGACCCACTGAAAGCAGTTCAGAAAAATACACCTGGCAATAAGAATTGTATTGCACACTTCTTCAACTTCCCATACGTCATAGCCCTAACGAACTCGATTGGTAAGGTTGCGCTTGCTGTGCTCGAAACTGCTTGTCCATCTCGCAGTGCTTTCAATCAATACGCCTTCAACATACCTCGATTCTGCTGCTGTTGAAAAGAAATAGGAACCATTCGATCTCCGGAAGGGTAAACTTACAACAGCTTGCTTCCTGCCACAGTGATTCACTGCATTCAGTATCAAAGTGCAATCTGTGCAGTATCCCGTAACAGCCTAATGTTTGGTGATAGCAGGCAAGATTGTTTACAGTATTTTGCCCAAGTCAGAAATGGCAAAGTAGGAGGTGCTTTTTGCAAGACATAAAAAAATGACTGATATTAAGTACACAGCAGCAGGCTATGTAAACAAATTATATCTATTTTTCGGCACGGTATCTCAAATACCTCAAAATTTGTGAAAACTGTTTTTCTTTTTCTCACGTGAAAACGTGAACAACGTCAAACCGTTTTCCTTAAACAAACAGCATGGCGTAACCCAAACTAGGTGACATGAGGTTGGCATATGGGGTCAATGTTTCGTAGAGAGGGGCAAATTTACTGCAAGCACCCCAAAAGTAATATCGTTGCGTCTACCCGGGGGAGTAAGTGGGACAAACGAAAATTTTGCTGTGGGTCGTTCTCATCCCCGTAGGCATAAACCTGCAAAGAAGTGAATTTTCCAAATTTCTTTCGAATAACTTGCGAGTCATTATTCCAATAACGCATAAACCTTTTTTTCAGGCCAATGTTACGTTTTCCCTGAGAAACTTAGTGGAAAATTTGATTGTAATCCAAAAATGCCTAAATCCTTATGCCATTCAGGAATATATATTAACTAAAGGTGTTCTATGGGGTGTCGCTTCAACTTAAACCACTTCAAAGAAAATTCGTTTGCTGCCTCGCGTGTGGGATTCAGTGCTATTGCTACGGTCAGCGACAAGGATAAATTACCTAACGACGAGGATAGTCAGTTGCCGAAGGGGTTTGAACAGGAAGCGATGTTCCATTATAAGGTTAATCCGATTTCAAGCTAACCTTCATTCGAGCAATAAAGAGCTAATCTTATCTACCCTACCACTGCTGGCAACATTAAAAGCTTACGAGCATCTGAGTTGTATCCATGATCTGCAGGAGTTAGCATCAGAGTAGGCTACAAATAGTTTTGATAATATCTTTCGCTGCACTTGGATCCGAAGATAAATTACATAATTAACAAGGTCTGGAGAAAAAGTACGTATAAAAGGAAATTGTTGCACTTTCACTTGGTGGTATAATAATTGAACTTCGCACTATGCAGTTACTTCAAATATTTGTAAAGATTATTCAAAGATCAGCAACGTTCCATTTCTTGCGTCCCCACAAACATTGGTGCTTCAAATATGACACCGGAGCATAAACCAAACAGCTCCCAGTTATATAAATGTCCAGACAACTTTCTTGGTTTGTCTTTTGCTTTGGGACGTAAGCCTCGTTCCAAATCACAAAAAAAACCCAGACACTTAAATCTTTGTGAAAAATCCGATAATTTGTTTTGACGCTTTTTAATGAAGGTTATAATGCAATTGCTGCTTCAGCACACAGCATGCACACAATCTTCCATTTCATAATAAAGCTTGTATAAAGTAAGTTTACGAATACAAACCCACTGAAACTGCATTTAACTATTTATAGTAAAAGTTAACGACACCAGGCGAAAAAATTTGTACTTGCTAGAACATTTTTTCCACGTGTTGCCAATGGCAAACTTTTCAACAGGATTTTCACACTACATTCGATTCACTTGGATTAGGATTAAAGAGTTTTAGAGTGTTGAAACAAGGCATTTATTTTAAAGTCAATAAACCTTTCATTAGATTGAACTTCCAGCGGAACGCAAGTAGAAATAAACTTTTAAAAAAGACATTTAATGATGGTTTCTTGGCATTGCGATGCACAGAAAGCTTCGAGTGCGTTGACATGTGGGTCTAATTTGCATACACCGGATACGCTCGCCTTTATGCTTCGAACAAAACAGGTTTTGAAATTCACCTTCGCTCTACCATCACCACAAAAGGCAATAACAATTAAAGTTTTTGAAACTTGGAGAGGCGTATTAAAAAGCTCAAGTTTGCTTGTAATGGCACACTACGGTTATGCTTTGAAGTTTCATATTGCATAGCAGCAAGCGTCTGCCAATGACCTATCATCGAACAGCACACATGATAACACTTTCTTTTCATCAGCAGTCCAGACTGTCACCCTAGATTATATGTTTTCTACACCAATGTCTGTCTGCGGTAAAGACGTCGTTGGGAATGTGGTCATTTCCGTAATATTACTATTATTTCAATGTTGACGTACGTTGACACATTTTCCACAAGAGGCTACAGTGTAATGTCATGCTTGCTTCATGATTACTTCACATTGTGCGTGAGGTTTTAGCGAGAGATGTTTGCTATCTATTACCATTTGTGCTGTCTATTAGCGTTATTGCAATGCAAGACCGGTATGCTACGTTGTACGCAAATCCCCAAAAATCACGAAAAGTACGATCGCACCTTTCCCTCCTGACTTTGGACAGGCACAATACTTGTGTTAACGTTTAAGCCTCAAACATGCAGCTTCGCGAATATGCTCTCTGCTTCCAATGTCTTCAATAAGTTTTTGCTGACAGAACGCCACTGAAGCAAATGGTCATTCAACGAACACACAATCGCTAACAACTAACCTCATATGACCAAGCGCAGTTGATGTCGGCGAACCGTCGCACGCACCTACTAAGCTCCACATCTTCGTGCCAGGAGTAGAGATTCTTGACACATTCGTGAATGTGTGGTCCTACTCGACGTAAAACTTCGCGGCTAAAGATCATGCCCGGCCCTCCCATGCAGTAATTATCACCCTCATCCAGACTTAGCCTTCCTCGTTCCTGAAGGCAAATAGCAAACATGTTTCGCTCACAAATGTGATAGCCCGCATGAGAACAAGTAATGACGCTTAGATATAAGCTCTAAGTCAGGAGTACACAACCTGCGGCCGCCGCCGTACGGCCGAATGCGGCCTTGAATAAAAATTTATGCAGCCGTGCTCTTGCACATGCAATTCAAAACATGGCGGCCGTGCATTAGCAATAATTCTTTGTCTACTACATGAGGTTACTTAGAAAGACGGCCCAACAGACGTGTGGAGCAGGCTAGGCTCGGCGTGTGGAAACAGAAGCAATGAAAAAAATAAAAATATCTTGAACTTACTGGCGGCCGTAATTCACGAAAATAAACGTAATGCGGTCAGCAATAGCGAAAAGGTTGTTCACTCCTGCTCTAAACCAACAACCATCCTAGTCCAAGCATAGTTACGAGAAACTATACTTGAATCCAACGTGCATGGCAATTAAAATTTTGGTAGCACGTTGCCAGAGGTCGGAATACGTTTTGAGAGTCTTGTAAATCCAAAACGATACACCATCTTAGTTTCGCTGTATTTAATTTATTGATTAGGATCATTCCATGGACCAAAGTTCGTGTGCTTCTGGTCAAACTTACACTCTAATTAAAGGTCATGGAGCGATTTGAGAGGGGCAAATATTTTGACATGATTTAAGCCCTTTAAGGTCTCAGAAGTGAGTCTCATAAAAGTTGTGCTTGGATTTAGAATCAAAAAGATGCTTTTTTCTGCCCTTCATATCTTTTTTTCATATCTTTTTATTGATTCCAGCCTTTAAGCATTTCGTTATGTTTGTCTCACTTACTTCAGCATTACCAAGACCTGTCTGACCAAGAAATACTGGCTTGCTGCTGTTCAAACGACGTAAGAAGCGCTCGAGCTTGTCCGTTTTGATGTAAACATCGTCGTCGGCTCGCATGAACCACTGGTACCTGCAAAATATCGCACGTGGTTTCGACAAGCAGGGTTTCCACACATATTCAGAAAATATTCTCCATACTTTTTCAGTACCTTTTCAATACTAAATGAAAAATTTTAATAACATCACTTATCTTCATATTTCCAAAATTTTATTCATGGAACACAATGCAAACAAGATTTGCAAAACTGTCATCAGCGGTAAAGAACAAAATTTGAATAGACAAATGGGTGAATTTGGAATTTCCATACTTTATGTACATTTTGGCCAAATACAGTACTTTTTCAAGGTCTTGAAAACTTACTTCATAATTCAATACTTTTTCAAGACCGCGTGGGAATCCTGGCACAAGACAGGCAGAGAAAGCATTCAAGATTGAAAAAAAGATTATGATGTGATTCGTCGAGCTACGTAACTTAACATACGATACAAGGACTACGTTCGAACGGGCAAGAGGCTTGCAGTAAACGCAAAGAGCGCTGTCACTTTTTATGCGGTATAAACTACAAGAGCTTACTTTGCACACCAGACTACAAGAGCTTACTTTGCACACCTGGCTACAAGAGCTTACTTTGCACACCTGGCTGAGCTTACTTTGCACACCTGGCTACAAAAACTACAAGAGCTTACTTTGCACACCTGGCTGGAAACTTATTACCAGTCGGAAAAAACACTTAATGATTTGTAAAAATGTCTACAAATTGCTTTAGTTTGAATGTTTTTTATCCAAACAACAGAACATTCCGTCAAACAATTAGGCAAACGTCTTACCCAGAATCGAGATAAGAGTCGTACATATGCTTAAACATTAGAAACGATTTCTTCTGGGGGGGATACACGTTGTCTCCAACCGATGCCAATCGTACAAGCGGTAAAGGCTTTTCCCCATCCTCAACGTTGGTAACGTCTCGGCCAACGTAGAATTCGACTGTTCCAGGCGCATCAGGACCCCACGTGTGCATGATAGCCCTGCCGCGGGTAGCCAAATATTTCTGTGCCGTTAATACACCAATGTACAGAAAATGTTTGTCTCCAACATCTTTTCTGTTTGAAAGCAAGTTCTGCCTTTCAGCAATAAGATTAGAGGACTGTGCTGTGCGGTTGTCGTCAACACGGACGTGACGTTCAGCTGTGTTTTCTGCATCCGACTGTGATGCCTTGTGTGGGTTTAAGCCACGGTTGTGGTTCACGTAACGTGGTGACAAATGGAGATTACCGACCGGCTGAGAAGACGGCTTCTTCTCATCTTCAATTCCAATGTCATCTTCGTAGAATACCTGTAATTTCCCACGTTCCACGATTTCTTCTTCCAAATGATAATCTTCCTCCTGATACGATGGAGACTTAGCGCTGTTCAGCATGTCACGAGGTGTTTTCCGGTGTTTTTTGTGTTGATCATTTGGTTTGGGGTTTTGCAACTTTTCGCCCACTTTGGTGTGGTCCTTTGAATCGTACACCAGTTCTTGATCGCAGTCTTTTCCGGTTTTTAAGCGACCAACTTCGTTATTATGACGCACGCGAGCAGAGCCCACTCGTACGTCTATCAAGTCACGACTGCCGGCTTCTCTTAACAATCCACCATCTCTGGCTATCACTTCGATTTCAATGTCAGTCCTGCTTGGAACTGGAATAGACAGCCATGACGCGAGGTTGAAGCCGACGAGTAAGCCCAAAACAAACCCAACGATCGACCTGCGACTGATCCGTCTTTTTTGGATTGCCATCACACGCACTTTCGCCGCTGGCTTCATCGGACCCATCCGGTAAACCGTAAAATCCTTGCTCTTCTGCGCATCAGCAATCCTGAGGAATTTCCATTTAGCGCGAGCACACGACTTTTGAACATACAGAGCACCAAACTGAAGACACGGAAGTGCTAAACACACTTCTTACAAAACTACACCATTTTGAAGAAACAATGCTGCCAAAATAACGCAAGCAGATCAGACAAAAAATCATAACAACTCCAAACCTATATTTGTTTTTTCCAAATACTTTGCAATTGCAAAGTTATGGGCAACAGTATACAGGTGCACGCCTAAGTATCACTAACCGAGGGGAGCCTGTCGAATTTGCAGAGGTACAGTCAGAAATGTTAGTCACCACCACTGCCATTCATCGGTTGTTGGAACAGCTGACTTCCGCATGCCTTGAAAATTGCTTCTTATGCGACCAATGCAGCTTGATATATTGTTATGGTTGTAATACAAGGAAACAAAGTTGCGCAACATCACTTGTTGACCAGATATCATATCGCTGTGGCAGAAAAATACGTTGTGTTGACTGCATGGTAAACCGATAAACTTTTCAGGACGTTTTGAAGCTTTTTAATGCGTTTTATTTTCTATTAAAGCCAAACTTTAATATAAAGAATAGCTTTGGGTGACTTTGGCCCAAGCAGTTGTCAAAATTTTTTCCAACACGCTCCATGCAGAGTTACATCATCACACTGCAACGCAACAAGAAGATTTAATGAGGTTTCAAAATTTGGTGAGTGAGCATACGATCTAAAAAGCAAAAACCATCACCCCTCCTGTCATTCCTGATGAAACAAAAAATCAAGAAGTGTTGGCAAGTGTTGTTTACAGTGACTCGAACTACTAATTGACTTTTCCTTATCGACTGACTATTTCTTTTACGAAATTTGATTTCGGTTGACAAGAAGAGAATGCAGCAGTAAATGTGTTCTATTGATTTACATCGCACAATCTTCTTCTGGATTGTAAAGCTATATCATGAGCACAGCATCAGTCACAAAAAATAATTTAAAATACATTTGTTTTTGTCTGTTTGAAGTTCGCATCACTTCCTGAAATGGGTATGAAAGAGATACAGCTTAAAATGACTCGAAACTTCCGTGACTACAGCTGTTGTGTATCTATTCGTGTTGAGGGCTTAAGGGTAATAACTTCATTTCGAGTTGTGGCACCAGTAAAAAGACGGGCGCGGTTTTATCTGCACTGAGATGAATGAATTCATCAGCAAAACTGTAAGCTTTGCTGCTGGTAGTAATTATGGTGAATAGCTAGTGGTTCGCTGTTAGTTACATTTCCCTGGCACGGTCTAGTGTTTGAAGTATGTAGAAAATTAATAAAACACTTGCTTCTTACAACTATTCTCCAGCTGCCTATACTTCCATATTTCACAAATCAATGGAGCTGCGCCTAGACAAGGTATCAACAGACCACAAGTTAAAAGTGCAAATTATTAAATAAAGTAATCCTAGCAAAAAATCATCCAGGACGCGTAAACACCGAAACATTTTTTCGGAAATTTATATGTAAAATCTAGCTTTGAAGATCACACTGCATATTTTAAATACCAGCATCGATTTAGAAGCAGTTACTTTTGCCATGAACAAACATTATAAAAAAATTCCACCTGCAATATCGCAGTTTAACGAGTAAAAAGTAGACACATGCAATTTAAGCACAATCCACACGATGGAAAACAATGATATCTTTGGTGAAGAGAAAACGATGAACCGAATCCACAAACCAGTGGAGTCTTGAGACCATTTTTGACAGCCTTGGCCTCAAAACTTGAGACCTGAAATACTATGTTTTATAAGCATCGCTGGGTAAACATCCAACAGTTTAACCTGTTTGTCATAGGTCTTATCATCGGAGAAGGAAAAACAAAGAAGTTGGTAAATACGAAATGGGTCTGACAAATTGGAAGCTCGGAAGTGTCGAAGACTTTTCTTAGTTAATCGTGTATGTTTGTGATAAAGTCAAGAAATATTCCTGGCCACGGCAGGAATCGTATCATTTATGTTGTTGCAGCAGTAAACACGGCGACGGATTTTCAGCTATCAGTTGACAAAATTTCGGATCTCGCAGCATCAACTAAATCTCGCTCTGGGGATCATGGTCTCGATTTTAACACTGCCAAGGGCCAACGACTACAAACTGGGTTTTACAAGCCTGGGAAAGGTGATGCCAAAGCTAAACTTGTTTTTCTTCTGGAAAATGCAATCAATCAGCAAAAATAACACTGAAACTTTAAATCATAATAACACTATACAAGCCACCAGACTTAAATGATTGATCAACGATCAGATGACATTGTCAGCTTGAGAAAAAAATCGTTATTTTTACTTATATCAACATGGATACAGCTGACACTATTGCAACCCTGCTTTATTTACTGATGTTCAACAAAATAGTCGCGCTGAGAAAGCAGAAACGCTGAACCAACCTTTGCCGCAGACCCGAATTATTCAATGTTTATTTATACCACGTCGTGGGAAAATTAGACAACCATTTCAATTTTCTTTATCCGAGGGTTACAACAATGAGTAACCAGATACCAATGTCTAACGGATGTTCTGCACTGAATACTGGAGCGACGAGATAGTCGAACTTTTTGACATATTTTGCTTCAGCGGCACCTTGCTTTCAATTCCTTGGTTTGAAGTTTTCGAAGATTGCACCCACTTGAATAAACGAAACATTTCGCCAATTTTTTGAACCGTCGATATGGGTACCTGATATCAACTGAATTTGGTGCAAAAAATACTGGGCATGTGTAGTAGCACGCCATAGACAGGCACTTCCTCTGATATGCTACAATGTTGAAATGCACATGGCTTTCCATCACCTTAATTAGTGATTCACCTTTACAAATCACCGAAAAACAACTGTCTGAGAAAGCAATGGCACACGGGGCTGCGCAGCAGGCAGACTGGTTGTGGGAAGTTCTGACTAACGACCACAAGCTTGGTAAAAAATACCAGGAATAACTTCCATCAAATCTGCCAAAGAAAATTTAAAAGATTCATGGGTACGCAAAAAGTCTACACCCTGTTGTTAAACATATACATCGCGATTTAAGTGGCAAATATAAATCTACGAACAATTAGGCCCAGTGCCATAGCATTACTGGAATTGACAAACGTTTGGAAGCGTTGCCCTTTTTCCACCTGAAGCCACGTAGTACTTATCAGGACGACTGTTAAACAAAATACAGTACTGTACTAGCAACACGCACCAAACGTATGGCGAGTTTGATGCTCAGTCACATTCCACTTCACGTAAGATCACCTACAACTGAAAATGAACAACCCAACCTATACCACAACAGTAATACTAATATACGCAATTACACCGACAGTTTTCACCGTGAACAAAACTTGCTGCACTTTAAAAGAAATCCAATCAGCATGAAAAGCGTAACTGTTCGGGGTTAGTCATTCTGTTCAATAGCATCTTCAGTACCTTTCCATCCAACCACAACTGATTTTATCGTTATGAAAAGTTGATCAGTGTAAACAAAGGACAATTTTTTCTCAGAAGAAAAAAACAATTAACCAAAGCCACTTGCCATCGCTAGTTGCTCTGTGACACAACCAAGAGTAACGCTTCATCAAGAAACTAACCGCCCGAACAGATATGTAAAACGGTCCCAAACGAGGGCAGTCGCAATGCCGTTTTCGAGACATTTGACAAAACATCCATTTCTAACCTTCTGCGTCCTAAAACCTTTGCAAAAAGTTCATGAAATGAGAAACAACTTTCACTTATTGCAAACGCTACCATGACGCACATTGTTATCTGCAATGATAAAAAGTTTTCATGTTTTCAGCTGAAAGCTGCTGCTCGACTTGACTGCAAAGCATATGTGCTCGAATACCAGCAGATCTACACTCTCCCCAAGCCGTATTTGAATTCCGGCCAACGTTCAGTGAAGCCTCCGGTCTGCAAAGCACAAACTCGCTGGTCCGAGAAAACTCCTCCGCACAGACACGTGACGTAAGGCAAATGGTCTAGATCCGTGCAGTGCAGGTTGAGCACGAACCACGCAGACCGGCGAGCTGATTGACGACAACAGGCATGAGACACGCGCGGAATTCAACCTTTAACCACAACTCTCAGTGAGACGCTCCACTGACACCTAACGGCTTAAGGTTAAGTTAAAAAATATAAAAATGCCAAGGATGGCAGTTTGTCATCTTGCTGTAGTGCTTCTCCAATGCTGAAGAGGTATTTCTCGTTGTAAACCGCTGATATTAGTCAGTGGTGGATTTAGGGTGAGGCAAAAGTGGCCCTTCTTTTTTGAAATGCCGTGGTGCCCCTATTTTTTAAGGTCGATTAAGTTTTGTGCTTTACTGTTTATTTGTATGTCTTCATTTTTGCAATATGCTTTGTGTAAGGGGCAGTGACGTGCAGAGGGGGGCGAACGAGGCGACGGCCCCGGGCATCCAAGGCAGGGGGCATCCAAATAGTGAAATTACAAAGATGAAAATGCTGCAACTGGATGATTTTCCCTATTGCGAGGCTACTAAAACATGTTGCGTGGATTTAATTTTTAGAAACATGTTTTTTTTGTGAGCACTAGTTTTTATGTATTCAAATGCCAGTGATTCTCACATTCTTCAATACCAGGGACTTATACTCTAGGTGGGCGGCGCAGTGGCGTATCTATGCAAAGTGGCGCCCATGGCAAAGTTTAAATGCGCTCCCCTTCATAATAATTTAAATATTAGATATAAGTACAATGTTTATGAAAGTTAAACCATGAAGAAAACAAATGTTTTAAAACGAAAAATGTATGTGTCTAATTTTGCTTTAAACTTTCCAGCAAATAAGATATAAATTATCCATAAGGACCACAACATACTTCTATACTCGTTTATTTTTATTATGAAGAATGTCAAAACATTCATAAAATAACCTCATCGTAGTTTATAGGTCTACATAGTGCTGCATGCCAAAATTTTATACCTTACAAAAAAAATCAAACAACATATTGCAACTCCAAACGACAATTTCTTTTATAATGAAATGCATTTAATTTGAATTGCACAATAAATTATTTAATGCAAGCCATGCCTCACTTGTGTTTGAAAACACACAACTCTATCGAAACATGACTATATGCAGACTTTTCCTGTTAAATTACACAAAATGATAATTTAAACAACACTTTGCGTGCTTTTATGGAAGCAAAGTCGTCTATGATCTTAACCTTTCGCTCTTTCGTCCCTTTCTATTCTCATCAAAGGACTCCAAGACGCGATAATTTTAAGTTGCACGACTTGAAACTAGCATTTTGCAATCTAGAATCTTCTCGCTATTTTTCTTTCTGGAAGGCTTAATTTTATGCGGTGTTAAGTTCAACCCTTTACCTCGGCCCATGTTTTGTTTCAGTGTGATAATACGTCGGCAACTGACATTTCCGGCGCTTTACAAAAATGTTCATGAGTTGAGTCAACTAGCACTAAGGGATGATTAGTTGACTCACCCTGTTGGATAGTTGACTCATTTGGAATAAATCATTGTAAAGAATAAGTATTGCATATTAGCGAAAAAAGCCAATCGTGACGGACAAATATAATAAGTGATTGCAACTTTTTAAGCAGTGGTTCCCAAACGTTTTCTCATCACATACCGTTTGTGGAACCCATACTGCCACCACGTACCACATTGCTGCAAGAAAACTCAATATACCAAACATCATTCGATTATCAAGTTTGTTATCACGTTTGGAAAACCAGAATTGACACAAATGTGACATGAAAATAATGATTGTGAGAAATTATAATGGCCATTTTTAAAAAACAAGGGAAGTACACAAAAATTCATTCAGGAATTAATTAACAGAACCCGATGAAGTGAAAAACAGAGCTATGAATGTATTTTGTGAAGATAAACAGAAAGTAGTAGGCCTATTCGCGTACCACCTTGAAGGGCTTCGCGTACCACTAGTGGTACGCGTATCACAGTTTGGGAACCGCTGTTTTAAAGCAAATAAACGAACGTTTTGTTCATTTATCCATCCACTTTTCGCAGCACATCCAGTCGAACCCATTAGCGCTCCTGCTAGCATAGATTAATTGTCAAGTATCAAAATATTAAATTGCCTTTACTCCCAAAAAAATACTGCGTTTTTCAACGTACCGGTAACCATTATAATTGAGAAAGTTGTTCAGCATTCTTTAAAAAATGCGATGCTGCTTTGCTTTATAAGGTAGTTTTACATCATGTCTCACTGAGTCAACTAGGACGACCACCACTGAGTCCACTAACCTTTCGGTGCCTTAAATAAAAAAATCTCAACCAATAATATTCTGCTGAGAAACAAGCTACCAACATTATATGAAATGTGGAGTGATCCTTAAGTTACAACCTGCCAGAAATATTGTTTTATACATGCACCTACAAGAGGAGATACAACCCGACGATCTATACCTAACAATATTTACGTTTTTGGATCAAAAACATACTTTCTGGCATAACTTTTCACCCCTTCCATTATGACACGTCAACTTTATGTGGTAGTCAATTATAGAAAATGAAAACAAACCATGGAATATCTTTTGCGCCTTCACGCATGGCTGGTTAGATACTGGCGGTGAGATAACCATGCTGCTGAGTCAACTAACCCGACCTTTCCCTACACAGCTCCTGAATTGTTATACGTAGATTTTGGTTTCTCACAGTCAGGACCTTTTCACAAGACCTTGGACATCGAACAGTAAGCTAAATTTAGAAAGAAAAAGCTAACTCTAAACAAGACTAACAAATCTCTTTCATGAGCTAACATTTTTTGCTCAACTGGCACGGTAATGACATAAACTGCTGATTTGTCAAGGACTAACTAATGTTCTCTACCTTAGTCTCTGGACTGGGGCATTGCATTCAGCCTATTTATCGGACACTAGTAGTCATCGAAGAATATTTATAAATTCGGATTAGGCCACAACAGTTTAAGTAATGTGCAAATCTGCAGGACCTCAGCAGCAGTTATTTGCGTAACAGTAAGATTCTCACAGCCACCGACTTAAATTCGTCTCAGCCAGACAGGGGCGTAACGAGGGGGCCACAATTCCCCGGGCGCCGAATCACTATGGGGGCGCCGAAAAGTCCCAACAATGTCACATCACAAGCACTTTTTTCAATACAGTACATTTGCTTCCGAAAAACCTCGGGTTCGAACATGGGGGCCCCAAACTCGCTTCTTGACCCGAGCGCCATGTCACCGCGTTATGCCCCTGCAGCCAGATTCTGACTAATATCTTCTTGCCTGAAATGCAGCAATACGGACTGACCTATCCTTTCTTATAGCATGAGAAGGACGAGGCTATGGCATCAGGGGCGTAGCTGTGGCATCAGGGGCGTAACGAGGGGGGCAAGGGGGAACAATTCCCGGGCGCTGAATCACTTAGAGAGGCGCCAAATGACTGCGGGAGGCGCCGGGAAATCCCAACAATGTTTCATGTACATTCTTAAATGCAGTAAATTTGCTTCCGAAAGATCTCAGGTTCGAACGTAGGGTCGACAAACTTGTTTCTTGCCCCAGTGCCATTTAATCTCGTTGCGCCCTGTAGGCATGCGAGCGTTCTTGTTCTGTCATAATATCTGGTCGTCGTTTTATTTCACAATACCACAGTTTTGTCATAATGCTTGGTAGTGCTGACGCAACACGCCCGACTTATTACATATTAGCCTATTAGGTATGGGGCTGTGTTCATGCAGCTTTGCAGTTTGTGAATGTATGGGGCGCAAAATAGAGGTTCAAGAAACTATAAATAAAGCTTTTACTTTTTTCCAAGCAATTTTTGCGCCCCCGTCAAAGTGGCGCCCATGGCACGTGCCATGCCTGCCATACCCTAGATACGCCACTGGTGCGGCGCACACCCAATCAAACTGATAGTGACGTGACTTTTTCCAGATCGTGCGATCAAGGGAAAATCAAAAAAGCATCGAAAGATAATTATGCATGTTTAATTGATTTTCTGAGCTAAATTTCAAAACTGTCCTATTTCAACTAGCTTGACTCAGCTGACGTTTTGATGCATCACTGATTTCCCGTTTCCTTTTTTGATGTGGCAACCCTGGGTGTACGCTAATACAGCTACCTGCGCACTTGTGCTTGCAGTATGTGCATCATTTCGAGCTTTGGCAATTCAAGCGGTTTGATCATAATGGCTCACACAAGCCCGTTCTGTCCCCAGGGACGCCGGAAAACGGGGGCATGGCCGGGGTGTCATAACAGTATCATAGGTAATTTCATGGTATATCAAGATCGACTTGAAACAAATTTATTGCAGTGATTCGCGCACCCAGAAAATTCGGAATAGTTTTCGATAATTTCTTTTATTATTTTTGAGGTCAACATTGTTGATGAACAGAAACAAACAATCTTTTTTTTATTTTTCTTAAGTTTCCATTGCGCATCAACTCTTACTGTCTCTGCTCGATGCTATTCGACGAGCCTTTCGCGCAGCCTGATATTTTTGCAGTTGTGAAATGCCCTGTCGTAGCGTTGAGTGTGTTTTGCTCCACTGTTTCAAAGCGCAGCCTTATATTTTTGCCGTTGTAAACTGAGCTGACATGGCACTTTCTACTCTCCTGTTTTAACGCTTTGCCGGATATTTTTGCAGTTACAAACTGCTCTGTCTTAGCGTTGAGTGCTGTGTTTTGCTCCGGTCTCCTAACTTGAAGCGCTGATAATTTATGTTCATTACAGTGACAAATTTTACAACAACGAGTAAAGAGAGTGCGTGTAGAATAATATGCATGTTGTGTTAACAAAAACGTTGGTTTGCAAACATGAATATGACGTCATATTGTGACGCCACAAACAGTGTATATCCAGCAATTATGACCACCATACGCCACTGCTCAATACTAGAATTTAGTAGGGAGGCATACAATCAAGCAATCGCCCTGGGCATCACGAGACCTCTGCACGCCACTGGTAAGGGGCATGAATAGTGAATTTCAAACAAAAAAGGACATATGCAAAGTACAAGTCTAGGTCCAGCGCCGGATTTAGATGGTGGGGGACTGGGGCCCAGGCGTGGTGTGAGGCCGCATGTGCAGATACAGAATCTTTAGGTAGGGGATGATCGATGAAGTCAGTAGTATTCCTTGGATCATTAATATGTATGACGTAATCTTGGGACGTCACATTAGTTAACTCCACTGCAACACAAATTTTTGATACAACATGATATTTGACAATGATTAGCGATTTGTGAAACTGTTACAAAACCGGTCACCAGAAGCATCGCATCTTCTTTTTTTTGAAGATTTGCTGAAAAAAGGTTTGAAAAATTTTTTCAAAAAAGTTTCTGGGCGATCCAACGTTTTCATCATCTCCTCTAAACGCCAATCCTTGATCAGCAATAAATTCATGACAGAAACCAAACGTTGCAGAAGCAATTTCCAATACTATTCGCATTAATTGACCTAACATGCTAGCTCCGTATAAATGCTTCCAAGTGATTTGCATCTGCGGCTAACGTAGTCGTGTTATCTGTTTTTCATTGATTGCACGTGTTTCCTCAGCAGGCCCGTAGCCATGGGGGGCAGTCGGGGGCAAATCCACCCAAATTTTTTGTGCCTCCCTAAAATTTGTTGTGACTGCCCAGAAAATTTTTTATTAAAAATATAATAAGAACAAAAGTCTTGCCTCCCTAAAAATATATTTTGCCCCGCCAAAACTTAACACCTGGCTACGGCCAGCTAGTCGGGCGCTCTGGAGCGTAATTCCAGTCGTAGAATCCCTTTCCAACAAGGATATGCGCACATTTGGTCGTATGTGGGCACATCCCATCAGTACACAAGTCTAACAACAAACATAACCTTGTGAAGAAAAACAAAGCCAGCTTCTGTCAACTACTTCACCGTTGTGGTTCTGGTGACGAATACGATTTATGGTGCATTTCCGTTACGATGTTCTTTTCTGTGTTGTGGATGTGTTGGAACATCGTGGTTTAAAAATAACTTTTCGTCGCAATGTAGAGGAGTACCCGTTTCAATTTTCAACCAATTCTCCCGCATTTTTTGGTATATTGGCTAGTCAGAGGCCGATATTTTTGCCTTCCGTGACAGTGGAAGCCATCTCATCTGGCTTTTGAATTGAGATACTGAAAAAGGATTTACCACGATTACGTAACGGTTAATGTGAAGGCATTCCCGCCTTTCCAGCCAACAAATTTACTCAACTAAAACATCAATTAATTTGACAACTTCCAGGCCCTCCCATACACTAAGCTACGCCACCAGCTCGTATCATGTTGCAGTCGAGTAGGGACAGCTTACTGCATACAATACAATATATTAGAGCCAGTGGTGCAACTAACAAGGGGGAGAAGGGCAAATCGCCCCCCATGGCAAGCTAAAATGTAAAAACCCTTCCCTCACTTAACTTATATTTCGTTTTTAGTATTAGTATGGTTTTCAGTAGGTTGTTTTTTTGCTTTTTTCGCAGTATTTACAGGTGATTTATGGTTGCAGTATAGCTATCCACATCCGGATTCACCATCACTTCTCAAGTCTTTTCTTGGTGTTGCTAGTGGGCTCCGTACAGTGACCAGTGGGCCCCTTTCCAGAACATTTTGATATTTTTGATTGTCCGCGGAGAACATTTCATATTTATGAAAAAGGAGAACATGTCTTCCAAAAAGAGAACGTATGGTAGCGTACTTAATAATGCTACTCGTATGCGACCTGTGCAGATCTGAATAAGGCAGACACAAAATCTAACAGTAACCAGTAGCGACGTAACTGATGCGTTCTGCGTACGTGGCTTTCCCTTGGCCTTGCATTAACTGGATTTAGATACCTGATCAGCTTCAGGAAACCTATAGTGCAGTGGTTCCCAACCGGGGAGGAATTCCTCCCTGGGGAGGAATTTCATGAGTTCAGGGGAGGAATTTCCACTTTATAGTGAAGTTACCAAATCATTG
>JGI24158J21664_10003237_pt1 | contig 20319 bp, 11 predicted proteins | sample Ectturendosymbi3_FD_21664 | JGI IMG/M metagenome (IMG submission 21664) | reverse complement strand
AACGCTGTACAATCAAGTGAAGTTATCCTTTTAAAGGCGGAGTAGGTCTCTTTCTGAAAGTCCTACACAGACCATTGAGAGCTCCTCTTGTTGCAAAACTGCCCCCTCCAGTGGCCCCCCCAAATGAAAATGTCTGGCTCCGCCCCTGATCACATATTTGGAGATTTTGCACAAATAGCTCTGCCTCGATCGCTCGAGCCTCAGGTCTTTGATTGTGACACGACACGAGTCGAGTCGTTCGGTAAAAAACGTGACTCGAGTTTAGTCTTCACAACATCGTTTCACAACGTGACTTGAGTCGAGTCACCAAAATCGTGACGCGAGTCATGCTACCACGGGACAACACTAAGGTTTTTTTTACCAAACCAATTTAAGTTTCTTTGCATCACCAGACTTTGTTTCATAGCTCGTCTAAACAGCCTGTGCCATGTATGTATAAGCATGAAAGAAAATAAAAGTGCTGCAACACTTTATTTATTTAACCACAGCAATGATAGCCTAATGTTACGTTCAAGTTACGTAATTTAGAACAGTTCCTCGAGAGCACTGGTTAATTTAATAGGAACGTGTCCTAGGCACGCCTAAATTTACAATTAAGAAACTGGGAGACGCCCTTTATCGTTCGACTTTGCGCTCAGTTTTATAATCAAACGAAATTGTATTCACTCATGGTTTTATTATTATAACTTTAAGCACTGCGTTTATTAATCTCAAATACATCAGAAAGATAATTGAAAACAGCAGTGGTTTAAACCAGTAACCATGGTTTAAAGCACGTAAAGAAAGTTACTGTGAACAACAGGGGTTAATACGAGTTCAATTCTTTCATGGGGGAAGAGAGTAAACCGAACTGCCGTATTTTCAATAAGTCTCAGTCTATCAGACTACCTGCAGACTGTGTAAAAGATTCCAGTGGGAACCTTGTTGTTACTACTTCGGGAGTGCCCAGAGAAAGACTGTACAACTGACTCTCTGGCTCAGATCGCCGGGGTTTTGTTGACTGATCGGGGATTTCCATCTGGTAGGAAACTCTGGTTCTCTCGAATCTCATTGGCTACGGCTCGCGTCTCGAAGCGTCATCTTCGTTTTCGACTAATCGTATTCGAGAGTGGTGCTCCGGCGGTATCTTAGGCTCCGCCTACCGTTTTTGCCGTAATCCGGAATGCTTTCCGTTATGGTTCGTTTCCATCCGTTCGAATCGTGAATATCGTTTATAAATTTACACGTATTATTAATGTGAATAATTTCTATAATGTTTTGGATTACTCTCTTCCTAATTGTGACTTGCGATTACATGCGGAGTATAAATACACAATGGTTCAGATAAATACACAATACAACGTTCTTGTAAACTAAGTGTTTTTAGTTGTTACTTTGTTCCAACCTCACTTTCCTGGAATTCAGTCCATTCGGTGATGCGAATTTTTTGGTGTTTAAATATTCGTGCCGATCACTGTTATTCCAAAACCTTTGACAAGCTTCTAAGTCGCTTTCTTGACTTGCTTTTGAAGTCTTCCTTTGTTTGTGTTTCAGAGTCACGAGACGTTTCATGTTGAGGATGCAACGCGAACTCAACACTAACCTACACATCAAAATTTTTATTTTAAACGAAATTTCGTTTGCTTGTATTTTTCTTTTTATGCATTATGTGCTTTGTGTAGTTGTTTTTTGGGTTTGCGATGCTTAAAATATATTTATACATTGTGGCATTGTCTTTGTTTTAACAAATTTTTGGGCGCCTCGACTAGATAACTTCAGGTTTTTTTCGGCGTCCTAGTTGCGAGTACACGTTAACAGTGTTTTTCTTTTGCATTGCTATATTGTATCGTAACCAATAAACTTCTTTCACTGTCCCTTAGTCAGTTCTACATATCTAGATTAATCCAGCTGCAACAAAACTTCTTCCTAGTTCTTGACTTGTCATATCAAAGATCCGAGGTAAGGGTGCAAGGCCAACTGTCTCCACAATGATTCGAAACTATTTAAGATAAAAAATGATAGAATTTCCGATTTACTAATGCGAAATATTAACTTCTTACCTCAGTGACAGAAACCATGCGAACTTATGCAGACTAAGATGTCAATATCAGCAGCTCTTGTCAGCGTAACATTCGGAGACTTTGTAAAAGTATCTTGACTCGAGTTGCAAGTCTTAATGATGTGAATCGAGATTTTCCGTAAATAATGTGACTCAGATGAAGTGATTTGATCATTATTCCAAAGCTCTACTCCATCCAATCCCAACATCACTTATCACTGCATTGTTTGTTTCGCCCGATTTGCCTTGTGGCAACGCGAACTTCCTGTTGAACATGGCGTTTACTTGCGATTTCTATGTAAACGTGTTATTCCTGTTGTCGTTATAGCTACGACAAGCGAAGGAGATACCACTGTAGGCAGCTTACCTGGAATTGTTTTGTTGATGGCGAATTACTGTTTATCAGCAACAAAACAATAATTGTAAGGTTGGTGGTTTCAGTAGTTTAAGTTAATAAGAGAGTCATGAAGAAGTCTGTGTACAGGCACTTGATACGAATAATATGCAATTGTTTAAAAAATTTTTGATCAAGTTTTTTGAAGTTAAATGTTAGCCTAGCCTATTTGCATGGATAGATATGCTCCCCCTCCTCTGACCTGTTGGAAGTGTAAGAGACCAATGGATTTTATGGTTATGACCTAGGAGGTGCATAAAATCAAGATGGTGGTGGAATGTAGCCGATGTGATGTAGTAGACATAATCGATATGGAAAGGCAATGGCTACTAAAGTCCTGCGCGGGTTGAAATTTTGTGTCCACACCTGCCCCGCATCTGCAAAATTTAAACCCGCTCCGCCCTGTACCCACAGGAGTTTGAGAAATTTTGCCCGCACTTGCCACACACTTCTAACCCGCACATGCCCCGCCCCGCAGACCATCCCAACCTGCGCCCGTCCCGCCCTGTACTTTTTCGGTCTCAAACCCACACCTGTCCGAAGAACTACTAAAAACGCATAACTAAGGCAAGCTTTTGTTGCAATAAGATCGTGAGAAATGTGCATTTATTTTTAACATACGTTGCATATATGCACAAGCATTTTAAACGACAGTGATTTACTCAATCAAACGATTTATTTTCATATAATGCTAAATATTTCCAAACATTATCTGGCAAAAATAGGTGATCATTTGCCAACAGTTTACGTAGCATGCTAAAACTTCGCTCAACAGTGCATGATGAAGTTGCTTGGCAATTTTAACAATTTGGCCTACAGTTCTGGATTGATGTTTGTTTGGCTAGGTCATTTCTACAATTGCTTTTAGGTCGTTATTCAGTTCGAATCGGTTATCAAAGAGAACAGAACTATACTGAAATAGTTCTCAACCATGTTTTTTAAATCACACTTTTACATTTTATGCAATAGGCCTACTTGATCAAAGTTGCATGTGAAAAAGAAAAATGTTACAATATAAACTTCGTGGAACCAGCTCATCGCACTACATAAATTCTGAGTATTTCAGAAGCTGTTGGAAGCTGTAAAAAAGTTGAAAAGCTTGCCCTACTCATAACGCCTGAAGACAAGTCTAACAAGCAGAAAAATCAAGCTACTCATTTATTTCATTGACAACCAAAACTTTCCACAGATCTGATCTTTCGCAGTCAACAGATTTGAGATGATAAAAAACACGTTTCAGTTTTGACTAGCTGTGCGCTAAGTGTTGTTTTATCCATTTATAAGTGCTGCTAGACTGAATTATTCCTCGCCAAGTACGACGGTAGCATTGAAAAATGTTCAGTTGCCGACCACATGGCAAGAGTCTGAGCTAATGTTTCGCAACAATGGGTTGTTACATCATAATGTAATAATTGCTGCAGGCCTACTGTCCTAAGCGCAGTGTTGGCAAACAACTCTAGTACTGTACATCCACGTGTTTTGCGATTTTTGAGCTGATTAAGTTTATGTGCTTTTTCTTAACACTCAGTTACCCACACAAAGAATTTGTCAAACTGCGCCCGCACCAAGTACAACCCGTCCCATAGCAAGTTCAACCCATACCCATCCCACACCCACATACAAAACAGTACGGGTTCTCATACCTGCCCCACAAATGTGGGTACCCATACAGGTTAACCCGCCCCGCGCAGGACTTTAGTGGCTACAGTACAGGACCACCTGTGAATCTTATCTTCATGTTTGAAACCTTATTCAACCATTACTTGTAACGTGACAGTAACGCACAACGAGAGTGCAGTAGGCTTGGTAGAAACTTACTAAACGTAAAAGGTAAACCCTACACCTTAAACCTAACCATAACCCTAACCCTAACTCATAAACCTAACCTCTAAACCTAAAGTTTGGAATCTTTTCAAAAAAAGTAAAGAAAAACTAGTCTCATGAATTGAAATGTCCAACCACTACTACTAAAATGAAAGTCATGAAGGTGACAGCTGGACTGAAAACCATTGGCACGGCAAACATAAATGCATCTGTTGCGCTGTCATGATGGTGCTGCTTGAGCAACAAACTCAGCCTTTTATGCAAACCACATCGTGCAAGGCAGTTCCGTAGTTACTTCCTAATGGAAAAGGAGGCAAAAATTTGCTCAAGTGAGAACTAGGCCTACTGCACAGACTTGCAATTCAGTAGGCTATGCCAAAGATATTAAGTAACCAACACAGATTGATTAGATATCATGGACTCAACGTCACATCCTCACTTCATTTGCTGGTCTGATGTCTATACCAATGCCACAGGTTTTACTAAGTACACTGCCATTGATGCGATTCTAATAAAACACTGCGTTTGTCACTCTAGAGTAGTGGTTCTCAAACTTTTCTGCACGTTGACCCTCAATTAAAGTGTACAATTTTCTGTAGACCCCGTGGCCTAGCCCAACAGTTTCTAATACAAGGATAGTATGTGTTAAAACAAATTTGAGTAGGTTTTACTTGATATGCATGATAAAATAATACACAATCCGAAAACATGCCTAGCTGAGGTTTGATCAGCCCTTCTAATTTTGTTTGATTTGTTGAAAAATGCCGTTTGCCTTCCTTGCCCGATTAACAATAATTTTGAATTGGAGACTTCATTGCTCCAGTAGAGCTCTGCAGTTGTTCATTGACCCCCTGGCCATTCAGTAACCTCCATTCAACCCTGTGACTATTTATCAACACCTTGGATGGTCCAATTGACTCCTGGGGGGTCGATATTGACCACTTTGAGAACCACTGCTCTAGAGGCACCATCATGGTAGTCGGATTCTAATAAAACACTGTTTGTCACTCTAGAGGCACTGTCATGGTAGTCGAGTGGATGCATATGTCTACTGTGCAAATGGTTTTCAATTCCTCTCTCACGATGGTGCATTTTGTTTTGGTAATAGTGGTTTTCATGGGACTGCTTTTTCTTTGCATTTTTCAAAATTTTCCTAAGTTTTTTCTTAGATTTAGGGTTTAGGTTTAATGGTTAGGTTTAGGGTTAGGTCTAGGGATTAGGTTTATCTTTAGGGGTTAGGTGTACGGTTTAGGTTTAAAGGTCATGTTTAGGGTTTAGGTTTACTGTTTAGGTTTCTTTAGGGATTAGGCTTAGGGTTAAGATTAAGGGTTGAGATTTAGTATGTTTCTACTAAGGGTAGTGCAGTCTGCTGCACACACATCGTGCCTTACTGTCACATTACAGGCAGTGGATAAGTTAGTATTCAAAAGTTAACATCTGCTGGTGGACCTGTAGCCACTGCCATTTGTTTATCCAACCAAAAAATGATTGATTTACAGAACATACTTGATTCAATTAAAAAGAGCTTATAACAAGTGGAGGCAAATGCTTCTTACTTTTTTCATTGTTCAATCATATTGCTAATTAACCTTTAATATGAATTTAACTGCTTGCCTGAGTGAGTCATAATTTTCAGTTCTTTAATTAAAATGATAGCTTTTTCTTATTCTAGAAATTTGCAATAGAGGTCGATGGCATCAGTACCACCAGCGTGGGAATGTACCGCAAGCGTGGGATTATAACACCAATGTGGGGATTGAGTAGAATAAGTGTCTGTTTATACTATTAGCATGGGAATTGAATGTAATAGCTGCAGTTGTACAACCAATATGGGGATTGATTTTAAAAGTTTCAGTTTATACTACCAGCATGCGGATTTAGTAATAAAGTGTTTGTTTGTACCACCAGCATGAGGTTGGGTAGAAATTCCTTTTTGTATCACCAAAAAATGTCTGTTTATGCCACGAGTGTGGGGATTGAGTAGAAAAACATGTTTGTACCAACAAAAAGTTACTTTTGATACTGTTGCGATCGGAAAGCCCAAGCGGTAAGTGCGCAAAGCTTCACACTGTGGCAGAAAGCAACAATAGAGATCACCTGACGAAATCCCTCTGTTATTGCTTGTTTACGCTGCTTATACATGGGTGTTACTCTTCTCGCACATCCCGTTCATAGTGAATCACACATTCAACGCAACGGCAACAGGGAGGTTGCAACAACATCCTCTCCTTTTTACAATGAACTACACCGATCGCACATTCTTTTTGTGAAGACTGCACCTGGCAAGACCTTCACATCCTGGTCACAGCACCATTTTGTTGCGATCGGAAAGCCCGAGTAGCAAGTGCGCAAAGCTTCACACTGTGGCAGCAAGCAACAATAGAGATCACTCAACGAAATCACTTTATTGCTTGTTCATGCCACTTATATGTGGGTGTTATTCTTCAGGCAAATCTCGTTCGTGGTGAATCGCACATTCAACACAACGCCAACGGAAAGGTTGCAACAATACCACTAGCATAGGAGTGGAATTTAATAACGGCAGTTTATACCACCAGCATGGGGATTCAGTACAGCAGAAAAATCCCCATGCTGATGGCACATCCCCATACTTGAGGTACTGATGCCACTGACCAGTTCTCAAATTGAAGTTAAATTCAAGTTCCAATAGGTTGTTAACTGTATGATGCTCTGAATTTTCTTGTAGCAGTTGTCATATGTCTTCATAGAAATTTTTGTGAAAATAAAAGTGTTTGGTACCACTAACTTTCTAATTAAATTAGTGTAAGGATTTGAAAAGTTCAGCATCATGTTATGCAATAGCTTTTTGCAGTGTACACCTGACTATTTGACAAAGTTTGGCATCTTAACTTATTGATTTACTTGTTGAATGTGTGCAGGCATGAATCACAGTGAGCAAAGAATAGAATGATTTTATTTCACTTGGATGTATTAGAAAAATGTGCTTTGTGGTGGTAATGGGATAGTACCTTGATATATAACTATCCATTGCTTGGCTTTAACATGACTAACAAGTAACAAGACCTGTAAAGAAAGAGTTGTCCACGTAAAATCAATGGATTTTTTTATTTTGATAGTATCAGCTTTAGCTGTAAAAATGCTTTTGCCAGTCTGAAAAAAGATTCTGGTTTAACTTATATATTTGCCATTATCCATCTGTTTCTGAATTGCATTATGTGTTTAAACATTATAACAACATGCACACATTTGTGTTGTTCATAATACTAACCTGTTTGCTTAAGCTAGGCTTAACTATTTATATAAATTTCACAATCAAATGTTTTTTTTTATTAGAATAAATATGTAAACTATAGTAGGCCTAGCTCAAATTAGCCACCTTTAAGATAGTTGAATCAAGTCAATGGCATAAAAGGAAGTGATCACTAGTAAATATGCAAGAATTAAGCAATTATTACAATATGCTTTTTGTTCTTTGAACTCATCAAAATTTAAACAAAGAAGTTGATGTACAATTTATTCAAACTTTGTTTTGAAACAATACAGAAACACTTTGATTTTATCAGAGTAGATATTTTGCCCACTGAGTAAGCATCTTTTATTGAGTGATATGAACATACCTTTGCATCATCTTTGAATGTTGCTAATGTTCATCATTTCAGCAATTTTGATGTAGCTTGCAGAATGACCACATTTGACACCTTTTATTTTTGCCTATTTTAATTATTTTTCCTCCATATTGAACAACATGTTATGCATGAGTATACGGCACTTATAACATGTTTCCCACAAGTAGCCTCACTAAGTGCACATTTATCACTGGAAAGATCAGCACTGTTAGTTCATTGCTAGTGTGTCTCCAATAAGAGTGTGGCTGTACTACATATAAATAATGTTCCAGTCAAGTATGACTGTTATTTCAGGCATAAACAATCCCTTACTTTTTCGCCCCAATTGAGATTCTTTCCACAATTTCATTTTTGAACCAGACAGGAATTTTTATTAGTGTTTTTCTTCAAATTTATAAACCATAAATTGGTTCTGCAATGGTACTTGATGAATTGTAAAGGATTATGAAGACCAGTTGACAAATTTTTTGTGTGGGTTGAAAGTTGATCCAAATCTTTGAAAAACGACCAAATGATATTAAAAGCAATTAAGGAATTACAAGGCAGAAGTAGCCTATTGTGAATTGTAAACCCATAGCATAAACAATCAATTAGAAAAAGCCAGAATAAAAAGTTGTGTAGATGCTGACTGTTTCTGTTGAAAAATTTTTATGTGTCTCTAATTTCTGACTCAAATTCTCTATAGGACAAACAATTAATAACTTGTTTTTCACTCTTTTGTCTTTATTGTATGTTACTCTATTTGGAAATCCAATAATTGTTTTAAACATGAGAATGACAACTTTATTGCATTCTTTTTAGCAATAAAATCTTAATTGTATCAAGTCAATTAACATTTCAGCTGCCCATCAGTACTTCATTAAGTCACGTAAAGTGTTTTAATTCTTGTGGACTAAAATTGTTTGTGCTGTTACAGGTTTATTCTATTTTTTAATAACATGTTTAGCTCAAACCTCTACACCAGTGGATTTCAATCTTTTTTGTACTGCAACCCACTATAGTAACCCACTATAACCTATTAACCCCCATCTAAATTGGGATCCTACATCATTGCTGGAAACCACAAAGTAACACACATTATCATCAGCTTTAATTTCTCCCCTGACCATTCATTTTCTAAGGTAGTCAATGACATGCTCAGCCATACAAAACAAAACTGAATACCATTCTAATAATGTTTCACAACTATCGCATGACTCTGATATTTGCCGATCATCAAATTATGAAAAAAAATTCCTAAAACAACTTTCCATGACCAATCTAACCTTGCAACACATTTTTTACCAAACTACCACTAGACATCATATCACATATCTTCCTCTCTTAAACACATAATTAATAAGAAGCCACTGTAGAAACAAAGTTATTTTCATTCTTTCCCACACCCTTTGCTCTCAAATTAATATCAGTCCAATGTCTACCATTAGACTGCAATAGACTGGTTGGGCACTCCTGGCTAAAGTGTATCAAGCCTTCTACTGTAAATCCTTTTTACAAATTAGTTGTTCTATTGCTTTAGCTGGAGAAATCGTATGTGACACTAAGCAGGGTTCATTCATAAAAGATGTAGAATTTTACCTGTTCTCTAGTGTTGTTTTTTCTTTGATGCATTAAAATTACAAAGTAAGATATGTCATTTATTTTCTGCCTAGTTTTCAATTGTAAACATAGTTGTCATTTCAGACAGGATAATATTGTCAATGAAGCTTGAATAGAATTATTGCTTGAATGTTGTAGACAAGATAAGGAGGCTTAAAAATTATTTAGATATTTTAAATACATTTCAGGACTGTGCAAGGAACTTACCAGGTAAATTAAAATATAGTAAAGGATTATCTTCATAGGTTTTTGTTAGTCACCCAAAATATTGGGAATGTAAGAAGCTCAATGATGGAATTGAAATGTTTTATTAATTGCTTTATGCTCTAATTTTTGTTTTTACTTTGCTATGTTGTGAATGCAGCCAATACTACTAATAAACGCAATTTAGTTGGAACGTTATGTTGATGGGAATATTTAAAGAAAAAATATACCATGTATGATTATTTTGCGGTGTAAAATGGAAAAAAATTTGTATGTTTGTATTTTTTGTAATTGCATAGTCATGTATTAGCGCCATCAAGCATATGATGGCTACTACCACCACATACATATCCTCATTTTCTTTCATGAACTTGTGTGTTTCTTGCTACTGCAATGCATGCTTAAGTCTGGTGCATTGTGTGTGTGAGTCAAGATGTTGCACAATGCACAATATAATTATGTTACCAAGAGGAAAAGCGTACTTCCGGTACTGTAAAGCTAAGCTTTATTTGAAGTGCAGTGACATACTTCGGAACTGCATATGTAGCGTCAGTGTACCTTGGCGTTGAAATTGGAAAGTGTGTTATGTTGATGGTAAGATTTAAAGAGAAACTATGCCATATATGACTAATTTAGTGTAATCTGTTCTTATGTTTTTAGTAATTGCGCAACCATGGTGGTTACTGATATTCGATCAAGTGTGGTTAAACATGGAGCTTCTAACAAACAACCATCAATCAATAAAGAGCCTTCAACAATGCGCAGAGTCATTGCTGAGGATCCTGATTGGTCACTGGCAACTGTTCCTATGCTGAAAGACCTCTGCATAAACCACATTGTGGATAATTTTCAAAGTAAATAATATATTCATCTTAAAAGGTTATGAAACAGCAATAAATATTTTCTAGCTGGAACTTTACAAAAAATTTTTATTGCTTGCCTTTGGTTGGCTTTACAGCAGCTAAAATTACTTTATAGATACTTTTAAAGTTTCATATCTAAAAGTATTTTTAGGATNAAGTGAACAATTTCCTATACCTTGCTAAAAAGTACTTTGTTTCATTATTGGTGATTAGGTAGCAGTTTAACATACNTGTTTACTACAACAAAGATCTTAATTACTAGCTAACCAAACGCTCCTCAGGATAGTTTGCCATAAGTTGCTTAGCTTTTTTTCTGTTGCTATCCAAGAAAATTACTGTTTTTTATGCAGACAATCCTATCTTGAAAGGCTTGCATCCAAAAGATAAGACCAAGGTGTTGGATAAAATTGACACAAAAATACCTTTGAAAGTTACTGCACACTTGGTAGAGGATGAAAGTTATTGGAAAAGATGTTGCAAGCAAAAGTGGCAAGTGTGTGATGTTTCAACATATGGTGGCAGCTGGAAAAGAATGTTTTTTGAAAAGTACATGGAAAATTTAATTGAAAATTTTGTGCCAGAGAGCACTAATGAAGATAAGATTGAATCTGCCATTCCTCTTGCTGCCAGATACATCAGACGATTAAATATAAAACAACTACTTCCCCCAGTAAAAGATTCTGTGAAGCATGATGAAAGCAATAGTGATCTGGCAAGTGATGTGGGATCTGAAGCTCCCTCAATGGATCATTTTGAGTTTGGTACAGTTGTAGAAAAAATTCCGCACTTGGAAGAACTAAGAGTTAGATATGGAGTTCAAGACTGTGGAATGAATTTTGAATGGAATTTGTTTCAGTTTACTCAGCGAGACTGTCTTCTTTTGGCTAAAAGTGTTAAAAACTGCAAACAGCTAAAACGCATCTGTATCCACCAAAGCAAAGTTGATGATTCACGAGCAAGAGTTTTGATTAGCCATTTTCTGGACCATCCATCTTTGACAGAGGTTGATTTCTCTCATAACTGCATTGGGGATCGAGGGGCAAGGGCTGTTGGAAAGTTGATAAATAACAGGTGAAAATCTTGAAGTGTGTAATGCGGTAGTCTTTATGAAGTATATGCTTGATCTCAGGCAAATTTAAAAAATATTTGAAAGCTTTCCTAAATTCTTGGCTATACTTATGATGGTACTTGCCTAAGTTTGTCATTGTCCTTAGTTTTGCTTGTTGCTGAATAGGTGCCCCAACTTGAAGAAAGTCAATCTCACTGACAATATTCTTCGAGGGGATGGAGCCAAAGCAATTGCATATGCCCTTGCCAAGAATTCTCATCTGCAAGATTTGAACCTACGATTAAATAGGTTTGAATGTAATTCTGCAATTGTTCTAAATGATGTGAATAGATTCATTTTATTATAAATGACCTGAGAATTTTTGTTAATTGTTATTTTCTTGCTATAAGCATAGAGTGGAAAATTGGGATATGAAATTAATCTATTTAGAATTTACTTTGTTTGAGGTTTTTGTGAGAGTTTGTGTGACTGCTTGAGAAGCCATAGACCTATTTGATAAAGAGTTTTTGCAAGCATTTCTTCAGCTTCTTAAATTACCAAAGCAATTATAAAGTGTAACATACAACTTTATGTATTAACGATTGTCATGTCCCAGTAATTCAGTTAAAAGTGCTTTTTACATCAAAAGTTTAAATTGTTCAAAAACATGGCACATTTTTATAGGCTAGCTATGAAAAAGAGTTTGATTTCAGCCTTGCAATGAACTTTTATATGTGTTGCTTTAGTACCATTACTCGTGACATGAGGTGATGTCATAAATTTATGTTTTTATGGTATGGCCCTCTATTGCATACTTTTTGATATACCTTAGCTTCATGCCCTAAAAGTTATGTCATGTACGTGCCTTTTAGATTCTCAAAAAAATCAAACTCAAACAGATTGAATTGCCAAACTGACTACACTCATGTTGTATTCCTTTTGGAGTGTTGCAGGTGGTCTCCGCTCTGCACCAAGGGTCATTCAGTTGCTTTTATAATATTTGTGCCATTCATGACAATGGCAGTACCATGAGTGTAGCTTTCCCTTGCACCTATCCATTAATACTGGTTAGGCCACAAGTACCGTTTGTGGTATGACTGGGAATCGAACCCCGTCCACCAGCTGCCCATACACTTGCTTACCCTCTGTACTATTTATTGGACTTGAAATGGTGGATCTACTTGGAAGTACAATTGCTGGTCAATGCAGTTGAAATACTCAACAGTACTTCTTTGGTTGATTTATTCAATATTAGCGTCACAAATTCAATCCTAGGTTATACTGCTGTCATTTTGATCATTTGTAATGGTGCATGCCTGTTGTGATGCTCATGTGTTGAATCTTAGTAAATGGAGAAAAGATTCCTGCAGATGTTTATTCACTGGTATGCTATTTTTTGTTCAATTACCTGTCATTCCCCATTTTGTATAAACATGTAAATTGCACTTTATTTAGGATTGGTGATGAAGGAGGGCAAGCCATTGCCAGAGCACTGCTCAAGAATAGCAGCCTAAAGTCTCTCAATCTGGCGTCTAATGATTTAACAGAACCAACTGCAGCAATTTTATCCCAGGTTTTGCAGACGAATGCTAGCCTTGTGTCTATCAACCTATCTGGAAACAGAATAGGGCCGGTGAGTGCTTACTTTTTCACTGGGTTGCAATTCATATTTTATGTTGCTAGTAGAAGGTAAAGGGTGGTTAATTACTTTAGATATGTTTTCAGTTTTGTTACCAGAGAATATGGTGCTTATGAAACCAGTTTATCATAGTGAATATATTAGAAATTTCTTGTTTTTTGCTAAGATCTACTCAGGTGTGATAATTTCAACTGCTTTTACAGATTTCAAATAGGCACGTCGCATATACTGCTAATGCAATGCAATTATTTTTTCAATCATTGATTTTTGTGGTGTGTTCCACACCCTGTAAATCTCGATCAACAAAGAGTTGTTGAAGTTAAATTTATATATGGAAAAGCTAACAGACACAAAAACAAAGCTCATGGAACACGTAGAAATAGCTGAAAATTAGTGGAGATCGACTTTTTGTGATTTTTATGGTAGAAACAAGCAGGGTTGCAGAGTCAGAGGTGAAATGTCCGACTCCAACCTTTTTAAAATTTCCGACTCCCGACTCCGGCCTTTCCAAAATTTCTGACTCCAACCTTTCAAAAATTTCCGACTCCGACTCCTTAACATAAAGTGAATAAAGTTCGGCTGTAAAAAAATTTGTATTAACTAGCACTCAAAGGAAATCGTGGTACACAACAAGAATTCTCTGTTTCAAAAAGTTTCATAAGAAATTGTACCATTTCAACAGGAATTCCAACTTCAATCCAAAAAATGATCCAATTAGACTTCTGGAGTCGGAGTCAGACAAAAAAATCCGACTCCAACTCCTGGTGTTGTTAGCAATCTAACTCCACCCAAAAACCTCCGACTCTGCAACCCTGGAAACAAGCATGTTGGCAAGATTTGTAACCTACACAAAAAAACTTATGTGGCAGGATCTTTATGGGAGAGGATGGTCTCTGAGAAATTCCAAAGTGAGCCCAGACAAGGGTTAGGGTCATCGAGTTGCCCAGCCATCAGCAAATCGCACTTTGCCTTCTCTAGGCTTGAGCATCTCAAGGAAAGGTGTAGCCACAGGCATATCCAGGGGAGCCAACGGGCTATGCCCAGTGGTGGACTTAGGGGTGGGGGCTGAGGCAAGGCTAAAAAGGGGACCCTCTGATGACATGATCATACTCAGCCAACCATGATAAGACCTTTTGATCAAGCCTAGGAAGGGGGGTATGCAGGCCACCCAAGGATACGTTCCTGCATGAGAATACAGCATCACTGACTTAACAGAAAATGCACAAGGGTATTCATGATACACAACTTTAAAAAAACTTGAAGTTGGGAAAAACAAAGCTGACAACACATAAAAGTTAAGGAATAGCAAGTTGACATCGTCCCCCACTTCTCAATAAACCAGAAAGTTCATTACATAACATGCCTCCTCCCTGAAAAATGTTTGGTTTCCTGAATTTGTTCACAGCCATGTCCTTATTGAGACTCCATGAAACCACAAGCAACAACCAAGCAGATTTTTAGAACACTAAAATTGTTTTAAATTCCATCCTTTTAGCTACATTCAAAAACACGGCATACATACAAAAGCATCCAACATGAGACTTGTTTTCAAAAGCTTTAAGGCTGGATGAGTTAAAGCTGTCCTCATCTTGCATTGACACCAGTCGTTTGAAAAATGTGCAAAAGTACCAAGTAATTCATTGTATACCTTTTTGCAAACATTGCTACACTATATTATGAGAAGATTCATTTTCTGACAGTGCAAAAATTATTATTCGGTATTAATTTTTACTTTTACTGGATAGGATCTTTTCAGAAATTTTGGAACAAATTTTTAAAGTATTTAAGTTGGTTTGAAGCTTTTCCCTTTTAAACATTAGAAAGAACTTACACAATGCAGTTGTTTTGGGGGCTCTTTTGAAAGCTGAGTACCTACACATTACAATGACTATTGGGGGCCCCTTTGAAAGTAGAGTACTTACTTATGATCAGCTTCGGAATATATTATATGAGTGGATAATAAGTTTTCCCCCAAAACTGAGGAAAATTTACGCACGAAACACTTCGAGGAGACTCTAAAAATGGCGGCCCAAGGCAAGTGCTTCGTTTTCCTGCCCTTAAAAACCACTGGCTATGCCCCCCTCAAATCTGTAGCATATCTGATCATTCTGTGCTTTGAGAGGTGGTGTCCCTGTTGCTCGCTTAAAGTCAAAATATTTGGCCCTTCCAAATTTTGAGTTGTCTAAACCCCGGTGCAGGTAATATGTTGGGGCCAGGTTCATATACAAGCGCTTCCATAGTGGAGTTTCCCACCTACCATAGGTTCCTCATACCTAGACTGATTGCCTTTCATAGTGAAAGAGATCTGTCTGCCGTCAAAAGAGCCCATCTGATCCATAGCTGGTGCCCTGCTAGATATCGCCACTCCGGGTCAGAATGGACCTGGAAATGGTGATGACTAATGGGTGTTCCAGTTTCGACCAACTCTAAGATTACCGGTTGTGGTTTAGCTTCAATCACACCACTCAGGGCTGAATAACCTGGTGATTAACAAGTAGCAGATTTAGACTACGTTATTGTTTGATATTCGTTCTTGGTCTCAGCTGCATACCGATCAATCTTGAAGTTACGCCACACAGCTGTATGCTTGCGTACTGAGAGCGAAGCATTTCTCAAATTACAGTTGGTATGTAGGAAATTTCCTGGTTTGTTGATTCAATACTACATAATGGCATAGAAACACAAAATACCAATAACGCAAGTTTGCTAGGCAAGTTGAAATAAAAACAGTTTAAAAAACGGCTTAGATCACTTCTGTTCTGCGCGAAAACAATTTGAGTTGTTTGATAACATGAACGAGGGTCTACACTCCGAATTTTATGGACAAGTTTCAAAAAAGCGTTGAAGAAAATTTCTGAGGTCTTGTTTTCATTTTTCCAATTTCATTGTTGCTAGTTGTTTGACAATGCAAACTAGACCTTATGAATGACCATTGTAAATCAGAGCGAAAAAATATACGAAGATTCGTACACAACTTTAGACAATTTCACTTCTTGTTCAGACATTTTTTTCATCATTTTTTTTTCATTTTTTCATACTAACTTGCATTACAGTTATTGACGTGTTAGTCAGTGTAGATTATTACGAAAACTAATAAAAGATGCCAAACTATTGTTTCAGTAGTTCTCAACCTTTCCAACGCTACGACATACTACACAAATCTAAGCGTTTTCGCGGTACTGTTCCGCGCAATTAATACAGTAAATTGTGCTTAAGAATTTAATTCTTTTAATGTGATGGCTATACATGCTTTCGAGCGCAAATCAAACTGATGCGAGGCTCCAATGACGTTAAGCAAACTCGCATTTCAACGGCAATACCAAAAGGTCTCCCTCTTTTTTACTTCTAATTTCAGTGCTGAAAATCTATATTCACAAAGACATGAAAATGTAAATAATTTTGGCAGCTGGCGAGCTGACCATTGCATAAGATTCCCTTGTGGACAGCCAAAATTCACCTGTGTTGTTGTGGGCAAACGCTGAGTGATAAAAAATGTTGCTTCTTAACATCATGAGCTGTTCTTATTGGGTAGATAGATTGATAGTTCCGTTTTTTTGTCAAATGGATTAATTACCCATTTGTAGTCATTTACGCCGAATTGTCGGAAGCAATTTTGAAGTGTTGCCTGTAGATCAGTCCGGAACCGGAATAATCCTCATTTTCAATGGGATTCATTAAGCGTAGCCCACATAGGCGTATGGGAAGGCATTTTACTGAGGACGCGGAAAAATTTGCCATGAAAATAACAATTTGCCCTGAAAAACAGAGTTTACCCTAAAAATCTTCACTGTACTGAATAAACTTTTTAGATTCAGGATTTTTGAGCAACATGCGCTTGTCCTGAAAAACAAAGTTGCCCTGAAATTATACACTGTATTGAAATATTTTTTATCATGCAGGATTTTTGAGCAACTTGTGCTTGCCCTGACAACAGAGTTTGCCCTGAAATTTTTCAAGCCGGGGTGGGCTGCCGCCCCGCCTCGTACGCCTATGGTAGCCCATCGAAATTTCGTTTGATACAATTTCTCACAATATCAGTTTTTCGTAAAATGAAGTTAATATTGTAATTCTGCAACTATCAACAACTACTGGGCCTTTAGAGGTCAAAAACCACGTCCGTTCTGGAAGGCGTTTTTATTCAAAAAGCATCGTTAAACTGTTGTGAGAACTAAACCATCACGACTGGATGGTGATTTGCTAAAAATGTTATTGATATTTTTATAGATTTATGCTCTTTCAGTTTTTAGCCATATAGTAGTGGTCACACGACAACAGCAGTTTGTGGAAGTTTGAATACATTATAATCAGGGATATCTAGAACTCCGTTCTACCACGAGTGAAGATTTCCCTTGCACCTATCCATTAATGCTGGATAGGCCACAAGTAGATCTCCGTTCTAGATATCGCCTGGTTATAATTGTATTTGTGGAAATTATGATTTTTCTTTTGAGCCAGTTGTTCAATTATGCTGAAGTACATGTATCCCCAGTACCATACATATGACTTCTTTATCTAAGATCAACTCTTCAACTACAAAAATTTACAACTTCTTTCATTGCAAACATTTATGCAAATTTGGCGCTGCACTTGCAAACCAGACGCATTCTTCACAACCTATTTAAGCAAAGCAGGTTTCGCGAATGCAGCTGTAAATTTGGAGATTCATCTGTAAAGAGCTTTTATACCCTTTGAAGTTGTGATTAACAGAATGTTCTTGGTAAGGCGGAGATTCTGTTTGTTGTGACCGATGACTGAGGTTGAATCTCGAAGCGATGCAGGTGCCGGTCTCGACCCCGGTGTTTTGACACTTGAAATGCGTTAAAGACATGGCTTAGTAAAACTTCAGTAGCTCAACCTTTCTGTTAACCCAGAAAGTTGGCAAAAATGGACGAAATTCGACGAATGTCATTAAAAATCTTTCCGTACGCCAAGTATGTTGGTCAACACTTTGGGGCGTGTCGAGAGGGAGCAAGGTGAGCACAATGCCTCGGGCGCCGAATCCCTGGGAGGCGCTGAAAAGTCCCAACAATGTCGCAAGTACTTTCTTCAATACACTACATTTGCTCCCGGGGGCGCGAAATTTGTTTCTTGCCCTGGGCGCCATCTACCGTATTTATTCGATTGTAAGCCGCGGCTTATAATGTTTTTTTCACTGTTTCGTGCGGCTTACAGTTAAGGGCGCCTTGCATTTTTTTTCTTTACCTTCATCGAAAAGTCTAGATAACATTCAGTCTTTTCCTTTCTACATTTTGTCGGCCAAACTCTCTTTTCACATTCTCTTTCTTCTCTTCAACATCATGTGCACGCTTTGTCACAGGGGGGATTCTGATGAACAGAAGGTAGTTGTAGGTGTACGAATCATTACCAGGGTTGCCGATAAAATGCAGTACGCGAAAATATCTTAGAAGCTTAAGTAACCTATGTTCAAGTGCGGCTTAGAATCAAGGACAGCTTACATTAATGTTTTTAACACCATTTCGTGCGGCTTACAATCAAGCACGGCTAACAATCGAATAAATACGGCAACTTCGGCACGCCCCTGACACCACTTGATGTGGAGGCGATTTTTATTTAGAGCCGACAAATTTTCAGATCTCGAGTTTCAGTATCGAACATTCGGACCTCGGTCCCTTTTCGGCTTTTTTGAAAAATTTCCCTGGTACAAAGTTTGAACCACGTCTTACTCGCAGAGATATCGACTACATCACAGGCAGTCGTATGCAACTTTTCAATTGAGCATGGATGACATTGCTTGCATTTGAAAGCATAGTGTAATGTCTGACTACGTCGGCAATTGTTTTGTAGGATGGAGGCAAACAACTTCAAGAAGGTATGGAGTTGAACAAAACTGTTACAGACCTCGACCTTCGCCTTACAGAAGCTGGACAAGAAAGTGAATATTGCATCAATCAGGTTTTGAAAACCAACCAAGAAAAAGCAAGAGAAATGGAAAATGCTTTAAACTCTACTAGCAACTTGCGCTGAAAAACAATGCTTCAAATTTGTTGTCATTGTTTTTGGTTAGCGTACCTATGAACTGATGCTGGAACTGTCGTGTTTACCTTCTGCACTTGTGACAAACATTGTTGAAAAGAGGTTTTTGTACGACATAAGTATTACTGGCTTGAGAAATTCTGAGTAAACTACTTTAGGAGGTGTATATATGTTTTCTAGGATATATTTGGCACAAAAAATTATTTTAGTAAGTTTGGAACTTCGTTGTGACCAACAGGAATGCACTACTGCCGGAGCCCTGTCTCAGCACCTCTGCGGCAACATTCATTATTCAGTGGTGAACATTTAAGTGTTAATCGTTAATATTTTTAAACCCGTTAGATTGCATTAAGATTAAAGAAAACGTATTGTTAGCAAGCTCGTCACCAGATTTTGCTTGACGGCAGGCGCGTAGCCAGGTTTTAAGGTTTGGGTGGGCAAGATTTGTTTTAAATTTACGATTAAAACATTTTTCTGGGCACAAAAATTTTGGGGTGGCACTTTTGCGCTTCGCACACCGCGCCTTTCGCAACTAGGCCATTGGAACGTTCGCAGGAACTGCCTCCGGCCCTATGGGCCTTGCTTGACGGCCGCCGCAAAACATTGCGTGGAGACGGTGGGGCCACTGTTATGGAAAGACCAAAAATGGTTGGCATTACCACTGAGGAGACTGTTAATTTTGTTATTTGGTTCGATTGTTTAGTTCTTCACACTTCCCAAAATTAGCTGCAAGACCACAGCCAGACGTTTCTCAGAAACAGTTTGTGTTCCCGTCAAGCAAAAAAGAGCAAGCGATAGCCACGAGTTATGCAACTTGTATCACGACCAAATAAGTGCATGTAATCCTTAACATCCCTTATTCAACACGTAGTCACGATCAGAGCTTAGCACTATTTACAAGTGACTGCAAACATTTCATTTTGCTTAACTTTTATTTTCGGGTTGCTTAACACGTATCATGTGAAGGAGTTGATCTCCAGAAGGCTTCTCCGTTTTCTATAGGCTTTAGAGGAATCAGCCGACTGGGCTCTGCTTTCATCTTTTTGCGATGGTTCAAACTTGCGCATATCTGTATTCAAGTAACTTCACTCCACAAGTGAAAGAAGCA
>JGI24158J21664_10003236_pt1 | contig 20319 bp, 14 predicted proteins | sample Ectturendosymbi3_FD_21664 | JGI IMG/M metagenome (IMG submission 21664) | reverse complement strand
AGACCAGAAATGACTTATGACATCGAAATCATCTTTGTGCGAAATAGCTAAAGATTGAACTCTGACCACGTCAGCGACAGGTCCCTCCCGAACAAAATTCCTGGCTACGCCATTGCTTAGAACAAATCGTTCCGACGCCGTTAGTCGATGTGCCGATGCAAGCTACAGCGACAGTGTTTCGTTTTATCTCTCCCCGTGCGTTGCTCTGTTCGGATTGCGAACGCCGTTGTTGTGGCATTCCGCAGGTCATGGCGGATTTCCCCGCGCCAGCAAACGGTAGTGCGCGAGCCTCGATAAAGACGCGTGTGGCGCACAAGTTGTTTGCGCATTTTTTCCGCTGCTTCAGCGTCTTGTGAGGCGCGGAAGGCAAATTCAGCGCACAGGTCGAATCCACTCGAGAGCACCTTGTCATGCTCATCCTGTTCCGCTTTCCAAATGTATAGAGAAAATCGTTGGCTGCTTTTAAATGCAGCTAAAAATAACCGACGTGCGTCAGGCTTAGAGTGGCCAACGTCTGTCGCGCGCTGGTTCAACTCCTTACCGTCGTAGATCGACGAAGTCGGACGCGCGCTCTTGAACGTCTGCAACTTGGTGCCCGGCGGGATTGTCTGCTTCTTTCCTTCGTACGAATACGAGAGCCTTGTCTTCAAGCGATGGAGTGACACTGGAACGTTGCAAAAGCTGGACGGGAAGAAAAGAGTAGGTCGTATTTCCAGGTTGTTTCACAGTCGTATCCGTCTATTCACTGTCGCTGCAGGTCGCGCGACCTGCGCGATTGACGAAAGTCGTGAAATCCTCCTTATGTTTGCATGGGTTGCAAAAGGGTTATGGTAACCCGGACGGAGTTTCATTTTGGCGGCTGGGTTTGTACTTTCTCCGTCCAACCCATACCGCCAATAAACTTATTTACTTACTCCCCGCTGCGTTGATCGCTGTCCGATCCCGTCTATGCGTTGTGTTCGAATCGTGGCTCGGAAGATTTGGAAACATCAGAAGTTTTTTTCAGGGTTGTAGGCCGGGGCGTGACAAGGGGGATACAATACCCAGGGCGCCAAATCGCCGGGGGACCCGAAAATCCCAACAAATGTCACATGTACTTCCTTCAATACACTAACATTTGCTCGCTGAAGACCTCAGCTTCGAACATGGGAGCGCCAAACTTGTTTCTTGCCCCAGGGCGCCATTTAACCTCGGTACGCCCCTGAGGAAGACAGCAATGGATTTTTCCAGGGGGCACGAACAGTGGTGACAAATCATTTCACAAACTCCGAAACCAAGAGAAAAACATTTTTATATTAAAAAAATAATAGCGAAGTGTGGTATTGTGAGGCATTGTAAAGCGTCACTGCTCGAAGCGTCTCGCTGATATTCTCCCGCATGTCGCTTGTGTCAATTAATTTTGAGCGTGCCGCTGATGATGTGCCTTGTCGCGCCCGTATTCTGTTCATTCGATACATTTGGCTCGGTCGTACTTGTGGAGATGGCGGCGAAGTAGACGGTGCTTGTGACCTAGTGAGTTTGATGATACTCGTCAGTGCTTCTTCTGTTTCGGTGTTTAGCAACGTTTTCAGTATATTAAAATTAACGAAATTAAAATTAATGAAATCTTAAAATTAACGAAAAGCTGTTCAGGGCTGTGGAGCCGGAGCCCAAGCAATTGTGGATGGCTGGAGTCAAAAATTTTGAGATGGTGGAGCCGGAGCCTGAAATTTGGGTTCCGGTTCAAGCGAGTTCTACATGTAATACGATGTTGTTTTTTCTGTTTTTCGGACCAAATTGTTCTGGAGGCTGAGCCAGCCTGAAATTTTTCACAGCCCTGGCTTTGATTTGGTAATTGCACTGCACGAAGCATCACAATTCAAAATCCAGGCGGGCCTTGACCCCATGCCCCCCGCTTCTTACGCCCATGTTTGGAAACCGCATCACTTTTGTTATTTTCGTGCCGTCTTAATTTTTCCCCTCATTTAACCCGTACAGCGTTTCTGTGCATTGTCCGCGTGCGCGATCCCCGTCGTTGCATTGAAGACCCAGCGCACTGGCATTGCTGTGTCGGGCGCGAAAGGTTGCACGACCGCGATTGTCTCGAAAAGTTGTTCGTTGACATCGTGATTCACTCAGTTCCGATCGTTGTCGAGCGAGGCACTTGAGCCGATTAACTCAAAATACAGAAATAAATTTTCGACGTTGATCGGCGCATTTATCAAAAGCTGAGCCGATTGTTGCGTCACAACCAGCCGGTCATTGGCCGGATGCAGTGCAAGAATAACCAGGAAAAGCATCCGATTGTTGCGTCACAAATCCGCGCTTTCGTTCAGGTTCGTCTTGTCCAAAAAAAGAGTGCAGCTTTCTCATCGGGAAATGGCGGACGTCGGCCAACTGCTGATCCCCTGAACACTTTTATTGGATTTTAATGAAGCTTCACAGGCGCCAGCCTTTGTCTGTCCATGCAGTTCTTTTTTCGGTGGTTATTTCACTCAAAGTAACGACCCCTGAGAAAAAGGTCACCGACGCCATCCAAGTTATTGAATAAGACGCGCATGGTCACGTGGACGCGCGTGATTGGTCGATGCGCTGCAACTTGCGCAGTTCGGAGACAGCCAAACCATCAAAACCATGCGCTATTTTCTGCCGACCTTTCGCGACTGCCGCGTTGTTCGCACGATTGTTTGGCGCCAAAGAGCCACAGAAACCCACTTGTTGGCAGCTGTGTCGATCTACAGTAGTGCTGTGCGTAGAATCTGTCAACTTGTCGGTCGGGGAATCACCCGAATGCGCAGTTGCGTTTTGCGCAGGTAACCCGAAGTCCCTTTTGTCCTAAATGTTTAATCGCGGTTTTCCCAATTCGAATCAAATTTTCATGTTCTTTTCTTCATATTTGAAATAATCTCAACATTTTCCACGACACGACTGACAGCGACCGGCACGTGTGGAATCGTTTCCGAAGCCGGTCCCAGAATTGTTTCGGTCGCAACTTGACTCACTTCAAACCAGAGGTGGCCATGGATCCAGAGCGCCGGAGTCAAGTCAACTCAACTCGAACAGGATTCTGTGTTATTCTTTCGGACCCGAATCCGGAGCCGGAATCGAAATTTGTGAAAAACACGGACCCGGTGTCAAGCGAAATTTCTGACCTGTTATTGTTTTTCAGTTATTTTGCTTCTCAGAATAAAGAAATAAAGTCTGGCAATTAGTTTTTTGGTGTGTGTTGTGCAAATTAAAACATTTTGGTTTGAAGTCAGATACCCACAACAAGGTGTAGCACGGGAATAACTTTAACCATTGAAAATTTTCGGACTTAGTCCTTGATCTCAATTATTTTTGTTTTTCTCACCCTAACTCACACCCTAACCCGACATACTTACCTAAACACGAATTCCTGAGCCATATTAATCAGTTTTATCAGCGTATTTGATATGTAGAATATTACTTTGCGCATGCGCACATGGTGTGAAGTCAGAAATTTCGCAAGTCAGAAATTTCGCCTGACACCGGATCCGGAGTCAGTTTTCAATTCGGGCAGTAGTAGGAGTCTGCGGTCATTTCTCAAGTAAAAGCATGGGTGAATTACGGTTGGATCGATGGTAGCCGGTGCCTGAACAAGAGTCGGTATTTCAAATTTGAAAATTTCCAAATCGGGATTCAAAAATTTTTGAACAGGAGCTGAGTCGGAGTCTGAAAAAGTTACTCCGGCCACCTCAGGTAGCAAGCCTGCCATGCAAGAGTCGCCAACAACACTGTTTGCGTTCAGGTGTTCAGAGAGCCGAAGCGATCGGATCAACTCGACTCCATCTTGAAAGAATACGCTTCGTGCGTTGAAAGAAGCAGAGCAGGCCATGCTCGCGTTACAGGTATAGAGCAGTAATCGAGTCGACGTCTTTGTGCTGAACGTTGAAAGCGTACTAATAGCCCAGGTTGGATGCAATGCAGTTTGCCGGTGTCATGATCAAGATTTCGAACGGGCAGTTTGGGCACAAATCCTCCATATTGGGATTTTTCCCGGACAGCAATGTTCGCATTGTGATAAAATCAAGTTGACCAGCATTTTTTTGCGATTGCAAAATATGCGTGTTTTGCGATTTTGCGAACACTGTGAAGATCTTACGAGTTTCGGGAAGATTTTACCTGTTGTAAAACAATCACATTTTGATCTTTGTTGATTTCTCGGAAAAGGATCGCAACAGCTATTTTGGTAATTCGGCTTCACCCGGGACTAGACGGTTTGTGGAAAGTTCGATGGCCACTTCGCAGGGCCGCAACCAACTGTCATTTTCGGGGGGGAAAAATGATTGTAACTTGTTGTACCTAACAACTAAACATGTTTTTGAAATTGCCCGGTTGACCCCCTGGTTACCGGCGTTCAACTGTACGGACGATCCCGGTCTTGTGCAGGGGCCATTTTGCTCAGCGTTGTCGGCGGCAAAATGAGCGAAGGGATCAACTTCTCTGATTGGCTGGGACGCTGCGTCGTCATGGTCGGATTGCCGTACCCGAACCTCCACTCGCTGGAGCTGAGAGAGAAGATGGCGTACCTGACCAAAAACATGGTGACTGCCTGTGTTTAGGTTAAACGTGTTTTTATCAGCGGTGACGGCCGATGTGGTGCGTTTCAAACTCCGTATGACGTTGATATGGCTCAGGTGTCCTGCTTCAAATAAAAGTGTGAAATTTTTATACCATTTAGTTGGCGTTGATGTCTTTTGGGTGACTGAAACGAAGTTTGATCGCAAGGCGTTGCTGCGAACAGGAGGTGTTTTAATTACGAGCAAAAGTTAGCAGCAAAATGCTGAGTTATTTCGGGGTTGCATTGTGAAGTGGACTACAGACTACAGTGTCCGACACTGATGAGATGTTATACCAGGGATGCACAACCTTTTCGCTATCGCCGGCCGCATTACGCAAATTTTTTAACCGACGCCACTGAGGTCAAGATGTTTTTAATTTTTGCGTTGCGTCTGTTCTGCTCACACACACACTAAGCCTAGCCTGCTTCCACACGTCTGTTCGGCGTCTTTCTGTTAAGTATCCTCTTGCAGCAGAAAAAGAGTTTTTGTTAATCCGCGCCCGCCTTAAGTTACATTTTAAATTACAATTGCAAGGCGCATGCGCAGGCTGCGGACCCCTGCGCCGCCCCTTCCAGAAATTAACGTTTTTCAAACGATTGCAATTTGACATGGAGCTTTTTTAAACTTGAATGCAATTTTAGTTTGTGACGTCACAGTTATGTTGCGACGGTCAAACCCCGTGACCGCTGCCTGACATTTTGAGAACAGTGTCTCGGCAACCAAGAAACAGGAGATTGCCAAAGCTCTCGCAAAGCTTTAGATTTACCATAATTGACTGATCAACACCGTTTATGCTGGGGGGTCGTATGTAAATGGCCGCACACTCGCAGGAAAATTGTGTCTTTTGTGACGCCACTTCGTTGCGACTTTGCAGAAGCTTTTGAAATTTGATAAAAATCTTCGATGAAAAGGTGAATAGGAACAAGGTAGAGACAAGTTCTGAAGAAGCATAACGTAATTTGTAGAAGACACCAATGCTTCTTGATGCTTCTACGGCACCTGAAAGTACCCGACAGCGCTCAGCCCTGTTACAAATCGCAGTTTCGACGAGAGGCACGCACACATTCTTTGGGTTTTCGATATTACCAAACGCGAAACGATTTCTCCGATTTCAAAAGTCAGCTCAGAGTAGTCGTGAGAACGTTTTGCCTGACGCAGGCATTGTTGGCATTTTGGAAGGCATTTTGTCTGCGATCAGGCATTTTCCAACGGTCTCTCAAAATACAGAAGAGCCCCGCTTTGCGACCACCACCAAACGCACTAAAACCTCGATTTACGACCATCTCAGTGTAGCGGAAGATAAAAACAGTTGCGCTCTCTTAAAATGTTTTAAGGGTCACCGAAGGTCAAACCGTAAAAAAGACCCTGCCTGCGATCGTTTCTTTTTTTACATTCAACAGTACTTTATTGCAGTCACGTGACAAGGACGGCCGCACTGCTGGTCAAGTTCATTACGAGGATCTGTGCATGAAGGCGGTGAACCAATCCATTGGTCGAGCCATACGACACAGGTACTTTGTTACGGCACAGTGCTGCCCCATTGTTGGCTTAGAACAAGATTGCTGCGTCACAGCGTGCAGTCTCCGTGAAAATTGATCCGATTATGTCATCATACTCGACCTGTCTGTTTGAAAAATACAAAGCGAGGTTGTATCTTTACAATTGTGTGCTTGACTAAACAAAAACCCATTGTCACGTCGTTAAATCGGTGGCGATAGAGTGCGAGCGCATTATCGCGTCATAAATGACCCTTAGGTCTTACTCATTGGCGTCATTACGGGTCATTTCGTGTCAACAGCGGTGAGGGCTCTAGTTATGCTTTGTGGAAATAGTTGTATTTCATTGACATCTTGACGGCAAGACGAGAGGCCTCTTGTCAGCCAGTTCTGAAAGCGTTCGACTTCAATTGCACGGCAATCTCGGCCTGAATTGGACAAGCCGATATAATTAGGCCTTAAACCAGGCGTGTCTCAAGTCGTTTATAGTACTCGGACATATTTTCGCTTGACAACCATTTGGCGTTTTTTTTATAATAACGCTATTCTTGGCAACCTTTGTATTTTACGGGAAAATGTTACCAAACGTGTCGGTAAGTTCAAAGTACTAATTTAAGAAACGTGAATTGAGGAAACAGTGTTCAGTTTGCTTTCGTAGCTTCATCCAAAAACCTCCAGCGATGCAGTTGTTGAAGACAGAGCGTCGTTCATTGTTTAGATTTAAATTTTTTTCCGAAATTGGCAATGAATTAGAAGTTTGTAGTGAAGATCATTTTTGACTGAAATTGTTCCGTGCTGAAACCAAAGTACCAAACAAACGGAACCAAAAAAGAAACGTCACTTCAAGCGAACCAGCGAATTTTGTTGTGGTATTGACCTTCATGACTTGGTGAACAATTTCGCGTTAGTCTGGTTCACTACCTGAAGACACTCGACCAGTTCTTGTTCGTTTTCTGTCCCAGAAACGACTTTGCGTGCATTCTGCTTCTTGACAAACGATACCAAAAGCCGTCGGTCTCGAGCAAGTTGCCGAAGTGGATCTCAGAGCATTTGCAAAATGTCGATCAGTTCGGCCGGGCGTGCGTGGCTATGCGAAAGGTAAAAAAGCGGTTTGGCTTGTGTTTTCACCTTTTTTAATCGTTTCGTTCGTGTCTTCGTGCCTGTCAAGATGGCCAAAGAAATTTCAAGACAATGTTCTTACGAAACCGGAATTGGCTCTGTTTTTTCGTTTTAAAAGAAATGGCGAGGCTTTTTTGTTTGTTTTATTTGATGATTTTGAGCAATCACTTTCTGTTTCTATCGATTTTCATTTGGAATGTTTAAAAAGAATTGTGAAATGTTTAAAAAAAAAAATCCTGAAACAACTGCCTTCCTCACCCATCTTCAAAGCACGCGTGGGTTGTTGCTTTGAAAAAGCGCCGCGCAGAGCTGTGGGTTTGACTACTGGAAAAAGATGCGAGAACGAACCATTTACAGCCCAAATCGAAATTTTATGACGTCGTTTTGTAAAATCATAAACAAGTAAAAAGTCGGTCACGCCTTGACCGCAGGCTGGAGCGACAGTCGTTGGGTTTTGACGGTATTGCACTTCAAAGCCCTTTGGTGCTGCAAGGTTATTGCTTCCCTTGTTGCTCAAAACAGTCGAAACACACTGGTAGCGACATCCGGCGGGTTTTTATCGTTTTGACGCGCTCCTATTTTTATGCGTAGTAGTGACGTAGTGTATTGTTTTTTTGTGACAAAAGAATGGTTCACACAGCGCAATAGATGATACAGCGTTGCGAAGAAGAAAATGGATCTGTTAAACCAGGCCTGCACACGCAGAAAGCTCAAAGGGCCAAATTGACCACCATAAATTTGCCGTGGGTCGCAAAATCTACTTCGTTGTAATTTGGAAGAAATTCTGAAACGACAATTAATTATTATATATCCGACGTCTTTGCAACATTTTCTGCAATAGAGAAAGCTCTCGCGGGCCGTATGTTGTGCGGGCCTGTGTTAAACGGAGAATAATACAAGTACCATAAGTTCAACCAGGTTTTGTCGTATGTCAATCGATATAATCGTAGCAACCGTTTGCAGCATGATGGCAGTAAAGCAGCACTTTTGTTTCTGGTGTCACCCTAGTGTTATAACTGCACGAGAATTACATTGTAATTCTCGTGCATTATAACAAATAAAGACATTTCTTTATTACATGACAATGCCTTTTCATCCGGTTTTACCGCAGGTACCATACCTCAGGAAGCAGAAATCCAAGAAAAATCTTAAACAGTTATGTAGCAACAAATCTTATTTTGGAATTTACTTGCGTATTAAGAATCGTGAAACAGCAGGAAAGCTTTGTTGATTAAAAAAAAACATTTTATTTTCTGGGCACATTTTTAAAAACTGTCAAGCTCTTGAAAACATAGAAGCAGCATCTCGTTGCTATCAGTGACGCTTTTTCAAAGATTGTATTCAAGGAAATCTTGAAAAGTTCAGCTTAAGCGGATTATCATCGTCATTTCGAAAAAGGTTAAGGAGACTTGAATTTTCAAGAATGCAGAAAAAGGCCAAGCTTGTTGTGGAAAGGTTCCCGACATCCTCTACTTTTATGTATCAGCAGCGCTGTCTTTCAATTCCAAAAAACAGCATTGCTTTTTAATTCAAAAAACGCAAGCTTAGGCTTTACTGGAAGCTCCTGAATTGACTGTGACATCCACTCTCGGCGACATTGGGTCGACTTTGCCTGTCATTGAAAGTTACCAGTCCTGTTGCGAGGAGAAAAAACTGAAGCTTTATTTCAAGATTTAAGATTTCTTCACAAGACCTCTCGAATTTGCAAAGCGTTTATCAAAGCTGACGGACTCTAAAGTTTTCAAATCTAAAGTCAGTCCGCCGTGGTGGCCACATGTGTACAGTAATAGNTTAAATCTTGAACAGGGCCGCAGAGGAACAAAGTGGAAAACGCCTTTTCATGAGAAATGCCTGTCAGCGTTACGAATAGCTGAAAGAGCAACATAAAAACATGTTTTTGACGCATCAACCGGTTGTTTATTCAACTGAAGTTCGAGAACTTTCTGCGGCCAGGCGCATTTGCGACAAACCGGTTTCACGCCACACGAGGGCGCTTGCTGCGTTCGTCACCATCGCCACCGATGTACAAAGAATAATTCTCTTTAACGGTAAATTTGCGTAGTAGGGTGTGTTCGTGACATACTGCATGTGCTTTCACCGCGTGCGGAAGAAGACTCGGTGGAAATTTTCCCCCTTGGCTCCCTCTTGTTAGCCTGCGTCGGGCGAGAAGCAACAGTGGTGTACTTATTCGTTCGCAGGCGCGCGCTGTGGTATGTGGGTGTCACAGACATGTTTGTCAATTATTGCCAAGGTCGGCTTTGGTCTGCTTACTTCTTGTAATTTCTCGAAACTACCTCGCTTTCGGAAAATCAATCAAACCTTCGTTTTCGGGAAATCCAGCGTTTGCAAACAACATGTACCTGACCGGTTCGCAGAAAGTTACAGTCGGCCGCTTCACACGCACGGCTAAAGCTTGTCGCGTTTTTTTTGCAAGGGCAATTAACTGCTGCAGTGCTTTCTCGATTATTCGGTGTAGTTGGGGCGATATTTTTAGAAATCTAAGCCGATAAACAAACAAAACGGATAATTGGATTCTTATATTTCAGCGAAAAAAACAGCAACAAGCAGAAACATAACACCTAAGTAGAATTCGCCGCTTATAGCGACGCTTTTTGTCGGTCCCGTAGAATATTTTGATAGTTTATAACGACAGTTGCAAATTTTCTATACAGTTTGAAGTGTAATCTTAGCTATGTGGAGCCGCCACATTTTCTATCTCGAGCTCGCGTTTTTTCCTCTGTTGCCAAAATCGTAATAATGCCACTTTAATCTTTTATGACTTGAGTTAAGCGGACAATCATTGACAGGTGTGACGTAGCAACGGTGTCAAGGATTACGCCATCAGCAGAAATCAAGGCAAATCTTTACATGAGTCTTACTGTATTAGTTGTTGCGACTGCAGTCAGCTTGATCGATGGCTTTGGTAGAGCAGTGCGTAAAAGTTCTGGCATTGAACTAAAGCGCCATTTTGGGAACGATTTATTGTAGTTCGGCTATAACGACAGTTGGCCAATAGCGGGGGTTCTCAAGCATGTTGCCCACAATGACGAAAGCAAGCGTATTATGACGTCTGTAGCTCAAGAGCTACCTACTTTTTCGATTCAAAGTTTCATCTAACAAAACGTGCTCAATTTCAATAATACCAGGCCGTGGACCATCAAACATTCTTCAGTAGCCCACAGGTTAAGAAACCCTGTCCTACAGCGACGCATTTTCACCTGTCTCATGAAGTGCCGTTACAACAGAATTCTACTTACACGAGGTTTAAAAACTGGTAGAAGTTCAACAATTTGCTACAGAATTCTGCTTATATGGTGTAAAAATTGGTGGAAGTTCAACAATTTGCTAAGAATTTTCCCATTTAACTGTCAGTTCCAGCAGTAGATCTGTTAAAACCGAATCAGTTTTAAATTGTTCGCGGGAAGATTCGTGTTTTTCGGCAGCTAACCCGCGAACTCGCACCAATGCGGAAGGCTACCGGATAATCGCATGCGGTACGAGTAATCAATCCAGGAAGCACTGTGATTCATTCCTCTAGCTACGGATGGACAATATCCCTGTCGTTTGACGACCTATGCCACTGCAATCCACACTCCTTATATGGCGCGAGACGAAGGCGTGTCGGAGGCGTTGTCTTGGTATTTTGGTTGAACAGGATGCACTCCTGTCAAAACTCGATACGCTTGTTGTTCGGATGTGGAATCAGAGCGAAGCTTGATGTAGCGTTGTGCGGTTGTTCGGCCGGCGACGTCGCTGAGCCGCTATGCGTGGGAGCTGCTGGCAATTCACGCTGGAACTTATGCTTGACCTCCTTTGAGTTCACCCGTTGCGAAGGGAAACTCTAATCCTGTCTCGCGAATACCCGGATCTGCTTTCTCGCTTTGTATTTTTCGCGTGGGCCCGCCATCCCGACGGTTACTCTTCTGGTCAGGAAAGGCTTGGCCGTTTGCAAGAACGCAACTGCTTTTGGCTTTTCTGAAGTCTGTGTTCGAAAGAGACCACAGGAAGTGCCAGATCTGGCACCTTTTTCGTGTGCGCTTGATTTTTCATGCCAACCACGGGACACAATATTTCACTCAACAAACCGCATTTCCGACTTTTTGCATCTGGCAATACATCTCTAATTAAGTTCGTTTTTGCCAAATTTACTAAAAAAAACTTACCAAATAACGGCGTCCGGTGGTAACGGATCCTGAATAGCTGTTTTGTTACGTTTTTTCTTGCAGTTTTAATGACACAGGCACGAATTTTGGTTAAAATGTTATTATATCACTAGCATTTTGCATTATTCAAAATAGCGCAAAGTTGCCCGGCAACGTAACTTTTAGATGACTTAGCACACGCAATTCAAAGCTGCGAGCCAGTAACTCACCTACGACTCGTTTGAAAAGCAGCTCGCAGTTTTGACTTCGTCATTGTTGGGAGTTCAAGAAATATACGCTAGAAGCGGAACCAGACATGGGGTAATCGCAATCGTCAATCGTAATCGATTACAGTTTTTCGAGTAATCGTAATCGATTGAATTGACCAAAAATGAAATGTAATCGTAATCGATTGCCAATTTAATCGTAATCGACGATTACATTCGCGATTAAACTTGGATATCTTCACCCTACTTCACTGTGCGCTGAACCGCGGTTGTGGCGGCTGGGTTTCCTCCTTTATCATCGTTTTTTATGGTTATGTTTCAGAGGAGGCTATTTTCCCATCTGTGTGCGTTAATCCAGATAGTCCAGTGGCAAGCACAGCGTTTGTGGCAAGCACAGCACAGCGAATTCTCGCTTTGTTCAGCTAGCTAGCCTTCCTGTTGGTCGCCTGAAGTAACGTAGCGAGTCTGGTGAGACGTAGCAATAAAAAGAAGAGCTTTACTTAAAAACGGGTTGACACTTCGGCAACGAAATAGCGGGACATCACGAGGAGAGGTGTTGGTTTTATTTGTATATATTCAGAATTAACTTATTAATGTAAGTGCTGGAATAGGCTATGTATATAATTAGTACAGTAATTTATATGCGGTAAATTGATTATTATCAGAGGAATAAAGTAGTTTAATCCAAGTTGAAGTACTTTTCGACAACACAGATTACTAGCCTGTCATCCGTGATCCACCAGATACTGCTAAAAAAACTAAACGAAACCAGTGAGGTTTTGTTGACCAATGACATTTGATCCAATAGACAGATGCGTAGGTATATTGGCATCACTGTTCATTTCATTTCAAATTAAAAGCTGCACATGCTGTGCTATGTTGGCTTGCAGACGATCGTAACCCGCAGTTAGAAGAAATAGTCAGCAATTTTGAAATCATTAACAAACGAATTTTCAGCGTTGCTGGACGAACGTTCAAGCCTGATAGATGTCTTTTGACTGTTAAAAATTTGAAGTCTTGATGTTTATCAACTGTAACGCGAATATTTTAAACATTGATCATTTTTGTTTAATTAATATTTAAAGTGTTTGTTGCAGTTGAGTAACTGAAGAGAGGGATGAGGGGCAATATCACTCCCCTGCCTAGCTAAATGTAAAAACCAGGCCTCCACTTAGGTTATATTTCGGTTTTAGTATTCTTTTGGTTTTCAGTAGGTTTTCGTCTTTCTGCGTTTTTCGAAGATTTTCCGTTGATTTTAGTATAGCCATCCACAACCGGATTTTTTCACCATTATTTCTCAAGTTTTTTTTCTGAGTGGTAACTTGCCACCTACAGAGGCCAGTTGGCCTCTCTCAGCTAAGTTCCCCCTCTGGCTCAAACCTCTAGTTACGCCACTGGTGTGTTGACTGCAAGAAGGTCTCATTAAACAATTGTTGTAATTTTTTTCCGGTGCTTGATCCTTACAGATTAGTAATTTCGTTTTTTGCATTCATCAATATCGTACGTTGTCTGAAAATATGCTTACATCAAACCATGCAAATGGGGCATATTTTCGTTCTGAAGATATTTCAAGACAAATGTAATCGCGATTGTAATCGTGATTATTTTCAATGTAATTGTAATCGATTACATTGTAATTTTGTTTATTCGTAATCGTAATCGAGCAGGTGGCAAGTAATCGTAATCGATTACATTCGTGCTGTAATCGCCCCATGTCTGAGCGGAACATCGTTTCGATCTATGTTCCCCCCCCACCCCCTTCAGACGTTAAAAATCCGACCCTGCCCCCGGCGCCGTTGTTCATACGAAGCTTCACATGAAGGTTTTAATTGTAGGGAGGAAAACAAAACTACAGGGACGCTGCTTTCAGCGAAAGACTAAAAAGGAAGGCATCGCTATTTACAAATTAATGGGTCCGAACCAGGGGGAAGATTTTTGTTTTTGTTATGTTTAAAACGTTTTTGGGCATAAGGAAACACAAAAAATTGGCGGCTACTGCCCCCGAATGCATCCCCGTGGCTACGGGCCTGGCCCCACACAGACCAGTTGAGGACGACCTTGCCAGTCCGGTATGGCCGATGTACACCGGTGTAGTTCTGAATGTATCGCAATGCAAGTAACTCGTGACTATACATGTATGAAATCCGGTTTGTTTTTCTTTTTGGCAAACATGTTCATGAAATCCGGTTTGTTTTTCTTTTTGGCAAACATTGGCAAAAATTTCAGCTAAAGTATAGCTGAGTGAAAATCCGGTTTTCACGGAAGCCAGGGTTTTGCGTAAGTCTGTAAAGCGCGTATATAACCACAGGTGGTAAGGTTAACAACGTGCTGTCCTCTGTCTCACCAAGGAGGTTTGCCATCATGCCCACTCCTCAAATGGAAACGGTCACGAAGGGAACTTTACGTCTGTTTTTAGCTTCGGAAACGCTGATTTGTCCAAAGAATGTTGGGGATTATGCGCCAGACTTCTGGTTCATATCCACCAGTCAGGAAAAGTTACGCTTCAGGGAGTGCGTTTAATGACATCGGGTTGATTTCGGGGGTGGCACGAAACGGCCACGGAGGAGGAAATTTGTTTGTTTTGCAGAGAAGCGAAAAACATCAAATGAACTCATGGCTCACTAAGATTATTCATATCAATCACGTCACGGGTGTTTTGCTTTCAATTTGTAAGTTGTTCCTTTAACGCCAGCAAGCAAGTCATCCAAACACGACGCACTTTAATTGCCACAGTGCGGAAGAATGCTATATGAGAAGATTTCCTGTTGTTTTGCTCTTGAGTGTTGTTTTCTACTGTATAAAGGATGCAGTGTGCCATGTTTGCATCCTGGCCAATCATATGCTTAGCAGCTGAAAAAAACTTGGTGGGATTGGTTATACGCTTCCACGTTATGCGGTTATACCGTACCTAGAACATTGAACGGCTGGTATTTCTACCTGAGGTCGACTTTTGCGAATCCCGCAGATGTCCGCATGGAAAAGTTTTACACCTTTTGTCTTTCTGGTGGTAACCGCTGCAAGAAAACCAACAAACAGCCCGTTCGCTTCCTTCCTCGCTTACTTGATGTTTGCTTTGTCGATTTCGCTAACAGTGCGAAAAGAACAATGATTCAGTCGTGAGTTACTGCGGATTTCGGGAAACACCGCCTCTGTGACGAGTTGTGACGTAACAATGCATGAGAAAAATAACCCGGTTCTTGAGTCAACTGCGTTTTGCGCACTCGGTATGCAGGTACACTCATAAAGCTGAACGCAAACGGTGAACAAGTGAAAACACTGTTTGAAAAGTAACTTCTTCTTTAGAACTCTGCTTAAAATCATCTCGCCTGCAATCTCTCTCCGCTGCTGAAAGGGAACCAGGCATCGTCGCGAATGTGTAGTTTTATTTTTCGCGAATCGCCAACGCACCATGTACTGTAGTCCTCCACAACAATGTTTTCGCGTTGGAATCCACTGTTGAGGTGGTTGTTTCGCGACTTACACGTCATTCGCCAACTCCGCCTTATCCTGCTTTGTTTCTTTTAACGTCGAACGTCAGCAAGCGAGCGAATACTCCTGTGTGCCGGTCACAGGTTGGTGGAGGCTGCGTTGTGGCTGAAGACGAATGTGTTTGATTGGGAAGGAAAGTGACTCTCCGACTCTGCTCTTGATTATTTTACAGTAATAAGTTAGGCAGAGATCTTACTGGCGTGATCTACTCGCAACAAAGTTCACGGTTATAGTTTTGACCTTTCACGGTCAGTGGCGCAACTGATGGGGGGGCAGAGAGGCAAATCGCCCCCCCCCCTGGCAAACTAAATGTAAAAACTGGGGCCCCATTCAGCTTATATTTCGGTATTTAGTAATATTTTGGTTTACAGTAGGTTGTTGTTTTTTGTGTTTTCAGGTAATTTTGGGTTTTAGTATAGCCATCCGCATCCGGATTCACCATCATTTTTCAGGTTTTTTTAGAGTGTTGGCTACAATGGGCCCATTTTAGCTAAGTATTCCCCCTGGTTCAAACCTCTAGGCACGGCACTGCTCAAGGTTAAGTAAAGTAGAACTTCAGTTTTGAAAACATAGGCAGAAATCGTACTGGCGTGGTATACTTGCAACGAAGTTCGTGGTTGATTTTAACCTTTCAAGGTCAATTAGAACCTGATGTGAACAGTTTTTGAAAAGCATGGCGGGTTTTTGAATTCTCAGTTCTTTTTTTTTCGAGAATTGTGCTTCGTGTTGAAAAAAGCCACAGGCCAGAACAAAACCACTTCGGTGACGTTTCGAAAGTAACTGTCGTCGTCATCATCGAAATTTCGCTGACCTGCATGTCAGCAAAATTCGCCCTCGTCCAAGCGGCACCGCTCCAGCTTGCGGTCAGCGAAACTCACTTCTCAACGGCACCAGCCTTTCGCCTCGTTCGTGGCTGCGTTTCATCGGAGTCCTGTGAACGCCGCTACACGGAAAACGCCCCGAATCCAATCACTCCCGAGAAATTTAGACGCGTCCTGCAACGCTGGAGGTAAAACGTTCTGTGTGCCAAAGCCAACCATGCTCCAGCGGCAGCAGTTTTATTTGCTTTTGACTTTTGCAAAGCGCTGTTGTTTCTCCAACAGTTCTTCCAGAGCCAAGCCGAAGAAACGACCGACACCTGACCGCAAGCCTCTGACAACCTGCATTCCCGTCTCTTCAGTTCGGACATCGCGCCGACGGCACCGTCAGCAGAACACCGGGAACCCTGCGTCATTGTGACAAAGTCCGGGAGCGCGTACGCGCGTCGGCGATCAGACTATGGGCGTCGGGAGGATTTCTTTCCAGGGGAGAGACAATCGTGGAGTTTTCCATGGGTAGCCAAGGTTTTTCTACGGGTGTTAAAAATGGTTAAATTTCATTTTACCCACTCGAAACTGAAAAAAAACACGTATTTTGCTAAAAAAGTCAATAAGAAAGTGTCAAATTTTAAAATCCAGGGTTTGGCCACCCCCTGCCCTCCCGACGTCCATGGATCAGAAGCTCAATTCAGTGAAGCTTGTCCAGTCAAGTTGCGGTGAATTTCGTGTTCGCGCTGAGTGACTGGTTTTGCAAACTTATAGGTTTTTGTGAAATTTTTTGATACGCACGTTTTTCGGAAGAACTTGGTGCTAACCCCGCAACACCGATTCGCGACCTTCGCTTAAAGCCAAAAAATTCGCTTGTTTTCATGCCAGAACTTGATTAGACTCGTGGTTACTAGCCTTCATGTTGGGATTAGCTTTTCGTCTCAGTTCTAGCCAAAGCGAACATTACAGACTGTGAGCGATAAACGACGAAAATCTTCTATTATTTCCTATTTCACTTTTTGGCAACAATTGACGTTCGACCCGAGGGATTTGTTTGTAGTGCATGGCCAGGCGCGCCATGCAAACATACTATGTCCACTGATCCTTGGGATAACCGGATTTTGAACGCATTGCTTTCGCTATTCGCGACGCAAATAGTTGCAAAGTTGCCGCAGAAGGTTACCTCGTGCCAATGGGAAAAATTGGCGCAAAAGGTTACCTCAGGCCAAACGGAAAAGTTACCGCAATGAGCTACTTGAAGTCGATTTGAAAAATTGCCCATGAAAGTCTTTTAAGCCTTCTGATTGGAGTGTTAGAAAAGGTTACCTCAGGTCAGCTGGAAAAAATTACCACAAATGTTTAACCCGCAGACCACAGGTACTTCTGGTGATGTTATTCGTCAAATGCGCCAGGAAACTGATCTGAACGCCTGTTCTTTTGTTAATTTTGTGTTATCGCTCGAAAGAGTATCATAGTAGAAGTGTCGAAAAGCAAGAAACGAGCATAAATTTAGTTAACATGAGCCAATCAACTTGTAAGGACTTGAGATTCATGAAACCCAAGAATAGATTTTCTTGTTGTAATAAAAGGATGCTTGTGCGATCATAATGGGGCGCGATGCTCCACGCAAGGGCGGATTCAGAGTGGGGACTGTCGCCTCCCACCTCTGAAATTTAGAAACATATTTCACTACGTGTTGGTACGATGTGGAAAACAGCGTATCGAAACCAATCCCGCATAAGTTCTTCGCCGTGTTGAAATTGTCTAATTGTTCGCGATACGACGCCATTATGACGTCCACTGTTGTGTCGCAGCGGCATTGTGACGTATATTTTCATCTCTCTTGCGGGGCGAAGCCGTTATGATGCTACTGCAGTGGAATGTTACTTGTGCATTAAAAGTTTGTCAACAACCTACAAAGTGGCGTGTTTTGAATTTTTGTGTTGTTTCGTAAAATTCACAGAAATAGTTTTATTTTTTGTCGGGTGCCGTGCGTGGCACGCTTCAAGCCGGGAAATGTCGTTCTGTCATTGTTTCGCTATTTTTAAACTGCCATTCTTTCACATAATGTACGAATTTCAATGTTGCGCTGGTCAATATAGGAACTACTACTAATACTACTAAATTTTACTGAAATCGCCCGCCACCTATCGATACTGGCTAGATGCACCCCTGGCAGACCATGAACGCCAAACGGTTTACCAGAAGTGTTTCGATATTAGATACAACACAAAAACCAATGTCAGACTTGTACGTTTCTTTTAGGTACGGCGTCAACATGCTTTTGTTATTTAGCGCTGTCCGTGAGAAATTGATGAGCTAGTTTGAAAAACAAGTGATGGAATTTCCAAGCACATTCCGTGTGTCCGCCATTTGTAAAGCAGCGCAATTTCTCGCTTGCTGAAACAATTTTGTTACAAGTCACACACCTGTAATGAACATCAAACTAAAGCACCCGTGCCATAGGCGTAACCATGAGGGGCCAAAAGGGCCATGGTCCCCCAAAATTTGTAGAAAATATAGTCATTTTGTGCTTTGAGAGGCGTTTTTCCAAAGAAAATAGGGTTCGCCTAAAATCAAATATTTTGGCCCCCCCAAAAATTTTTGGGCTGGCCACGCCACAGACCCGTGCTCTCGCCTTTCAAAGTTTTAACCATGTTGAAACAGTTTCTCGGCATGTGCAAAAAATAGAGTTAGTTGAAATCATGTCCCGAAGGCATTCATGTGATTTCGACTCCTCTTCTCACAGACGTAGCCAAAGAGACCAAGGGGACATGTCCCTTCCAAATTTCTAGCATATCTTATCATTTTGTGCTTTGAGAAGCGGTGTCCCAAACAAAATACTGTTGCTCACATAAAGTCAAACGATTTGCCTCCCAAATATTTTGGGCTGGCTTCGCCACTGCCTCTTCTAAACCTTTTTTTCGACTCGCCTTACTCAGAGACCACCTTGCCATTTTTCTTTCTCGGAAAAGGGCAATGCGGAGTAATACGCGCGATCAAACAGCTTGATTCCTCCATTTATGTGTGTTGGCGATGGGATTAGTTGCCCAACTGCACCGAGAAGTGGAAAGAATGCAGTTAATCGCCGCGTGCCAGGGAAGCAATGGGCTTTGCTGGGTGCCAGAAATCTCGAGCGCGTTGTTGATTGGCAGCGGCACAAGCCTGACGCTGAAACAACACGTGCTTGTGAGGAGCTCGCGTGTTAGCGGAAAACCTGTTTGGATGTCAACTTGACCCACAGCAGCAAACGAGGAAATGCGATTTCGTGTCTGATGCCTGTGACCTGTAGCCCTGACCTGCGGAATCGTGAGTTCGTGCTTGGTCGGCGCTACCGTTCAACGTGACACGCCGCAGGTGGTGCTGCGCAGTTATCTCCTGGCAAGTTGTTTCGGTCAAAGAAGCGCGGGTGCGTTTTTCGGATTCGCTAGCCTTGTTTCTTTCCACTTTCCGCCCATGCCAGACCACGACGAAGGCTGAACGTGACCGCACAGAAATACAACCGGTCACGCACGAATAAAAACGCACCGAACCGAAACCCAGCGCATCTTACGAAATTAGCCGGCTTGTGAAAGAATATGCAGCAACTCCGTGTGCTTTACATCGGTGGTGTCGGAGACGAAACCTTAACAACCTTTGTGCCCTTACAATAATCTTCGTCTTGTTCTTCCCGCTTTCGCCCCCCCCTTGTTGAGCGAACAGCATGCATTGGTTTTATTAAAGGAATTAGGCGCGGAGGCAAAACTCGTGCTTACTCATTTTTAACTTGCAATTTTTTGTGAGATGTTTTCACGAACTTCTCGCCAATTCTTGCAAAGCCCCGTTTTTGGAATGCCCGCATGTTCCTTGACATAAACCACTAAAGGTTTTATGTCTCATTTACTGTGTTTACATGGCGCATTTCATTGTGGCTTTGCTTCAATTGTGGTCATGTTCTTGCCTAGTCATCCTCCAGATTGCGACTTTCAGCGGCGCTGCCTGCGAAGTGTAACTCGAAAGCGTTTGGATTGCGGCTGATGCACAAGTGGATGCGAGGTTGTGGCCAATGTTAGCCACATTTTTCGGATGATAACAATCGAAAAAGCCACAATTACTAAGTGCCTTGTAGTTGTACAGTGTCATGTACTGTAATTGTGATCAATATACCGTAGTAGGAGAAACGAAAGAAAATCTCGCATTGCGGTTATTGCTCATTTCCACAGGAGCGTTTTCTAAATTTGGCAAGGAGGTATTTTTACCCCAGACACGTCGGGCCAGAGGAGAGGGCATTGAAAATTTGCAGTTGAAACGCAGAAGAGAGTGCAAATCTTTCCCGGTGTGTGCTTATATGCTCAAATTTCCAGCAAAATACTAAAAACTCATTATTGTACTGCGAAGAGCCTTGTAGCTTCCTGACTGACAGGTCCACATCAAGAAAACAGACGGCCACAAAATTCGTTAATTCACGTTACTTCAATTCGACGAGCCCACAAACTTGG
>JGI24158J21664_10003235_pt1 | contig 20320 bp, 13 predicted proteins | sample Ectturendosymbi3_FD_21664 | JGI IMG/M metagenome (IMG submission 21664) | reverse complement strand
AAATTAAATAACAATCTACTGTATAGCTGTTTTTTTATGCAGTGCGTCGTTTGAATTTATGTTTAGGATTAGTGCGCTGGCAGTTCATGCAAGTTGGAAAGCACTGTTTTGATGCATAGCCTTGATATTTTACTAGACCCGTTGGTGACACCAGTTCGATTATGGATAGCTACTAGCCTGACAGTTTCCGCTCGTTTGACTTCGGGTAAGTTGCTTGTGTTTCAAATAAATCACAAATGAGACAATAAAAAACGATATTCGAAACACTTGTCCTGTCTTGCGGTGTATGTAGGTTTTGTGTCGAAAAAAAGCCGTATTAAGGTATTTGCAAAACAACATGTCATTTAGTGAGATTATAACATTAGTTGCAGGGCATGTTGATTGCCTCTCTTATTGTTGACGGGATTTCAACAGATTGTATTTCATGCCTTAGCTCTGAAACTTTGAAGATATTCTAACTTGTTCTGGTATTGCTGAAACTTTGAAGATATTCTAACTTGTCCTGGTATTGCTGCAGTTATGTAAGAAATGTAAGTGAATTTATGTTTCAAAGGCGTATGCATAAAATAAGCAATATATTAGTAAATAAACGAAAATATCAAGGATTTACTTGAAGTTACTTGTTGCCATGTGTGTTTTGGTTTCTCGTACGTCTCTGCAAAACTATTAGATTTTGATTTGCTCCAAACAACGCGTTAACTGGAATAATTTTAACGAGTTTAAATCAGCATAATGCGTTGAATTTTTTTTACAATCAACAAATCAAAGATATACTTCTTCCAGATGAAATCTTGTTTAGTTCGGTTCAGTTGCATTCTTGTTTGTGCATGATGTTTTCAAGAGTGATAATTTTAATGCGTTTGTAATAACTAGAGATCGACCGAAATATCGGCCGATATTTGTTTTTTTACCGATATATCGGTATCGGCCAAAACGGCCGAATTTATCGGCCTCAGTAGGAGTTGACAAAACGCTGTTATATTCCTCGCGCATCCGGAAAACTTCACAAGAAAGCGCAACGAAGCAAGTCAGACAGTTATCTTGCAACGCTAGCAGGTGCGGTTTCATAAACAAACAGACAAAATTAACCATGAAGCGTGCGTCGGCCGTCGCAGCCGAAACAAAAGCATCATCGGGAAGTTTCGCAATGCTTGAAGCTGCCACGTGCAGGTGTTGTGTACGAATAAACTCCCGTTGTACTTCCGGAAGTTTTCGCAGCACTGAAAGTTTGACTGCAACTTGAAGGTGCAGAAGTCCAATCGATGCCTAGCTTAGCGTAGAATAATTTTAAAAAGTTTGCATGAAAAATGAATTGCGTTGTGTTAAGCAACATTTATGGCGTTGGGAATATGATTACAAATGCAATCGCTACTCACCACTGACCCCAACTGTCGCTGTGAAGCAGTTGCACGTAGCACCTTAAACTTGTCTTAATTTGATGTATTAGGCTATAAGCGCGCTGGTTTATACTGTACGCAAGCTAAAATATCGTGTTCATGGGTGTAGGCGCAAGCAAATTTTTGGGAGTGAAAAGGATTTTTGCCCAAATTTTCTCAAACTTGCCCAAAAAGTTGTCGTGAAACTTTTGCCGACCGTTTTTATGGTGTGACCTCCAAAACAATGGTCTTCACTTGTTTTTCTGCAAAACTTGGGCGCCATTTTTCCAAGTCAAACGACGTTGGGCGCCATTTTTGCCCAGATTTTCAGGGATTTTGCCTAGAGTACTTAGGGATTTCGTTCGGATTTTCAGGGATTTTGCCCAAATTTTCAGAGATTTTGCCCGGATTTTCAACAAATGAAAACTTTTGGGGGTGTGCTTGTGTAGGGTTTCCCGTTGGTTTGGAACCCCCAAACAGCCAACGTGGTCCGTGCGCTAGCGATACACAACTCGACTTACTGAAAGCGTGGTGTCCACGCCGATGGACAAAACCGAATGCAATGCGAATCGAGGTCATGCGCGGACACACGAAATCCCTTGACGCGAATGCCAAGTTGATACAAACCAGATCTCACGAACGGGATACAATAGCGAGTAGGAAACGGCAAGTCGTAATGCGAAAAGTTAAATCCACTATACTTGCACTTCCGCCTCCTACACCACTGATCGTGTTCGTGGGTTAAGTTAATCGACATTTTCGACGAAGCATGATAATGATAATTATGATCTCACAATTCAAGCTGTTGCAACGTGCTGGTTTGTGGTTGTGGAACACAAGTTACGGAAGCGCTACTCCAACATTTCACAAATACGCTGAAGCGGTGATTTGTCGTTTGGTCCGATAGCAGCGCGGTAGTCAGTATCATTTTTTACATCACAATTGCTCTTGTCCGTTTGTTAAACACGAGTGTTTACGATTGGATCAAAACTACCGCGGCATTATTGCACAATCATCGCATGCGTAATGCGCACATGTGCACCTTAGCTATTGTTATGACGATTTGTTCTTATGGAAGTTACTTCTGGCGCACGAGCGGTAATCGGTTGCAGCCTAGTGCTGCTTTTGTTTAGGTTAGGTTAACTCACTGCAGGCTACTAGGTGAATATAAATGCAGATAAAGTTTGCTTTCGGCATGACAATCTTAAACTGTTGATATGGAACTACTGTGTATTGACAAATCAGTTGAGATGTTTCATTTCATACCAATGCCAGTACTTCAGTTGCAGTAACTATTGCAACTAGTTTGCTTTTTTAAGGGCATGCAGTTTTGTAATGTTACATTACATCAAAACTCCAAACTTAATTCTTTAAGACATGGATTGACTTTTCAAACTGAAAACCCACTGAGTTGCTGAAGAGTCTGAAAGGTTGATTTGTGAAATATATACAAAAACAAAATTTCACAAGATTTATGTAGTACAGTAACTGTTAACAAACACACTATCATAGACCAAAAAAGTTGCTGTTTTGGAATAATTTTAATTTTGGCAATGGTTAATTGAATACAGTGTTGTACTAATTTTAACCTCCTTAACTTGATGATCCGTTTTGTACTTCTTCCTTTCATTGTTCACCACCTTTCAACTTTCAAGCACTGTTTTTGCTTTTTTTTTGGTTTAAGCACCGCAAAGCGGTTTTCTTTCATTCAGTGTTCTGTTCTTATTGCTTTGTTATTTTACCATTCTTTTTTCATTCATGGCACTGTGTTTATTCATTGCAAACAGTATATACTATGCTAACAAGTTAATCAAATATTGAAATGCTGCAATTTCAAAAATTTTAGCTCTAAATCCTGATTTTTTAAGTTTTTGAAAAAAGGTAAGGCATAGAATACATCATATTTTTAATAATGAAGCAGAAAAAAANGTTTAAAAATTGTGGAAATATCGGCTATCGGCCCATGAATGGCTGATATATCGGTACCGGCCTCAAAANAGCCATATCGGTCGATCTTTCAAACTCTTCCACCCCCGCGGACCACCAAGATTCGTATTCCAGCGTGGAGAACCCATAGAGACTTCGAGCCGCAAAACCGGTTCATTCGATCGGCGATGGCGTCATTAAAAATGTAAAACATACCCCAATCCTGACGTCACCGACCAAAATCCCCAAACCCAAATCTTAAAATGTTTTTTTTTCATTCTAATTTACAAGACTTCACGAGTCTTTGGGAGGTTTTGAATAGCTCTCTAGCTCATTCTGCTGCCGAGTTATGGTTGGACAAAGTTTGGCCTTAGATGGCTAATTATATGTTTTGTGAAACTTTTTTGATTTTTGTCAAAACTCGGGTTTTTGGGCCATAAGTTTGGCTCCAGATATGCTAGAAAGTCAATCAAGGACTCTAAAGACACGGATCACAGCCTAGTTTCCGAAAATTGGCTCAATGGATTGTCGCGCAGGGCCTGGTAAACTCGGCCGAAAATGCAAACACATGCCCTCATTGTTACGTCACCCCCAGAAAACCACAAACCCAAAACGAAAAACTTTTTTCAATCTGATCTAGAAGACTTGCTGAATCCGTAGAGGGTTTGGACAGCTCTCTAGCATAAGCGGCTGGCGAGATATGGCGTTGCAAACTTTGCAAAAAATTAGCACACGCGTGACTTGAAGGGTGGAACTTGGTTAAGTAATTCGTGCTATCAAGGAATTTAGTGCGTAGCCCATAGTTGCATGCCATAACACCCGCCGGAAATTATGAATTTTTTTGTTTCTTCTGTTTGCAGGCAGCATTGCCCACAGACATGCCGTCTTCCGCACCGCCGAAGCACAAGGCTCAAAACAAGTATCATTTTCAGACATTTTCCGAGAGGCTCGCGCTGGTTAACATCGATGCGGTCCACCGCATCAGGCGTCGCGCCGACGCTGAGGAGGATTCGGACGACTACTCGCATTTCGCCGAGAGCGTGGCCAAGTGGAAGGACCTGGATTTGTCCGCAGACTATGTTCGCTTCCGCAAGGAGGTGAGCGGAATGTGCAAGAACTACAAGATGGTCATGCACTACCGATCCGACTTGCTGGACGCTCTCAAGCGCCATCTGCAAAAGCAAAACACACTCGCCCTTCCCGCGTTACTGGAATTGCTCGTCGCCATTTGCGTCGACCTAAGCTCCGATTTTTATCTTCACTTCTCCGCGTTTTTCCGAATACTCGTCAAGTTGCTGAAGACGAGCGACGTCGAAAAGCTCGAGGCGGTCTTCAACGCCATTTCGCTGCTTTTTCGTCACATGTGGCGGTTCATGGTCAAAGACATGGAGGCTGTTCTCAGCATGTACGCGTCGCTGCTCACCGGCGAACACCCGCAGCACGTCAGCAACTTCGCCGCCGAAAGTGTCTCGTTCCTGCTGCGCAAAAGTCGCCAGCACGACCTGGTCATGAAAAAAGTCCTGTCGATCGCGCTCGATTTTCCGACCGCGAGCGAAGCGATCGGCAAGGTGATCTTTCACGTCGTCAAAAGCTCGCAGCATCGCTTCCACTCGTGCCTCGACAGCGTGCTGCCTGCTTGCCTGGCCGTGCTCCGACCAAGAAGCCCGGTGCCGGAGACGCCCCACGACGACGACGATGCCGCTTTTCGCGCTGTCTGCTCCGCTGTCGGCTTAATGGCCGAACATACAACAAGGGAGCACGGCCGCCCTGTTTGGGACATTATCGTCAAGCAAATAACAAACGCAACAGGCGACCAATCAGATCTGCTGCTGCCTTTTGCTGAAAATTTGTTTAAAATCCTCACTGTTTGGTGCAAAGTGAGGCGGGGTGCGCGAGTGGGGGGGTTTGCCGACGTTTCAAAGGTTGTAAAGATGGGCGTTGACTTCGCGTTGCGGGTGGGTAGCCAGAGCAACGGCAGTTTCTCATTAGCGCTGTGCGATTTGGTGACAGCGATCCTGTCAGGGACAAAAACCGAAATCAAGTCTGACGAGAAAGAATTGCTGCTTTCAGACGTGTGCAGTTCGACCATCGGTTTCGACTCGTTGCTTGTATTATGGCGATCGCTGTTTTCCGCGTTCGATTTCGAGCTGTTCGCGCGCAGAGCCTTCATGACGTTTTGCCAAAAACGATTGTCTGAAGAAGAAGACGGCGGGAAATACGAGACCATTCGTCTTCTTTGCGATTTCGTTTGCTTGCAACAGGACAATCCTCTGACTGCTGACGACTTCGCTTCGTACCAGCCGAAAATCTTTAATTTTGCGGCAGTCCCCAGAGGCGCAGGTGTTAAAAGCACGGGCGCTGTGTTGTCCGATACATTAAAACAGTGCCAAGACGGAAAAATTGTGTGGTGTTGTTTGGTTCTTTGTCAACATTTGCAACCGATTCCCGAAAATATCCACGAGCCTATCACGGAGCAGCTTCGCAGAATTCTAGACAATTGCTCAAACGAATCGGATTTGGCGCTTGTTGCTATGGCAATTCAGGCCCTTCTTGTGCTTGGCCGTGCGTCAGTCCTGAAACCTCTCGGCCTGTCTTTGATGAGTTGCTTCGAAAAGCGACCCAGCTCCAGGCACACTTTGTATTTTGCGTCGTTGCTGCTTAGCAAGCATCCGAGCTTGAGTCGTCTGCTCACCGACACGATCAGGAAAACTCTTCTCGAAAACGTCTCGTCTCACGTCTTTTCCGTTCGTTTGCATTCCTTGAGAATCCTGCACCAGGTCACTTCCGACGACGTCTACGAGCAGTGCATCGCCGTCGACTCGATTCCGGCCACGCTGCACGACTACCGTTCCCGCCTGCTGCAAATGAGCAAGCTGATCAAACACAAGGACGACCCGTCGCCCGACGCAAAAGAAGCCGTCGCGCGCTTCCTGCTGTCGAATTTCACCATCAACTTCTCGGCGTTGTGGCCGGGCGTGGTCGAGATCGTGTGCGCGCAGCGATCGAACTCGAAACATGACGCTTTTTGGAAAATTTTAATGGAAACACTGGCTTCTGCGTCGACGGAGGCAGAACGCAGGGGTTGGTGGAAGGTGGACAGCAATCAGAAAGCTTTACCTGTTATCCACTGCGGCGATGACTGTTTTAAAGCGTACGTGGAGATCTGCTGGACGAAACAGACCCACGTGGCCAACGTCCGATTCGACGTCTCGAACTTTCGCTTGCAACTGTGGAAAGCCTTGATCGCCTTGCAGCAGAGCGAAGTGGTCGAAAGCTACAATCGCGTTCTCGTCGAGCTGTTGTTTCGATTCGTCGACAACGAGTACTACCAGGTGGACTTGAACCACTCGCCGCTGCAGAACTTGTCTCGCTGCGCGCTTGGCAAAGGACAGCCCGCTTTTCGGCGCAAGGACGCGGCGGCCATGCTCATCGCGATGCTGAAGGTCTTTGCCAAGTTCAATAACCCCAATGCGGCCGCATCAACCGAAAAGCTTCAGCTGCTTTATCACCAGCTGCTCTGCCACATCAATCCTGAGCTGCAGAAAGTCGCCCTGGAATGCGTTTTAACTTACAAGAACAAAAACCTGCTCCTGTACAAAGATCGCTTGTTCGACGTGCTAGACGACTCGAAGTTCCGGGACGCGTTGCTGAGCCTGAACGTCGAAGAAATCCCGTCGAATGAGCGCAACGACGTCATTCCGATCCTACTGCGTATCCTGTATGGCAGAATGAGGTCAAAAACGGGCCCATCGACCGCCGGCAAGGCCATGTCATCGGTACGGCGATCAGTAGTCGTGCGATTTTTAGGACATTTAGATGCAGATGAGATAATGACGTTTGTTGACATGATTTTGGAGCCGTTTGGCGACGTTAACGCGTTACTTGACACGACCGCCGCTGTGAGCAAATCGGTTAATGTAGTCGGGCGCCCTTTCGACGTTGTGCCTTTAGCTCGTCAACAAGGTATACTTGGCACTGTTGCAACCCTCGTTGATAAACTGCACCATAAGCTGCCGCTGCCTGCTTACCAGCGGGTTTTCACCATGCTCTTGTCGCTGGCAGCTTCACATTCCTCTTTGATTGAAGCCGCGCGCTTGCCTGACGAGTCGAACGGCGTTGACAGAAGATTTCTGCCGCACTTGAAAAACCTGCGCAAGTCAGTCGTGGAGGCGTTCATATCGGTTCTCGCTGCGCTGCCTAGCCCCGACCTTTTGTCAAAAGATGATCTGGAGGCCACGTTTCGCGTGCTGGTCTGGCCCGATTTATGCAAACTGAAGAACGAGAGCGCCGGCCATGCCACTGTCTTGCTGAAGCTTTTCCAGTGCTTTTGCTCCAGGCGTGAATACCAAGTCTGCATCGTGAAACGTAACACCGGGTCTCCTGCAGAGCAGCCTTGCCTTCTTGCCGCTGTTGTGGACACGCTACTTTCGCCCAAAACCAGTCACGAAATCGCTTTTTTCATTTTAGACTGCTTCGGTATGCTGGTGAATGAGACCGACGAAGAAGTCGGGAACTTTGTGTCTTTATCACAACACTTCATGTCTGCCGTCGGGGAACTTTGTCACGATGTCGAAACCGGTGCTGCAGTATCGCAGAAATACTTCGGCCTGGCCCTGCTTCGGCCTTACTTGCCCGACGTGGTGCTGTACTTCCTTCAGAGGTTCAGGGCCAGCAAGAAGGCCTTGAGTTTGCCGCCGAAGCACCTCGAGTTCCTGGCCTGCGTCAGCGAGCACGTGACCGACGATCACCACGGCAACGACGTTCTGTCGAGCTTGGCCGAAGTGATGCTGGGTCACGTGACCGCGGTCTGCGCCAAGCCCCAGTCGCAGAACAGCAAGACGCTCACGCCCGCGCTTAACGCTCTGTGCAAAGTGACGCGCGACGTCGTCTTCTTTCGTAAGCTTGCCAAGTTATTCGCGAAGGTCGTGGGTCGCGAAGCGCGCCAGTTGCTCGTCCAAGCGTTGGACAGCGCTCGTTCTGACGTCACGTCGCTGACGTGGACCTGTGACGTCGTTCGGCGTCTGAACGCGTGGGACAAGCGCTCGATCGAGGAGCTCGACTTCGACGCCAGGCTCACCGCCCTGCAGGATGTCGCTGCGAAGCTGGAATCGGACGAGTTTTCGGATCTGTGTCGAGACGAATGCCGCGCCATCACCCCCATCCTGCATTGCGTCACGCACACGCTGCTGCGTCACTGCGCCGATATATCGCTGCGAGAGGGCGCGTCGAGGGTCTTGGAGATTTTGATTTCGCGCGTCAAGAGCGTGGCGAACAATGACGATGACCAGCGGTCGAAAGTCACGTACAGGCTCCTGGTGAAGGAGCTTTTGCTGCCCGCCGTCGAGAGCGGGTTGAAGTCGCCCGACGAAGGTTGCCGGCACGAGTCGATATCGCTGCTCTCGCGACTCGTAAAGACCTTTTCCGACGAGCCGTCGCTCGAGAACTTGTCGCTTCTGTCGAACGTCACGAATCCTGACGACGACTTCTTCGAGAACGTTCGCCACATTCAAATGCATCGGCGCGCCAGGGCGCTGCGGCGACTGGCGAAAATCGTCGCTCCCGCTTCGGTGCTTGACAAAGCCGAAGCTGCCATGGAAACGGAAGCTGCAACAACGGTGATCGACGAGCGACCGGTATCGCACGTCGTGGCGTCGAAGTATCTCCTCCCAATCGCTCTTCAGCTCTTGTACGGCCCCGACCTAGCCAAACACCCCCACGTGAAGGAGGCCAGCCTGGAGGTGGTCAAGGCGTGTGCGTCGCTCATGCCCTGGCCGGCGTATCGGCGCCTCCTGCTGCAAAGCGTTTGGGCGATCCGGAATCAGAGCAGTGCGCTGGACGTCGTCTGCGCCGCGCTCAGCGTATTTCCGTTCGACATCCGCCATTTTGCCGACGCGAGCCCGTCGTTGAGCGAAGGAGGAAAAAACGCTACCGTTGATTTCCCGGAAATACAAGACGATGATAAATCGAATGCGGATCTTGTGATGGACGTAGTGGAGCAAGCCAACGAGAGTCCGGGTGATGACGGTGGGTCGGCGGAAATTGCGCCGTCTGCCACTTTCGGTCACACAGACGGCGTCCAGGCCGCTGTTATTCTCAAGGACATGACCGGAAAGGTCCTGCCCGGCTTAAAACAAATACTGACCGAAAAAGAAGACGACCACGACCAACACAAGCTGTCCAGCGCTAAGGCGGACATCGACAGGTGTAAGAAGAAAATTCCGCTCGCCGTTGCCATGGTATCCGCTCTCAGGAATCTTCCCGCGTCGACTCTGCGGCGCCAGGTGCCGGGCGTCGTGCTCAAAGTGGTCGGTTTCTTGCGCCACAAGCTCCACGAGGTCCGGACCGCGGCGAGTCAAACCACGGTCAAGATCGCCAACCTCCTTGGTCCCGACCACCTGCCCGCTCTGCTTCGAGACCTGCGTTCGGGCCTCAGCAAAGGCTATCAGAAGCACGTGCTGGTTAGTGTGCTGCACGCCGTTCTGGCCAGCATGGCTGAGAGCGCGCGCGTCACCGACTTCGACGCTGCGCTTTCGGGCCTGCTGGAGGTTTTAAACGAGGACCTTTTCGGCGACACCGCCGAGGAGAAGCTAGTCGAAAAGCTGCGTGTCAAGATACCGGAAGCCCGTGGCCGTAGCAAGGCGTACCCGGCGTACAAGATCCTGGCGACTTTTGTTGGCCAGGGTTCCATTGCTTCGCTCATGGAACCACTGAAGCTGCTGCTCGACGGGAATCACAATCACAAAGTGAAGAAGATTGCGAAGGATGTTTTTACAGAGATCAGCTTGGGCTTGCTAGACAACAAAGGTCTCGCCGCCTCGGATTATCTTGCTCTTTCCTACGGTTTACTTTCCGACAAAACGTCTCTGATGTTTCCTGAAGGCAGCCGCAAGAAAGAAACTGCCGCTTCGAATCAGATCGCCCCGCGCCCATTGTCGCTGCTGTTGAGCAAAACGCCCGAGCGCTACGACGCGAAGCCTGCGGTGAAATTGACAAAAACGAACTCGCACCTGCTTGTCGAGTTCGCTTTGCAGCTGCTGCACTCCGCCTTCAAGCGCCAGCTCGTGTCGCTCGCCGAGCAAGAGCACCTCGAAATGCTCGACCCCTTTGTCGAGAAGCTGCTGACGTGCCTGGCTTCCCCCCACCTGCAAACGATCGCCGACGCGTGCCGCTGCATGGCGCGACTGTTTCGCAGCGACCTGCCGTCGATGCACGACCGCGCGAACCAGATCGCCAAGGCGTTGTTCAAAATTTTAAAAGACAACACCAAAGGCGCCAGCAACCAAGAGCTTGCCTCCGTGTGCTTCAAGAGCCTGAGTGTGCTTTGCGCAGTCGACTACGGGAAAGTGATGTCCGACGCGCAGTTGCGGGTCTTGTTGGCCTACGCCGAAGAGGACCTTTACAGCGCCCAGCGTCAGAGCCACGCTTTTGATCTGATCAAGTCTGTCCTGAAGCGCGGGCTCCAGTGCGACGAAGTCTTCGAGGTCGTCGACAAAGTGCGCAAGATCTCGATCCAGTCACACAGCGAGTCGTCGCGCGCCCAGGCCCGCGCGCTATACTACTTTTTCCTGATCAACTACCCGCTGACCCCCAAGAAACTCGACGACCACCTCGAGTTCGTTCTCACGCAGCTGAACTACGAGTACGAAGACGGCCGCGCATCCGCGCTGGACATGCTCTCGTCGATCGTGACGAACTTCCCGTTCGAATTTCTGCTGCGACATTCCGGCGTCTTGTTTCTTGCCACGTCAGCGATGCTCGTCAACGACGAGGCGCCGAACTGTCGCAAAATGTCGGCGACGCTGATAAAGCTGCTGCTCGCAAAGGTGGACGAAGACAGGAGGAAGCAGTTGTTTGTCTTCGTCGAAAGCTGGTAAGCCACTCTGTTCAATGTTGCAAATTTTTTTCGTGTGCAGCTGGCGACCTATCGAAAGAAAACGCTGGGATACTTGCAATTTCTGTCTATCGATCGCCAACCTGTGTTTCAGACATTCTGTTGATATCAGGGCTGCGGAGCCGGAACTCAAATTTCAGGCTCCGGCTCCAACATCTAGAAGTTTTTGGCTTGGACTCCACAATGATTTGGTCCATTAAAACTAAAAACCGTTGTATTATTTGTACAACTCGCTTGCAGTGACGTAGCTGACGGGGCAGGAGTGAGAACACTCCCCCTGGCCAGGCGCGTAGCCAGGGGGGGGCAATGGGGGAAATTGTCCTCCCCAATCCAAAAGTTGAACCAAAATTTTTCAGGTTAATCAAGCTTTTGATGTGTGATTCAAATAAGTACCTCAGTGCAAATCAACGAAACTGCACAAGGAACTCATCTCTTTAGTGGAACCTTATCAAAGCAGTATCGCTTACCAATTGTCCATTATTAGTCAAACCTTGTGCGTCGTGTAAATGCTGGAGAATTCATATCACAGCTGACCTTTACTTGAGGTTTAAGCTCCGTGTGGAAGTTTGTGATAATCAAATACAAACTTGTATCTAAACGGTAGTAGTCACTAACCGAAAGTAAAAACAAGGAGTAACGCTTTTCGCAGCTGTTTCTGGCGCACCAGCTTGCTGTATGCCACCTAATGGTGATGCAAACTTCATTTCAAGGCGATCGCAAATATACCCCTCTGATATCTCTGGCATGCTACAAATGCTGTATAACTTCCCTTTGTCTGCAGCATCAGCCGTAGCCTTAAATGAACGTCGTAGATTGTTCTTTTTGTATAATTTTAAAAGTATGGCGGTGATACAAGTTGTATAGACCTTGAAGCTCAAACGTTGGCTAAGAAGCAATTCAGATTCAAATTCTTTTTAATGCGCAATGAGGCCACAGTAGACACTGTTTGGCAACAATAGCTTTCATTCTAGATATTTATTTGCGATTAAACATGTACCGTGTCTGTGACGGATTTCACATACCATACCGGTGTTTAAAAACAGTTGGAAAGTGTTTCAATGTCTGGAAGTATTTCAACTTTCATCAGATGTTAATTGCCACGCAGTCCTCCGGTAAATTTGAAACCAAGCAGGAAGATGCTTTTTATTTGGTAAATTCTTGAGGGCAAAAACGACACTGCCATAACGTGCATTGATACTGCCGTAACTTACAGATAGCTTGCATCTGTTTTCTTGATAAAGTGCACGTGGCTGAAATGAAACTAAAGCAGGGGTTGGCGAACATTTTCTACGGAAGGCCACATTGAAAATTTTCTTGCTACCGGGGCCGCATGTGTTACATTTATAATCGCTAAAAACTTTAACTAGAAACTTGTTACATTAGCTAGCACAAAATGAAAGTAAAAATAGTCATTTCCGGTTGAATAAAAATGCGGTTTCGAATGGAACCTTTGGAATAAAATCTCAAGAATTCTAATGTAATCGATAAAATTACTTTAAATATGTACTATCTATGTACGTGTGGCTGCCCTGCGCGTCGTAGTTTGCTCACCCCCTGTACTAACTGAGTTTGCTCCTATTCGATTGGATTTTGTTATTTAAACACTAATGGATTTTTTTAAAAATACTTCAACCGCTTACGCTAGAATAGTTGGAACAGCGGTTCCAAACTTTTTTAAGGGCGCCCCGATAGGTTTGGTGAACACCTCGCGACTAAGTTCGTTTGTAATATCAGCAATCTGCTCTTTTTTTGGCATACCTACACTACAGACAGACAAGCAGTGGTAACGTTGATAATACACAACTCCCCATCGGTTCGGGTCCACTCGGCGCGACCCTTGTTTGACCATTCGCCACCCTTGTTTGGGTTTCGACCCATACTTTGTTTTAACTGTGGCGTAACGTATTTCTTGACCTTAGAGCATGCAGAGCCATGGTGACAATCGATTGTACCTTCGTTTTCGCAAATATCCAACCTTTTTCACATTTTGTGTGGGTAGAGTGGGTCAAGCATATGCAATTGTTTAGAGAACATGTGCAACTTTGCCCAATTTACGATATTATCTTTATCATGTTTGCGAATTATACCCTAATTAGCTAGGCTAAATACCTAATGGTATTTGAGAAGTTAGCTTAGTGCAAGTAGTACGCAAAAATGCTAACGCAGTCCCATTTCACCACGTTTAATGACATAAAATCCCAACATTTTCCAAACGTGTAGATCAGGGCTGGGGAACCTGCGACCCCGCGGGCCAAATGCGGCCCGCGTGAACATTTGATATGGCCCGCAGTCTTTTCGTTACCCAATTTAGAGTACAAAATCACATCAACACGAAGCTCCATGATAATCAGTTGCTTAAAGGTAGGATGTAATAATAAGAAGCCTCCATTCCTCATAGTAAGATAAAGATAGATCTTTGGGATACTAAGTTGTTGTTTGCGGCCTGCCAGAAATAATCCACGATTTATGCGGCCCGTGATAGTAAATACTGCAGGTTCCCCACCCCTGGCGTAGACGGACTCTAGCCTATACGTTATCAGCTGCAGACGTCAACCGCCAGTCGCTCAAGAATTGGATAAAACCTACGTCTAATATGTGCGCAAGTTTTGTAGACCTACGTCGGGGTCACTGTCTTCATGCAGAGTCGCTACTCGGCTTCGATTCAACTTGTACTGGTGTACATCAGAAGCGTTTAAATATAAAAAGCGCAATCACAGTGGCGGTCACGATGACTTCTTGCTCAACTGCAACATTGGCTGCAAAAAGCATACTGCAGATCTTACATTCACGGCATCATGATTTTCACACGCGTTTTTGCAGGAAAGTTTTACGACCAGATGATGGCTTTGATCCACAGTAGAAGTTAGGACATTTACTAAAAACAAACTTTTAAAGCTCAACGAAAATAGACTTATTTTGCCGGCTTAAATCTGAACTCAATTATTCAGAAAAACAGCGCCAGAAAAATGCACGTTTCATGGATGATTCTTTGAAAACAAGGGACATTAAATATTTAAATATTAGGAGTTAGTTGTTATTTGCCCCCCCCTATCGAAATTTCTGGCTATGTACCTGCCCCTGGCAAGCTGAATGTGAAAACCAGGCACCCATTGAATTTATATTTAGGCTTAGTGTTCTTTTGATATTCAGTAGGATGTTGTTTTTATTCGATTTTCGGAGTATTTTCCGGTGATTTAGGGTTTTAGTATGGACATCCACTTCCGGATTCACTATCATTTCTCAACTTTTTTTCTGAATGTCGGCTCGTGGGCCCGCTGCGGTGGCCAGTGATCCCCCTCGGCTAAGTTTTCACACACCGGCCTCAGCTACGCCACTGTTCGCTTGCCCCACAAACTGCGTCAGTGGAACTTAAAACCAACTTTCAGGCTCCGACACCACCATCTAAAAAAGGCTCCGCAGCCCTGGTTGCTAGCACACCGCAACTGGCGCGAAACGCACGCTTTGAGCGAACGCGTCGCTGCTCGAACAACAGTGGCGTGGAACTTGCGAAGCGAGCGCGCAGCCGGTGACCCCCCATCATAATGAATCAAACCAGCTCTCGCGTGACAGTGTCGCGTTTGATTTAAACCGGCCTTGACTCTTGTAAATTCTCCTTGGTAACCGATAGTGTTGATTGTATTTGTCACAATGGATGGCTATCCACACAAAAAACAGTCATCGCTGCCGCCACAGTATGGTTTTGCTTTAAACCAGCACTTCTGCTTTCATCTCAACTCAGGTACGGATCGAAGGAGACGCTGCAGCGACACCTGGCGGCCATGGTCATCTCGCTTTTCACTGAAGTCGAAGAGTCCAGGTTCCAGTTGCGTCTCGGCCAGGTCCTCCCTGTGCTGCTGCAAAATATCGAAGAAGTTCGCAGTGACAATCAAAGCGAAGGTGAGCCGATCGAAAGGACTAGTAATGCATCCCTGCTCTGGAATCCTTCCAACGCTATACGAGTCAGGAAACAAAGGGTGTAACGCAACCCAAAATTTGATTACGTTTTCCTGGGACACGTCACATCCGTTATTTCCGGATCAAACATTTTTTGACTTACCCACGTCCATTTTTAACCACTTTCACAACAAAATCGTATCTGCGCAGCGAAACACATAGCATACAAATTCTATGTACTGTACCCCCGAAAAAGGAATTTTAGTACCCCCAAGCAGCAGCTTTTTAGAGGGGAATTGTTATTTGTGCATAGAAAACGTCATGCGCGTTTTAGATCAGTTTGTTCTTCATAACACGTCATGGTGGAAGTCTACCCTTCACGAAGTCGATTCCTGATATCGTATCTGCCAAAAAACGATTTGCACTTAAAACCAAATTTAAATTTTAAGTTAGTAGGTTGCACAAAATTTGCTACACATCAGGTAGCCCTGGGTGGTAGGGTCCTCAATTTTCTATTTACAGACTTTCATGGACATTTTTGTAAAATAATTCTGGCACCATTCGGTTCGTCTCTGAAAATCCTGAAAAGTAATGGAAACACAGGCTTCTCACGATTTGCTTAGTATATGAAATCAACAAAAAAGACAAGCCCCTGGGTGGTGGACTTCCCAGTTATCCTGAGCAGGGTTGGATGGCAGGGAAGCTCCCCCCTACCTCCGCATAGTAGATCGCCTTTATGACGTTGACTTCGTATTTCTTCGCTGCTACAGATCACTCACCCTGGGGTCAACCTGGATTTTGTTATTTACCCACTTCCCTCCTGGTTTCTGTGATCGAGTGGTCTGTCCCAGCAAACTGAAGCCAGCAAACTGGTTGACACACAAGATATCTGAGCGCACAGCGAGGAATCGACAAAGGTGCACTTCACGATCCCCAACACTTGTTCTACCAAACAAAGGAGCGAATCCTGCACCAATACACAGGCCGCACAAAAATGTCAACCCTCATCCGGTATTCACCGAATGCAGCGCAGATTTGATCCCTGATTTTAACGTTGTCACGCGCACACCTGCGCGTGACACTATAGTTTGCAACCTCCGCGTGACATTGAAATTGATGCAACGTTTGCGGGTTGTAGATATTGAATCAGGGGTGTAGGAGGCGGGGGTGCAAGTGCACTCATAAATATTTTGGTTTGTCGAAAATCCGGCAAAATCATTGAAAATCAGTGGAAAATTCCTGAAAATCCGAGCAAAAATGACGCCCAGCGTTTGCAGAAAAACACACAAAACACACGAAGACCTTGTTTTGGAGGTCATACCAAAAAAATGTCTTCATAATCTTGGTAAGAAAAAAATTGTAGGCACAAGTCGCACAAATGTTTTTCGGGCAAGTTTGGGGAATTGGGGCAAAAATCCTTGGCACCCCAAAAATTCGCCTGATCCTTACACCTGTATTGAAATTTTCGTCTTTTTCTCGTTTCACATCGCTTGTTTTGTACTTTAAGCCATTTGTCCATCAGTTGCTTTTTATTTTTTGGCACGTACCGTCGCACTTTTGCTTTTCATGTCGATTTGTATTGAATTTTTTCGACATTGTTGCCCTACAGATGCTGCCAGCGTGTCCAGCAAAGACCACTCACTCTTCTACCACCTTTCCACCTTCCTGGCAATTTTGCGAAACTGCGATGTGGCGAGGTCAAAAAAGTTCAAAGACCATCTCTGCGCCATTTATGACCTTGTCCGCGACCTCCTGCTTCACCCCCACGCGTGGGTGCGCTTGATCTGCTGCCAGATATTCGGCGTTCTCTTTTCGGCGTATCAGCCGTCCGAAATCGCTTCGGACGACACCGGCGCCGGTTACTTCAACAACGCAGACGACGCTGACAAGAAGCTGAAAATGCTGAGTCACTGCTTTTGCGACCAGCTCGAACCTGATGACGCGCTGTCCGAAGAGCTGACTCAGCAAGTGGTGAAAAACCTCACCTTCGTCGTCAAGGTCTTCGACGCACGCGACAAGACTCCCGGCGCCCCAGTTCACCCCCACGTACTGAAGATTCTGAAGCGAATGAACGCCATCGCTAAGAGCGAGCAGGCGGGGGCGCCCAGGGAGACTCGGAAACGGTCCGCCGTTTTGAAGTTCTGCGCCACCGTGGCCCTGAGCCTCAAAAGTCCCGAACGCGTGCTCCGGCTCCTGCTGGACCCGGTCTACCGGGGCGTCAGCGCCAGCGCCACGCACGGCCAAAACGAGCCCCGCTCTGTCGAGGACCTGAGGTCGTTGGCGGCCGAAGTTCAGGAGGTGATCAAAGGCAAAGTGGACGTGGACGCTTTCGCGCGCGCTTATTTGCACGTCACAAAGAAGATCGCGCACAAGCGCAAAGAGCGCAAGCAGGACAAAGCTTTGCAGCTCGTCGCCGATCCGCAGAAAGCGGCCGCGCATAAAATTCGCAAACAGGAAAGGACGAAACAGCAACGGAAACGGAAGCTCGCCAAGCTGCGGCCCGAGTATGCTTTGTCGCAAAAACGCAAGCGAACCTGATAGGAGGCTTTTGACGTTTTATAGTTTCTTTTATTTCGCTTCATCCCGAATTGTCTCGAAAAGCCTTGAGTCCAATGCATTGTTGCGTCAGTAATGAGAAACATTCGGCATTGTTACGTGACACAGGGAGTGTCAATGCTGTGCTTTGCACGATAATAGAGTGATGGAGTCAGTTACTTTTTTCAATTTCGATTACGGCGACATGTCAATCGGATTACGTGGCTTTGCAAGAAATTCAACTACATTTGCTTGAATCCACAAATTAATAGCAATTGCAATCGGGAAAACATGGCATTGATTTTGCTTTTAAGTTTTGTCTGCATTGATTAATTATTTTCGAACAACTCAACNATCAACATAACGTTTCATTTACATGAGGCAGGGGTCTCCAGACTACGGCCCTCGGGCCAAATCCGGTCCGTGAAGCCATTTCATCCGGTCCGCGAAGCCATTTCGTCTGCCGCAAAGACATTTTGTCAATAACGAAAATTTATTGATTTGGAAGAATGTAACATATCCCACAACAATCACATTGCGCAAGATGTCCGGCCCTGGAACTAATGTGTAATAGCTTATGTGACCCTCTGACAAAAAAACTTTGGAGATTGGAGATCCCTCAGCGCTGACATAAGTGAACGAAAAAAAGCTTGCCCAAGGCGGTTCATCTTTGTGCAAAAAAATTCACTCAACTCATTCTCCATCCAAAAATCCTAGTTTTTCTACCTTAAACTGTAGCCTGCAGGCAGTACTCTGAACAGTATGTTGAAGATGACAAAACAGACGAAAAATCTTGTAACACCGTCTGTGCATTGAATTACATGAACTTTAAATCGCTATTGCTCGATTTGGAAAAATCACAGTGGTCGTATAATTAATCTGTCGACTTGCGGGTGTTTTCCATTGCAACAACTCCATCTGTAGTAGATATTTATCGGGAAAAATGATTTACTTCTCGCCATTGTCATTCCACGTTGCTGATTGGAGACCATAGGGCTGTGGAGCCGGAACTCAGGCTCCAGCTCCAGGCGTCTAATTTTCTTAGCTCCGGCATCAACGTCCAGATTGGATTCTGAAAGTTTTTAGCTCCGGTTCCAGAATGATTTGGCCAATTGCAAAGCAAAAACCATAATATTATTTGTACCACTCGCTTTGCCCACAAACTGTGTTTTTTTGGAATCGGAACCAACCCGAATTTCAGGCTCCTGCTCCACGGCCCTGTTGGAGACTCATTTGTGTCATTCGTATTTTACAAAATGCGCGTTTCCTTCAGAAGCTCGCGTGGGATACGATCTACGCAGAGGGTGGATTGTCAACCTCACTTGGTGCTCGGCGAAAATCGCCGAAGAGGCCTTGAAAAGTTTTTTCGCGCTAAGAAAAAATGACACGTGATGATCCTTAAACTCGATGCCTCTGCGAAATACCACGTTGGCGATTTGGTTTCGACCCTTGCTCGCATCCAAAACAAATCCAGACCTTGCAACCGTTTCGCCTGCGGCCAGTGGCGTAACGAGGGGGGCACAATTCCCCGGACGCCGGATGAATGGGGAGGGCGCAGAAAAGTCCCAACAATGTCAAAAGTACTTCAATAGAGTACATTTGCTTCCTAAAGACCTCAGGTTCGAACATTGGGGCGCGAAACTTGCTTCTTGCCCCGGGCGCCATCTGACCTCGTTACGCCCCTGGGCCAATGGCACCTCAGGCTTCAACCCGACAAGTACCTATGGCAAGGTGAGAACTGCGCGATTGAAAACTGTCTCGAACGTTCTGTCGGTAGATTTTTGTCTGTTTCATGCTGATGGTGTTGACGCGTTTTGGGGATGCGGAGTAAATTAGGACCTGTCTCTCATGCGTGCCGGTTATGGGCATCCGTGTTACTGACTCATTTGCTACAACTTCAGCGCGGTGCGGGAAAACATTAGGTGCAGCGGATATCCGCGCAAAAGAGGTGGTTGCAGGAGGCTACCTCCGTGGTTGCCGAGGCCGACGTTTTCTTCTATCTTCTACAACAGTGAGTTGCAGGTGGATGTGCTTCCCTTCAAAGCAGTGGCGCAAAATTTTTTTTTTGGGGGGGGCCAAAATGTTTGATTTTAGGCGAGCAACAGCATTTTGTTTGGGATACCGCCTCTCAAAGCACAAAATGACTAGATATTCTACAATTGTTTTTGGGGGGCATGGCCACCTTCGCCCCCGCGGCTACGTCTATTCTTCAAAGTCATGTTATTTGCTTTCTGTTGCGTAAGAACTTAAAACATTTCATGTCGTGGTTGGATTTTGAATCACAGTGTCTGTAGCTTTGAATATTCAAAATGTCGATGCATCTTAAAATCAGTTGGTTACATAAATGTTGATCACCGTTGCAGTGTACCGAACCCGCCAGCAGGAAACAGCTAAGCAACACACATGATTACAGATGATTATCATGATTGTAACCTCCATACTGGCAGTTTCTTGCCGTTCAGCCAACAATTGGTTAACGACAGATACACGTCTGCAAGAAATTAATAAGCAAATGATTTCAGCAAGCAGATAACAACAACTGTTGGTTAAATCGTCACACATTTTGTAACGTTGGCAGAATTGCTGCGCATCATGCTTGGCATGACCCTGTTGCGATCGGAAATCCCGAGCGACATATGCGCAAAGCTTCGCACCGTGGCAGCAAGCAACAATAGAGATCACCCGACGAGATCACTCT
>JGI24158J21664_10003234_pt1 | contig 20321 bp, 11 predicted proteins | sample Ectturendosymbi3_FD_21664 | JGI IMG/M metagenome (IMG submission 21664) | reverse complement strand
CAGGGCCGCACATTGAATAACATATTAATGAGGGCCGCACATTAAATGGCTTACTTTGATCTTAGCAAATTAAATTTAGCTAAAGCTAATGTACTGAAAGCCTTCGAATCCTAACTGCAATGGTAACAGAGGTGATAAAGTCGCACTGAGGACCACCTGCAACAAAAATGTCAAATTCAAGATTATCAAAATAAGGACAAGTTGTCAGCAATGCTTTTACTGCAGCGAAAACCTAAACTGGGCCGCACAAAACCGTCGACTGGGCAGCATGCGGCCCGTGGATTGGACATAGCTGCTCTAAACGAATGTGTTGCAGGGTGTGTTAACAACCTGCTGAGTAACTTATACAGGACTGAGTTCCTGCGTCGATACTCTAAATCACAATACCAGTATAACTAAATTGATTGTTTGTATCACCACTTATTCACCATGAGTAAAAAAAAACTTTTTTTTCTTTGCCAATGCCACCCATTTAGCAACGCTGCTGTAACTACTCGACAGATAGTCATAAACCAATGGAGGTAAGTTATAAAAAGTCATAAAGATAAACATTGACGTCTTTAAAGCGTTAATATTTTCATGGTTGTGCAAAATAAAAACAGGGAAATCTACATCTGCCGTGATAATCCCATGCGCAGCGTGGCGGGCCAAATTTAATCTAAGGCAGATACTTACCGAAGCAAACCTTTATATCTATTGCAACAACCTATAAAGTTTAAAAAGCCCTAATTCGTCTGTGTTAACAAACTGAAATTTTTGTTTGAAATGTGATACGTAAAGTGCTTTCTCAAGGTTTGAAAAGTTTTTAAAATTTACGATATCATTCCATAGTTATCGAAGCATCAGGGAAGTTTGGAAAATTTATCAGGACAAAGTTGTTTCGCTTCCCCTCCATCTGAAAGGTCTTATTGTACGTTTATGGCTGCGCAGTGACAAGCTCTGGTTTTGAATTGGATTGTTCACGATCGTCTCTCTTCCACTTTTTCGAGAAATTATTGTGCTGGCTGAGCGGAATAGAATATGAGGGCTGATTAGAGGAACGTGTTGAACGCAATCGCATCATCACAATACACTTTTACTTGATGTTCCTGGTAGTAAAGCTCCTAGGCCTGCAACCATGGGGGCAACCGAGCAAATATTGCCCCCCGAAATTTTAAAAATTAGTTGTTAGGTACAACAAGTTACAATTATTTTGTCACATCCCAAAAACAGTACAACAACAAGTTATAATTAATTTGCCCTCCATGGAAAATTATCACGTGGTTGCAGCCTTGAAGGCACCCACAATGACGCAGAAGTGGTGGAAGGACAACAATGTTTGAATAAAAGTGAGAGAAACATGAACTGACATGAAACACATCCACGAAACAAAATAATGCGCTTGATACAATATATTGCTTTTGTATTCATTTATATAACGCTAAATTCCTTCTTCTACCCTGCCCAACCCCTTGGATTTGTAGTGATGAGCTCATTGTTCATTATTGTTGAGCTATTGCATTAATGTGCATGCAGTATTCTGTAAAGGATAAAACACAAGAACGCCTCTTACACCATGCTGTTTTGTGAATTAAAAAAATTTATATTACGCTCAATAATGTAACAACAAGCTATTTTTCTGAAAGGAAATCATTAAAATGAGTAGCAACATATCAAATTAAAACAAGCAAGGGGAGACTTGGTCCCCTTACTTCCTGTTAACGATCCATTTACAGTAACCAAAATTTTTTCCATCGTCCTCAGTATCGCCTCTTTTATAAAAAGAATAATTAAATAAACGCAGCCCTAAAGACACGGTTTCCAAACTTCTTGGTGCAGGGCCCGCATGTTGTCTTAAAAGTGGTTCGTTGCTCAACATGTGTCTTTAATCTTGTCAGAATTTACCAACGATTTTTTAAACTTTGAAAATGAAAGGCGAAACGGCTTCTACTAATTAAGTTTTCAATAAAATTGATGTGGCATTCATATTTTACTGAGACAGATGTTCTTGGATATTAGCTGCGAAATTTGGAAATCTTGGCACTTTTTACCACAAAGCGCAGTAAATGTCATCATATCGGAATTCACGTTTTTTAACTTTGTTTTGTCAACTTGCTTTTTGTTTGAACTATTTTACCAAATTTGTAGGTATTAGATTTCAACCTAATATCGATTTTATCATCAATGAAATTGCAACGAACAGAAAATAAAGATTCATTATGCTGGTTTCGTATTGTGTTTGGAGTGTCACGAGTGGTCTGCCGGCGCCCATCTCCGCTTTGTGTGCGCTGTGGGCCACGAGGGTACTTTGCAGAGGTGGCCACGGATCCGGAATGCCGGAGTTGACTACGGCAAAATTCTGCGTTGTTTCGGACCCGGATCCGGAGTCAAAAACTTGTGAAAAACTGGAACCGGATCCGAAGTCACCTTCTATTTTCGGCAGTAACAAGAGTCTACGTGGTCATTGCAAAAGTCATTGCTGAATTTTGGTCGGATCGATGGTTGCCGAATTTTAACAGGAGTTGGATTCTCAAAAAAAGAAATTCGGACCGGGATTCAAAGATTTTGAAACAGGAGCGGAGTCGGAAAATGCGACTCCGGCCACCTCTACCACTTTGTAGTGAATCATGCCCTGGCGGCAGCACAATTAGCAGCACCGCGCGTGAACACGAGGCTAGATAAACCTCAAGTACCTAGCGTATCATGTCGTGGTTTGACCCACCTGGGATTCGAATTCAGCCTACCAACTTCAGTGGCACGCGCTATATCCCACTGTACCACTTAAATCAGTTTGCAACGAATTGGCCAGTCATATGTACATATATATATACATATTGTGCATTTCGTTGGACTTTAATGATTCCACACCAAACACAAATATTGAAAGCGTTAGGTACGGAAAAACACGTGGCACAATTTGTTCAAAATAGCTCTGTAGCCCATTGAAAATGTCTTTGCAGGCCACTACTGAGCCATGGCTTAAAATTGAAAAGCAGTTCCAGTCAGTACACCATAACCAGATGCTTTATAAACTGCTTTAAAGCGGTGGTTTCCAAGTGGCAATTTAAAATTTTGGAACTAGATAGATAGGGTAATTTTACCCCCAGAACGTATGCTTTCATCTTTGGATTTTTCCGCAAGTTTTTTGTTGCCAAGTGAAAGTGCTTCTAATAAGCTAAATATAGACTTCTATTAGCTGAATATTTACATACTTGAAAAATGTTCCGGTAAAGGAATAACTGCATAAGCTCTAAAAACACACTGTAAATAAATATACAAAAGTAAATAACAAACAAACGTCATTTACCATAAATATTGAAAAAGACTGGTGAACCCTGAAATACGTAAGTATCTTTGGCTGTAGTAGCATTTAGATAACAGATACCAGCCTCAGAAAGAGATGACACAGTTATATCCCATGTAAAATTTCCTGATGCAATAGAAAGTTTTTGATCAAGAACTCTTCTGTTCTTCATCAAATAAATATTGGTAAACGAAAGGTTCTTCAGTTTTACACTTCCTGCTATGGTAACGGAAGCATCAACTGATGTTGTGTAATTTGTCTTCCATAATTTAATAGTGATGAAAGGTCCTAAACAAAAAACAAGGTACCGTAATACGTGGATTGAAAACATTTGCATTACAAGCGCTAGATTTCATTAGAAGTAACTCAGGCAACTTATTAAGTAGAAATCGTTTATATTAAAGCAAGTAACTAGTCTCCACAAAGGCTGCAAACAAGTAAATCCATCGCCAAATTTATTTAGGAAAACGATTTCACGTAACAATACGCATCCTCAGTCCTACAATCTTATTCAATATTTGAATGCATGTGAGCTGATGCTATTCACTGCTTGTCCTCCCAAAACTTGGGATGGTGTGGCCATGAAATTAGGGTTTATTTCAAGAATGAAGCATGTCAGAATAGCGCTTGCATCCTCCACTGAAATAGATTACAAAACGTAAAGTTGATCGTTCTTTTTTTTATCATAAAACACAGGTGCGATGCAATTAGCTGGCTTTACAACTACATACATCGTCATTGCATGAGAATTTGATGATTCACATGAAATATAGCCATGCAGTTTGTTTGAATAAATAGCAGTTCTTATAGGAGTGATCAAATTATCTCAAGTCTTGTTGAAAAAATCACTGGTAATGGAAACTTACTTTAGAACAAAATGCTCGTTACTTCCACTAACCAGCAGCAGGAATCCGCAAAATCTTCTGATAGATTTTTTTCACCATCCCAATTCATGTTAGATAAAGAAAATTGCAGACCAAACATTTGACTTACTATGAAAAAACATACTCACACAAACGTATATTTTCATACTAACACAAAGCGAGCCAAAATCTTCAGAACATTAACTGACCTGTTTGACAAATGAATTTCAATTTGTATGAACATTTAAAATCAAGCCATTTTCCAAAATATCCCACTTTTCTTGAAAACTTTGTTTTGTTTGATGCTGCAATTACCAAACAATTTTCAGCAAGATTATTAGGTTCTCCACTAAACCAGTTTGTGTAATTGACAGAAGAGCCATCATCCCAACGAAGTTGATTTTGGGAATCAAGTGAGCCTCCAATGTAGAAAGCAGATAAAAAGTAATTTCTGCCTCGACTTGTGGTTGCATACTTTTCAGCAGCTATTATCCATGGCTTGATGACATTATTGATGACTGTTTGTATTTCCATGTTTCGGACAACTGCCAGAAATCCTCCAATAGTGTGGCAACGGCTTTGTGCTTCATCTTTTGATAGGTAAGTCTCATTGAAAAAATATAAAGCTGAATTTGAAGTATACGCCACAGGAATAGTACCTGCGAATAAGTTAGTAAATAGTCAAGCAATTGATCCTAGACAAGTGTCACTTCTAATATAATCACAGCTGTACGATCTGTGCTTAGTTTTGCATGCAGTCAAACTGCCACATCAGTACGCTTCTTGCTTGGAATTCACAAAGAAATTATAGTTTAATAAATTGGAAGTAGCTGACCAAAAAATGTAAAAGATCTTTTGTAATCTATGCAATAGCGAATATCAGTCACATCAATATAATGATATGTATGTGTCCTTGAAAGTTGAGTGCATCGCAGTCAACGCAAATAGCAAATATGTAAGGAAAGAAGCCGAAGCCATATAAGCAGGCCCGCAACCAGGAGGGGCGCAGGGGGGGAAGCCCCCCCGAGAAAATTTTTCGCCTCCCCTGGAAAAATGTGTTGGACATAGTTTAAAAATATTGAACAGTTCAAAAAATTTGGGCCCCTCTCGGTAAACTCTTCGCCCCTCCTGGGGTCCTAAGCCGATTACGGGCCTGCATATAAGTCGAAAGAGCAGTAGTCAAACATCATAAACTGAAGGCCTGAACAAAAGTTGTAAGTCATTATTTTCCAAAAAATCCTCAACAATTCCGTTTAATCTAATGCATAAAATTATTTGAGACTTACGCATCAAGTCTCATCGTCTCTATTCAACGGAAAAAAATCTACCCCAACGCTCATTGTCAAACAAAAGACATGATATAATTGTGAAAAATGAAGTACAGAATGCGGAGTGAACAAAACTAAAAGGAGCAACCACAGATTTTTCACTTAAATTGCTACCGCTTCAGTTAGAATTAAAGCCTCCAAGAAAGCCAAAACGAAACTAGCAAGACGTACAGCTTGAAAGAGCTTGACCTGTGCAGATCCAATTGTTACACTGCAGAAATCGTTTTGACAAATTTTGTGTGGTAAACTTTGCGTATTACCTTAAATGCTTCGCTCAAGTCAAGCCACTTTGAAACAAAGAGCAAAAACTTGCCCATGATTATCCATTTCAGTCAGGTTTGACAGCAAACAAACTGACTGAGTTAAAATCGTCACTCAGTGACCAGCAGACGCTGTTGAATAAAGAAGCTGATACACCAACTGAAGCCAGTAAAATCGGAGCATCGTGCAGTTCTTACAAAGTAACATGTGAAGGAGATCATTCGATCGACTGTAACACCTCATCAGTCAATTTTCACACTTTTTGTAATCCAGATAAAACGTCACAAGGTCACCACGTGATCTTGATGTTTGTTCGATAATAATCTTCAACGTGTGCATGCAAATACAAGTTTATAAAAGTTTAGGTGTGTTGCGTCTCGTGAAGATCTTGGGTTTTATCATACCCGCATCTAACGTGAAGCAGGTTTGCCCACCCTTCAGTTTTAAACCAGCGCTGTGTTGTCTAAGCTAACGGAAGTGACTAATGAATGTTTTTCTACTTTAACTGCAACCAATTCATTTTTGCAACGGTAACCTGACCTTTGGAGCAAGTGAACATTGTGCCCCAAGCTCATCATATATGATTATGTATTCCAACCTTCACATCTGTGCAACTCCAAGTTGTTACTCAGCATGTGCTGCACATGGTATGTGAACTGTAAGTAGCAGGTGTGCAGCACAACTTGTCTAAATTGTTTTATTAACAAAATGCTGTATACGGAAAGAAATCCTTTCTCAGCACAGAATCAGACACTAAGATCTTACAGAGTATATATTTTGCCTACAAAGTAGGCATCATCAGCTCTTTTTCAAACAGAATCTACGAAATACTTTGCGCATTTTTAAATATTACTCACATCATTTGCACTTCAAAAACTAGACGTTACTGAGCCACTAATCCATCTAAAGAGGTATCCATAGCTATCCATACCAAAATGCACAACGCGTATTTACGTACGTTTGAATTGAAACTAGGTCGTGAATCACTCTGAAACCACGGAAGATATAGCAATGTATCTCACCTGATTTCTAAAAAAGTGAAGCTCCTTAGCTTCCTGGCATTTAGAGGCACAAAAAGCTAATAGACGTATAAAACAAATGAAATGTTCTTTTTTCGCAACAACAAACAAGAACTATTTGAGTTGAAAGTTCGAATCATTCCGAATTATGGGATTCTCCACTGGATTTATTTATTAAATCCACCTGGAAGGTTGGTGAAAAGTACGCTATGTCTGACGTCTAGAGCAAACACGAAGCTTTGTGTAAGCTATATGCACAAAAATTCAAACGGAAAAACATGACATTTTGCGAAAGAAAAAACTTAATTCCCAAAGATACCTTTGCCTTAGAAGTAGCATTGCGTCCCGATTCTCTCTACCAATGCCTTTTGCTGGAGCTACTGATCTCGTTGGAGGACTTCAAAATCAAATCAGAGTTTATGAAAGCTTAATAAAAATATTGCAATTGTTACACTTATATTTTTCATTTTAAGGTCAGGACTTATATTTCCATGCAAGCAGTGCCGGATTAACAATAGTAGCAAATGTAGCATTTGCTAGGGGCCCCGCGCTTTTTGGAGCCCCGCAGTCCTTCGTGTTGAATTTGTTCTTTATAATATGCAAGGGTCGATATTAGAATTTAAGTGCTCGGGGCAAAGTTTCAAAAAGAGGGCCCTAAATTTCACACATGCTATACCGAAAAGTTATTCGCTGAAAGCAAGTTAGATTTCTCATTTTGTCGTGAAAGTCCATTTCACATTGTACATTGCTTGAAATCATTTGCTTTTAAATTGTTCTCTGTCTACATTAAAGGTGTTTAAGAGACCTTCTTGGCACATTTGCACATAAATTTTGCTTTATTTTTACATACATATTGCTCACTTCAGAACCTATTAAACGTGGCTGTAGTAGAGTGTTCACTAGCAAAGTGATTAATAAGCTTTTTAACAAAATATTGCGAAAGCTAAGCGTGAAATTATCAAAAAAGGGCCCTCACGGCATTTACGAAAAAGGTGGGCCCGAGGCAACCGCCTTGTTTGCCTCCTATAAGTATCTAGTACTGATTATATGTACAGAATTTTTTCAGTCCAAGAAGTCAATATTTTGCTAATTGCCATAAGCAATTAAACGAAGGTTTTCAATTGAATGCTTTTATTAGACTACTGTGATTTGAAAATTAAAATATTTTACAGTTATTTGCAACAATATGAGACCAGTTGCTTGATTGTAATTACATGACATTGACCTGTTCCTTATAATGGGTTACATTTTTGGTACTTTCAAAATGATTTGGCCACTGGTGCCCAATCAGCGCCTTTCTGGGTTTTTCTTCGGAAGATCTGGGGATTTTAGGATTTAACTGCAAGCTGTGATTTAAAAGATAGGGTAAGATTTGTCATACTTCTCATTTCTAGTCTCATCTTTCTTTATCTTGTTTTATCACAGTACCTTAGTCTTCAGCATAACTTATGAACAAGCAACTAGCACCGTATAAGCTGTAAATATTAGCTAGGTACAATGAATTCAAGTGACAGAGATACTGATGAAGCAAACTCAAAGAAAAAGATTACGTGGTACACACAGCATTTTTATGGTAGAGTGGTTGAAAGATCAATATCTCAAAGGTTAGCTACAGAAGGACACTGGAAATGGAGATTTAATTATTGCAAAATGCTGCCAGATCACTGTCAGAAATACAAACTGGGATATAATGTTACTGGGATATAATAATTCCGACAGACACAAAAGTTCACTAGCAAAGTTACAATATATATTCAGTATAGTACATTTTGTGGCTTACAGATGCCCAGATATGGTAGATAGTTGAAAGATTTACCTAATTTTATGTCTACTTGGGGTTTTCTATTCAGACCTGTTTTTTTTGCGGAGAGTCTATATGGGTTGTTAAAAAAATCTGATTGGCAACCTTGGATTTGGCATCTGTTCACTAGCCATTGGGAAGTGTATTCGGAATCTTCTTTTACAAATGTGGAAAATGATTTGCACATTTATTTAACTCTTGTGGTGACCAACTGCAGTGGATAACGGCCATTTTCTAAACTTAAGATGGTGGCATGAACAAAGGAGCACCATTAGACAAAACAAGCTGATCATCCTGATTCTAAAGAGTGTAGACTTTAGAGCAGAGACGTCTATGTGAAATAGACACTATTAATATCATAAACAAAATCGCTATGGCAAATTCTTGAAAATGCAATCTTAAGCAGTAGGTTGTGGCTTTTGAAAATCGACTTCGACATTTATACTGATACTGAGATTTATACTGTGATTACACTATCTAGATCAGAGGTTTTAACGGAGGGCAAGCCTCCCCAAGGAGGCGTCAATAAATTTCCAGGCGGGCACGAACCCTTAGGCGTTCTACAACATGGAAAGTTTGATCATTAAATGTAGCAATAAAAACATTTGTTTTCATAGCTTATTCAAAGGGGGCTTGAAACAAAAGATAATTGCTTAAGTGTGCGTGCTAGAGAAAGGTTTAAGAATCACTGTTCTAGATATAGCATTGATCAAATATGTTGATGAGTCTAGAACAGGGGTTCCCATACTGGGTACATGTACCCCTAGGGGTACATTTGCCTTTCTGAAGGGGTACATTTAAATTTAGCAATAGCAGAGAAAAATATATTTATATATTATTTCTTTACAAATATTTGTACATATATCAGTGAATATTATTTTCAAAAATCGTTATATGCTTAAAGTTAAATATATCTATGATTAGTCATGATAAAATATTTTCTCATAAGATATTTTAGGAGTACATGCTCATCTGTGGAAATACTGAAGGTGTGCATTGTCAGAGAAAGGTTGGGAACCCTTGGTTTGTAAGCATTAATTGATGTCTCTGTACTGTGGTTGTGAGCGGTACGCTAATGTATTCCTCTTGGTAATAAGATACGTATATATGTTTTTGGTAAAAAAGATATGTAGCCCATAATGTCCACCAGCTTGCTATTTAGGACCAGGTTTTTCGTATTTACGAAATTCAGTATGCCTTACAAAATTCAGTAGGTAGACGCCTGGATGCCCACAGAATTTATGATGACAGTTGTTCACTTGTTCATGACAGTTGTTCACCATCGTAGCAAAAGTACATTTGCGTCTACGATACGCTGGTTGCAAACAAAATGTATGCATTTGTACAGTAATGAATTATTTTGTTTACTCGTTTTATCCGCTCTCTTTAAATGTCTAACGCTTTTTGCAACTCTTCATTTTCCATCATGGTGCAGCGTTTCTCTGTCAGGGATCGCAGCAATTGCTGGTGCATTGTTTCAGTGTTTGCTTTCTTTCAGTTTTGCTTACGCGTATCAACTGACGCCTGCCTGCCACGTGATGTATTATGATGAGCAATTTTTGTGCTCCTGTGCTCTTAAACTAATCCCTTAACATGGACCATGTGTCTGAGCCAAACACGTAAGTTATACTAATAAACAAATTTAAGACGAAACGCGTAAGTAAAATAATTAAACGCATATGTAGAGAACAAATGACTAAATTTATAACAAGTTCGGTAAATGACTGAATGTATGAGGGTTAATCAACGCAATCGATTTGTAATTATCACACGATTCTGGTGAAATTTCTTCCCACAGCGTCTTTTGGCCGTCCAGCATCGCAGCGACAAATGCTCACAAGTTTTTACGATTGCCTGAAGAGCTGCACAAGTGTATTTGGTGTGAACATAAAGTGCCTGGAATTAGAGGGAACACTGATGCTTGCACCGACAAAGCGCATTTACTTGACCTAATAGGTTTCGTAACCTAAAAAGGTATCACATTTAATGAACGTTACCGTCAAAACATCTATACTCAGGGTTACTATTCATCTAGATTCAAAATAAAGACAACCAGAAAAACAAAATATGGTTGAAGGGATAATAAAATTTCAATCAATATTTATTTGTGCACGAACAATCACTCATCATTTCATTTTTTCGTTGTAATCAGCTATCACAGGTGCAGCTTGACATTCGAAAAAATATGCCTGATGATGTGATTTAATTCTGGAATGCAGGAAACCACGACCGCAGGCTGTGCTCTAAAGAAATTGATGTTTTACAGTAAAAATAACATCTACGTGATAAGCCCGAAAATTGTCGAAAATACAAGAACGTTCTAGAAGTTTGAGATATTTTTAACCATTACTTAATTGCTGATTGAGACACGCTTTTGCATGGACTAATATTGTTACAAAATAGTTTGTAGGTAAATGTGAAATAACAAGGTGAACTAAGACAAAACAAGTACAAAAGCAAAAAATAATGACGTTTTTTAAAGATAAGGAGAAAACCATTTTCTAAGACACATTCACTGAAAATGTGGATAAATCTTAGTAAAGCAACCCTTTCTATATTGCATATGCATCTAAAAATATGAGTAGCGGCGAAGTGCACGTAAATATAAGCGCATGCAACAATGCACGTCAAGCAAAACAGGAAGGGAGATTAGTAACAACAAACAAACGATCTTTCATCGCGTTTTATCAAGTGCATCAAGTACATATCATCACGTTTTATCATTTTGTGAAGTGCAACCATGAACTAAGCTAAAGTGGATTCAGCTACAAATAACATGAAAAGCGGTCTTATATGGCTCTACGCATTGACAACCTTTCATTGTTCTTGTTGTCTGTCACATGGTGGACGTGTTAGCTTGCTATCAATCTTTGTTGCAAAGGAGCAAGTATTGCATAACACTGTATATTTGTTACCGCAGTTTTCCTTCATAATTTTGCAACTGCGAGTATTGCGACAGACGTGTACAGTCGAGAGGCATTATTTAACTTGCTAAATTAAGCTTCAGTTGGTCTTTTTCTTTTCCAGGCAGCGTTGATTAACATTACGAAGAAAACGAGGCCCTAAAATCTATACCAAAACAGAAATATTCCGTTTAGACACTGTTACGCATGACTAGCCACCGCTACGCATGCTCGCCATTCCGGCAATGGCCCTTTGCGTTAAGATAATCACAGAAAAATTGATTTGTTGTGTTAACTGGATCAAAAATCAAGAAAAAATCGAGCTAGCCATCCGAATTATTACTTAAAATTATTTAAATGCCTGCATGCAAACTGTTAATATTTGAACTTGGAACATTGGAAAAGAATTTATACGGAGCAAAATATTTAGAAAAACTTTCATAAAACAAAAGAAACTGCATGACGTTTAACCCAAATTGAACAAATCTTGACAATGAACTAAATCTTTAAAAAAATGTAAACGAACGTTTTTGTAGATTATTACATACTGTGTCACTTATTTTCTCTCTTTCCCATAGCTATAGCTGTGCCCACGTGAAACCATTTTTGGTCAGTTTGAGTCCGATTGTTGAAAGTTCATTTTGTGTAACATCCAAACAGTGTTCTGCTTATTTACGACCAAAAATAGGCATTCTTGTTCTGAGATCGCCTATTGAACGTTATGATAATGCATATACAAAATAAGACATAATGTTTACCTTGAGAAGCTTGACATGAAACGAACGGAGGAGCAAAAATGCATACAAAAGTGTATACCAGAAGAATCATAGCGATTCTGCTAAAGGTAGCGCAGAAACCGGGACACAAAGTCTAGTTTTCTGAAAAATGTAACATGCTTTCAACACCATTAAGCGAAGTGAGACAATAAGGAAAAATATCAACATGGCTCGAATCGCCTTGAAGCCTTTTTGGACCATGATCACGAACTTTGTTTAGCTTCTTACCTGGTTGGAACTGGGTTATGAAACGTACAAAAACACTGACTTGTTCTACATCAGTTTTTCTTGATCTTGTTCATAACAAGTAATGCAAATCTACTTATTTGGAGATATAGGGAGCTTTTGCACTGATAAGGTTGTCGAAAAAGTTTACCAAAGTGTCTGAGACAAGACTGATTGATTTAGTTTTTGCACATTCGTGAAAAAAAGAAACTTTAGTTTGAAGATATACTTTTAAAACCCAGATACTTTTCTGCTAGTTCTGCGCTCAAGATTAGCTCTCCTGCTGCCCTTATCAACCGCATTGTGAGGTGATTAAGAAAAAATTAGAAGATGCAATATGAAGATACACGATCATTGTCCTTCCTTGTAAAGAATGCGCTGTAAATTTTTCCTTTCCTAACTTGTTGAAAAAACTTTGAAACAAAACATTTTTGAGGCTACCAATAACAGCCACATTCCGTCGATCGCTGACCACTTTTTTCAAGACTAAGCAAGTAAACATGTGATACCATTCATTTTCACAATTGCTTTTCCTCGCAGAAGGGTCACGAGAGCAGCAGCCCTAGCAGGTCTCGAAATGCCTCACGGTTTTCAGCAAACTCGGATAGTTCTGCTAGATCCACACCAAGATTCGATCTAGCAAGGCCTGAGATGTAATCACACCACCTGGTCCTTGGTCGAGATCTGGCCGCTTTCCCTGGGTGTAGCCAGAATTATTCGTCTCCACAATGTTTGGAGGCCATTCTAGTCTCGTGGTTTAACCATCGTAGCTAAGATCTCTCGATTCGGAGGTGAAGTGGCCATATTCAATGCAGTACGAATTTTACAGTTACGCACTTTGTCGCGAAGTGTCACGACGTGAACTCTTCCCAAAAATCCCATCTTTGCCTCTTGTACTTGAGATAGCACTCTTTCGGTCATTACACAATATTCATGACCATATGTGAAAATCGGAACAAAGATCGATTTAAGTCTGTAAGATTTGCGGTGGTTGAAAACGCTCGTTTTGTGACCACGGATCGATAAAGTTCACGTAGAGTAATATTGTACTTGCTTTACCAATATGTGTATGTGCCGCCGAAATGGACAAACTTTTGAGCACGAATACCGTGAATTGACAGCCATTAACAGGCAGCCGACAACACCGTACTCCCGCAATACCCGACACATCTTGTCGCGAGGGTCCCCGTCGTATGATTTTTCGAGGTCAACAAAACAGATGTAGATATCTTCAGCATACTTCCATGATTTCTCAAACATTTGCAGGAGAGTAAAAAGTTGATCTGCAGTGCTACGTCGTACGTCCAGGACGAAAACCTCATTGGGTATCTTTCAGCTTAGCCTTAGGTTCAATACTTTCGTGGCAACTTTTTTCAGGGGATTGGCATATACCTTTTCTGGAAAGCTAAAGACAGAAATGCTTCGGTACTTGTTGCACTGATTTCTTCCCATGGGGATGATCACCCCAGTTTGCTAATCTTTCGGTTCCCTTCCAGAACGGCATGTCATTTGACACACCCGGGTTAGCCAAAAGAGTTCCTTTCTTCAAGGCTTTAAGCATTTCAGTTTGGATTTCATCACAACTTGCAGCCTTCTCAGTGATTTAACAGCCAAGAAGACCTCAGCTGCGGGATGACATTTTCCTCTCCCGACTGCACATCCTGTGTGTCTGATGGTCTGATAGGTACCGAGCTCAAAATATTTTTTAAATACTTTCTCCACCTACCAAGGATGTCCCCCTCATTGCTAAGTAAAACAACATGTCATTCTTTGATGGAACTAGAAATATTCTATTTTACCACGAAGATGGCGGATGGTGTGTCAAAATACTTGGTTGGCTCTCCAGCAAGTAGATATAGTTTATGTCCGAAATTAATCCCCAAGACTGCATTTTGCACTTTTTGCCGCTTGAGCTGCATTCCTTTGTGCCTCAACGTACCACAATACAAAGAAGGTTTAACTGTGTTCTGAAGCAAGGCCTAGTAAGCTACTTTCTTTGCTCGGATAGCATCTGTGACCTGGTTCTATCCAGGGGTTACTTTTTTGCCATCTTTTGCCACACCGAGTCGTTTCTGTCTACACAAACTCAGAAGCGGTTGAAGCTACAGCTCCTTTGAACAGCTTCCACTCATCTTCTACATTCGCTGTGCATTCAGAGAGCTGTCGGAACAAGGACGATACGCTGTCTGCAAAGGTTTCTTTTGCATCCTTGTCCCCCAGGCCCCCCACTTTATTGGGTCGGACCTCCTAGTTTTGCACCTTCATACAAACTCTGTTTATTTTTCTAGACGTAACTTGCAGCAACTAAATGGTGATCCGTCGACATTTCTGCACCCCTTTTGACACAAAGATATCACATCATCATAACCTGATTTTTCGTGTAATTGGATGGACTAAACGATTGGACCCATGAAATAGTGGCTGCGAATCCATTGAGTTAATCGTACAATAATTTGCTTTTCCTTCTAATTTTCTGCAGAGGCTGATCTCTAAAGTGTTATAGACTTGATAATATTTGGGTAGAAAAGTTTAAGGAAACTGAATGTCAGTAAACAAATCGGTTACATGACATTTTGGCTAGTCGACGGAAAAACATGTCCATCAGAGATAGGATAAAGAATAAAATAATTGTAGACATGTACTGCAGCTAAATCACTCTGACCACTAACTGAATGTTGTCACTAAGTTTGTACGTACGTTACAGCATATTTCGTCTCACTGTCATGCCACTGAATAATCAAATTAAAAAATAGTGTATCATGTATTTGTTTTATGATTCGTAAACGAAACATCCCCGGTCGTGCGGTTGAACAGAGTGCAGTAACATTCCTTTGCACCACAGTACAGTGTTGCAAACCTTACTGGATATTCTCTATACAAATTAAACGATTTGTCTCTTATATTGCATCACAAGAATTCTACCTCGGTGATGCCGAAAACGCTGTTGTATCCTAGAAAAGCCGAACAAACCTGGTTTTACAATTTTTAAAGTGTTGGTGTTACGAAGAACCTGCGGCCTATCACAAGCGACTTTGCTTTAGCTCTCTACCTATAGCGGGCAACCGATACTTCTGTCTTTTCGAAAGCTAACGTGTTTCGTTAGGGAGTTACGCTGACGCAAGAGGATGCGCACTGCACTAATATCAGAGTAAAACAAGCATGTTATGTTGCCGCACGAAAATAAAGTTGAGTCAGCGCATAACCGGTGTGGCGTTAACTCAGTCGTTATGAGCACCAATACGCTCTGTGCCTGTCATCCTCGAAACTATTTGTCTCATTGCACGCGAAGCGGCTTTCTGTGCCGAAAAAAGTGTATGAATAACACCAAAGACATGACAGTTGCAGTGTTGTTTCACGTACTTTTCTTGTCACAGCTGATGGTTTTATCACTCGTTTTCACAAAATAGAACGGTTTCGGTTCTTTTGGTGCAGTTGAGTTGCACTTTTGCAAGGCTTTTATTTAAACTAGAAAATAACTATGATCCATCTAATCTTGTTGTTGGATATTAGAAGCATAGTAAGGTAACGTGTTTGGGTGTTACTATGTAACGTGCGTGACGACACTATGAGAAGATATATAAAGTCGTGTTTAGACTGTTGTTTTGTTCATTTCTTTTCCATTTAGCCATGTCATTGTTTTGTCATTTCTCAAAGTTCAGTCGGCTACTCCAGCATCAGGAAAGAATTTCCATAAAAAGTATCGATTAAAAAAGTCGATTAAAAAATATAGATTAAAAAAGTACGAGGATTACATATGTAGAGTTGGAAGACACTAAATTAAAAAGCTTCACCGTTCGTTTGTGTTCCTCAAATGGGAAGGTAGGTAAGAACTAACAACAATAAAAGATATTAAGGTAAGTCATTCTTCTTCAGAATACAATAAAATTTCGTTTGAAGCAAACGCCTGGCCCAATTCCGTCGCTACAAGAGGATTTTGGGAGCTTAATCCCCCTAAACAAAGCTCATACCCCCCAATTTGATGATGAAGTACTATAAATCGGTGGAGTTTTTATCAAATTTCAGAATGTCAATCCCCCTGAATAGACGTAAAGCCCCTATTGAAAACTAGCTGGCGACGCTTCTGTTCCGGCCAATCATTCCTAACTGCCATAGTAATCTTCGCATGAAACGCCAGTTTAATTTTTTTAAAAACATTGTTGTAGCAAAGGAGGTGCAAACTTCCAGATAGCTAATCATTCATGGTCAGATGTAGACAGTAGCAAGCTGCCTTGAGCTCCTATTCTAATAGTAATTTAGCATGGGTATTACTTTTACTAAAAAGTTACGAAAGTGTAACTTGCATAAGTTAACCAGCAAATTGTTGATGACACTTGCATTAGGTTTTGTACTGCGTCACATTCTGACAATCCCATCAGCTAGCAAAAATTAGTACGGACCTGAATAGGACGCAGATGGATCAGCTTTAACAAAAAATTTAATGGATCGAGACCGGACGTACCGTAGTTTTTTGAAAATTTTCCGACGAGGGAGCGGACAGGAATGGGAAAATTTTCATTGAAAAAAATTAAAATACACGTATCTCCTTGTGTTTTTATTAAGATATATTCCAATGAGCCATGCACGGCATTTATTTCAATATTTTTTGTTTTGCAAAATCTTTCATGGACTGAGATATAGTAGAAAACTGGGCTTGCTCTTGAAACAGCCTTTTGCAAAATATTATCGATAACTTTTTACGTTTCCAAAACTCCAGGGTCACTAAGCTCCCATTCCAGCCCTCGTTCGTTCCATTTAAGACCCTAGTCGTTTAGTAAACGCCATGGAGCAACGAGCTCAGTTACGAGTCTGGAGATGAGAGAATTGAGTAACTGTGCGCGAGCAGCCCGCAATCAACAGCGCCAAGAAACACACTTTCGGGTTCGGAACCCACTTTAAGAAATAACAGCTGAACTCCGCGAAATTAGCGAAGAGCACAGGTAGCATCACACACCAGCATGAAAGAAAGTTTTACACCATTGGAGGAACGTGCGTTCAAGGCTCACACTCAATTCACAGCATTATGTTAAATCATTTGTGTTTCCAGATTCAAAACAGACTAAAGCGGGTATGTTGGGAATCTTCCTTATAATGATGTCATTTTGCCATTTTCATCTTGAGTATTATACGTATAGATACACCATAACTACTTCGGAACATACTAGAGGCGTAGTGTCAACATCTCCAGGGCATGTTACGCCACGACATACCACAGAGTAAGCATGAGTTTTCGTCCAAATCCGTCGCTTTGCCAAATTCCGCGTCCATACCTGTAGTAATTGAATCCAAATGGTATAGACGAGCAGTTGCCTAAAGATCCAAATTGAAAAATGTGCATCCACAGTTCCAGTACAAGATTGATGAAGCTTGAAGGAAGAAAAAGTGTAGTTTTGATCCAATGATTTTGCCGGAACACATCCAAATACCAAAGAGTTTGTAAAATTATTTATAAGCGTTCATCATTGTTAGTAATAATCTGTTTTCCAGAATATTTTAGTCGTCAATGTTGTGCGATTTCACGAACCACCATTTTTCTATGTCTGTGTAATTATCGTGAAAATACTGTGGATCATTTACTAGCCAGTAAGTAGTAGATCATCAGTGAAGTTGTCTTCACCTGCAAAATATCATATTACTTTTGTTCTGTCGCTTGAAACGTCACCTTTGTCACGTTCGTGCTCTGTGCTCTTCGCAAACATCTAATGTGTAATGCCGTTCCTGCTCCAGCAGATCGGAGACCATCTACATTTCGTGAAGTGCAGACAACACCCACCTTTAAAATCAAACAATGGGGAGAGTGTAATAAAAGACCCGTATCAGGCCGGTGCCTCTTTCGGGACAAAAGAATTTCTATGCGAAGGCGGTATGTGTGCTGCAGTGCTTCACAAAGCGCCGCGAACTTGATTCAATACAAGAAATTCGTGCCTGAATAATTCACACATTAAGTTAATTACGATTCATGACGTTTCAGCAAACACCTCCAAAGCTGGATATTAGGCCCGGCCAGGGCCGGCCCTAGCAGGTGCGGGTACCAATGGAAGACCTAGGTGCGGGGCACGTTGGCAGTGGTGCTATGGCGTCATCGTGCTCAGTCAACCGTGCTACGACCTTTTTGATGCAGATGTTTTAGCTAAATAACAATATGAATATCAAAAAAACGACAAATTATTGGAATTGATCTGTGTGTACCAACAGTTTCTCTTTCATTTGTTATTTGAAGGGGCATGGGCATATCTCATGTGCCTCGTAGTTACGTCCATGCTTATATGGCAAAGCACGCTGCTGTGGTGGATAATAGACAGTGTATCGCTACCGCTCGTAATTAAAGCAAAAGTTGTAAAGGAAGCTTTTCCAATGGAGATCTGTGCGGCGAGGCAAGAGCAAAGTTACGTCAATCAAACCGAATTGACCAGCGAATTTAATTTACAATGCAATTACAGTAAGTCACTCTCGTTGAACGACACTTTCGTTCGAAGAACAACTGACTTGGAGAAAACTGCTAACATGATCTGATTGTCTTTCTCGCTTTCGCTAACCACAAGCGCAGACACGTTCTTATATGGTAACGCAGGGGCCAGAACCGTCGCCAGAAAGTTTTTAATAGGGGGACTTTGCGTTTCTGCGAGGGGCTTTGGGTTTGTGCGGGGAGGCTTGACACTCTAAAAATTGACAAAAACTCAACTGATTTATGGTGTTTCATGTTTCAGTTTGGGGGGCTTGGAGCTTTGTTTGTAGGGGATAATACCCCAAAAGCCCCCGTGGCGACGGGACGGCCTGGGCGCATAAGTGTAGGAGCAGGCAAATTTTTGGGGGTGCAAAGGATTTTTGCCCGAATTTTCCAAACTTCCCGAAAAGCTTTTGTGCGACTTTTGCCTACAAATTTTCTCCCACAAAGATCATAAAGACCTCTTTTTGATGTGGCCTCCCCAAAAAAGGTTTTCGTTTGTTTTTCTGTAAATGTTGCGCGCCGTTTTTTGACGTCAAACAACGTTGGGCGTCATTTTTTCCGAATTTTCAAGGTATTTTTCCAGACTTTCAGGTATTTTGCCCAGATTTTCGGGTATTTTGCCCGGATTTTCAACATACCAAATTTTTGGGGGTGAGCTTTGACCCCTGCATCCCCGCTTCCTACACCATTGCCTGGGCGCACAATCATCGATTCCCTTTATGACGCAATGCACGAAGAGAACCAGACTTCACAAGACCGCAACCCATGCATCCTCCCAAAGTTATCCCAAGTCCCAATTTTATGGTTATTCGTAATGTATGGACTTGGAATGCAAACTGTTCTTTATGAATAGAAACGTAATGTGCAAATATTTTACAACTATCACGTCACAGATGTATCAACCAGTCCCGTTGTCACGGGGGAGCTTTTGGGAGCTTATCCCCCCAAATTGAATTATGAAACACTAACAATCAATGCAGTTTTCATCAAATTTCAGGATGTAAAGCCCCCGTGAACAAACGCAAAGCCCCCTATTGAAAACTTTCTCGCGTCGGTTCTGGTAGAAACAATTATCAAATGCAATATATAATGGGCATGGTTGATTGATAGAAACAGAAGAATACAGCCGCCCAATAAAATGATATACAGCAACGAGTGTGCTGGATGACATTCACAGTTTCGCCTTGAATAATCAGGCTGCAAGGTATTTGAAAGTATCCTTTGCCTTTATGAACCAGGACTTTGAAGTAGTGTTTTTTCTATCTATAAACGGTTGCAAATACCGTATTTACTCGATTGTTAGCCGCCCTTGATTTTAAGCCGCCCTTGATAGTAAGCCGCATGAGATAGATTTAAAAATTTAATGTAAGCCGCCCTTGAATGTAAGCCGCATATACTGTACCGGTGTCTATATGGG
>JGI24158J21664_10003232_pt1 | contig 20327 bp, 9 predicted proteins | sample Ectturendosymbi3_FD_21664 | JGI IMG/M metagenome (IMG submission 21664) | reverse complement strand
GGTCGTAGGTCTTCGGCAGCATTTCTGCTGCCGCGCCCTGAGAAGGGCGTTTGATGACCCACCCCATGCCGAACACATCCAGTACGGGTAGCAGCGGGTGCCAATCCAGAACACTACTGAGAGTCTTAAAAAATCAGGTCCTCTAAATCAATCTTGATGTTTGGTGTTCTAAAACAACGTAATTAGCTTCAGAGCAAACCTTAATTTCTTGTGATGCTAGCATCGAGTTTGATTCTCCTGTGAAAACATTGTTTGAAGACACGATGCAGCACTATGCATGATATAGAAATGTTCGTAGAGGCTGTTTCCTGAAAAAGAACGCAACGTTTGTTGACTCCAGAACCAAATGTATAATATGTTACAATGATACCACCAAGCTTGGGTGTGATTACGTTTGATTCAGATCAAATACAAATATATTGTTTTTATTATTTCTGAGGTGAAAAATATCTTTTTTAAAATGCCTAATTCAGCTGACTCACTTCTCTGTTTTCAGAAAAAAAATGACAGTTCAAATCTTTAAACCCCAGGAATCCGGCAAGACCTCTCTCTTGAAAAATTCAAATAGAGAGGTATCAGTGGTATTGGTGTCATACTGTAATTATGAAAATCCCGATTGCCTTCATGATTCCAGTTTGAATGTTAAGAAAATCACGCAGTAAACACTTAGACTGTCACATATTTGTCAAAACAATTACATAAAGCATGGATGAAATGCTAAAAGAATATCTCATCACAATGCTTCTGCTTCGAGCAAAACACTCTTTATCAAACTCAAACTGGCATTGTTGCAACGGCAGCAATAGTTTCTTCGTGATTATAGTTTGCATGGAGAATTTCATGAGTTCGTACGTTCAAATCAAAATAAATCTAAGCTATAAGCTGTAAACCATAACGAAAATATAGTTTAAATTTTCCTGCTTTTCTACATCTGGCAACAAAATTCGACATAACCAAACGTTTGCAAGAACAATTAAATTAGAACCTTTTGCTTATTTTTAAGTATGTAGGGACATAGCAATTGGCTAAATGTGATGCGAATTTTTTCTGGGAATATATTTACAGTCGTTCGATATATTTCCAAATCACATTTATTACCAAAGACGCAACCAGATAGTCATAAAATTTAACGAAGTTGATGAAGGTTTGCTTTCGCGATGGATTAGTGGAAAAAATCCTTTTCTGTAAAAACCTTCCATCAAATTGTGAAGAAAGTTTGTATGGAAAGCAGGTTTAGAAAAGGAACAACTTACTCGGTTCAGTAGCGAATTTCTTTTGACTATATCAATTTTTTTTTGGTAAAATTATTTATTTAACAGCAGCAATTCAATCACTACTTGTGTTGCTGAAAACATGTGTTTTGAGCAGCTTTTCTGCAGTTTCTGCAAACTGCATGCAAATATGACGTTTCACTTAAACTTTTGAAGACATGAAGCTGAAGTTGTAGCTATTTTTAACTTAAAACGGTCTAAAGCTTACAGCAGCAGCGAGCAAGTGTAGTATGTCCCAACAAGGAAAAACTCTCCTCTCCTCTTTAATGCTAACTCTATTTGGTCCGATCAAGGAAGAAAAATTTTGCATAGCAAAACATTAATTGCATAGTAACTTAGCACGTACGCACTGACTAAAACAAACAAATTTCTGTCTAAAAAGAAACGCACAGGTGTTTTTGCAGAAGTGTATCGACACAGCTACTAGTTGAGTCTAATGAACACAATGCGACTGGTTCAGCTCAGTGAGCAAACTGCGGGAGTGAAAGTTAAGCCAAGAATAAACCCAATATCACAAAATAAAGCACTGCTTAGACCGCAATAGCCTCTGACAAATCAAGCAAATCAAGAAGCAACTATTGATGATAAAGTGGCCATTGTTGGGATCAAAAAAACAGGAAGCTTCGTTAGTTAAGTTGCAAAACTTTAAAATAACTGCTATGCCAAAAGCAATGCATGTGGAATCAAAGAAAAATCTGCAATAACGTTTGATATCTAACAAAACTTGCAGAAACGTTTTTGAATAAACAAAAAACGACCAAAAAACAACCATTACCTTTTCAAGCCAGAATCACATGTCCATATTTTGCCTGTTATCTGCTTTTTTCGGGCCAAACAGGTGACAAACCAAGACAAGAGTGGCGACCTCGAAGAAACAGGACTTACCGTGTTAAACTTGAACCTATGTTCAACATAATTATAAAAATGAAATCAAACGCCATACAAAGAAAGCTAACAAAAATGTAACATGCGTTTTAGCCTTGAGGTTGTACACAGGAGTCTTTAATTCTCTTCCAAATAAAAAGGACCAAGCAAGAGAAATCAAAGTTCCATTGCAATGCTTACTGATCACTACGATCTGTGAGGAACTGCAGTCTGTGAAGAACTGTAGACTGTGAAGAAGTGCAGATAACCATCTCAAAGCGGTCTACGTGGCTTGGGCCTTGTCACTTATACCAGCTCGTAGGTGGAAAACATCGTGCTTTACCTGTTGGAAAAAAACAGGTGACATCAACCAGAATTTGTTACAAAATGAGAACGTTTTCATAAGCCAAAATATTAGTGCAAGATATATCAATTTGCAGTAAATCGCTTGCATTTGCACCAGCTCATCTGGAATAACTGTTATTTTCAACAGCTACATCGAATTTAGATTGCATCTACAGCAAACAAAATGAAACTAAAAAAACTGCTCAGTTGTGGAACACAATCAAGGTTTTTCTGCTTATGCAGTACCTAACAATTTTCTCTCTGGTACTGTAAAACTAGAATTCTCTGTTAAAATATCCAGCCAGAAACCTATGCATTGGCGCTATTGTGTGAAAAGTAAAACTGTTTGTTTTACTTTAATTAGCTACAGTTATATTGAAAAGCGAATATCAAGCGCCGGTGAAGTTGAAATTTACCTCTAAAAATGTGTTATGTGAGGTGGCCGTTTGGCAGGTATCCGACGGAAGTTGTCTATTGACAAAGATACGTAGCCTATATCCTACCGCAATTGTCGCACTGTCTGAACTACAAACGCCTTTCGATATTGGCAATGTACTTCAGCTTCATCAATCTTCGGACAAACTGCTCCACCAAGCGATACAAGTATTTCTTCTTTTGGAGAACGGCCATTTTTAGATGTGATCCATCCTAAACCGATTTTCATTATTGTGCCGGTATATTACTGTTATGCTTGAATCCATATTTCGTTGAAACCCTACTTCCTTTTTCATTTTGATTCTTATCTGTTGAACACAAGTTATACAACATCATACCGTGAACTAATCGCGTACAGTAGACATACCTTGTATAATCTTTTGCTTCTTATGTTTTGTATTAACAGTATTTATTTGATGACCACTCGTGATAGATAAAATAATCCAAAAATTAAATCAACTTTTGTCATATGGCATGAATATTTTCTTAGTATAATTTCATTGAAAACAACTCTTGCAGGATTATTGTGAAATTTTGTACGGATTTCGTATACAACTGTTTTATCATATCTAGGCTGCAATGCTTTTCCTACTAGAGATGAAAAACTCAAACTGCCATAACTTTCTGCTTTGCTTGATCTGCACAATTGGGGCGAAGAATGCGATGGCTTATTAAAGTGAATCAAAGCAGTCTCAACATGCAGGTGAAACAAGTAATGATTTCATAAATTAACACAACAAACATAAAACCATAATAGATAAGTAGAGAGTGCATCAAGCAGTTCTAATCATTCAGGAAGAGGGTTGTGACGGTGAAATCGAAGGGAAGACGGTATTCCTTGACAGAGAGAAAAGCGCGAAAGGGTACAACTTTATTGAATAGAATGCTTGCTACTAAAACCTTTAAGTCTGCTGTAAGCTTTTGCGGACTCAGCCGACTGGGCTCTGCTTTCATTTTTTCGCGATGATTCAAACTTGCACATATCTGTATTCAAGTGACTACTCTCCACACAAGTGAAGAGCTCAAATAAATCAGCAAATTTTCTTTTTGTTTTTTTTTTAGTTTTAACGAGTAATCGCTTTCACGTAACACTACGCATCGTCATTCCTACAACCTTATTCAAAAAGAATCGATTTGAATAATACCATTTATAAGAATAAGATTGCAACCATTCTTGCGTAGTGTGACGATGCGTAGTATTATGTAAAAACGATTTCCTATTGAAACTTTGCTGATTGGTTCAATCTCTTCGCCTGTGTGGAGAGTAGTTACTTAGAATTTTTGCAGTTTAAAACTTTGAAGCAAAATGTTAAAAACACCTTCAATCATAAATACAAGCCACAATCAAATGAAAATTTCTAAGGAAAATATCTATGAAGAAAGGTATAAAACAAAACCTGAACTGAAGCAATTCGAAAACAATTTTTCAACGACAAAGAAATCGAATTGAACCTCTAATTCTACAACGGACAGGAAGGTATCCAACAGTTATGTATTAAGCAAAAATAGCAATAGTTTTGACTGAAACTTCATTCATAGAGGACTTGATTTCTTCCACTTTGTCAAGGATTGGCCCAAAAACCAAGGCATCATTTGTAACTGTCCACAAAAGTGTTGAAATATGCGTTGCAACAAGAATATTTGAAATCGAAGGGACTGTGGTGTTTGAAGTTTTGAGAAATTTTCCTCCCAAAAAATTAATATTCTGATTCAAAGATCTTCACAATAACATCTTTTGTCTCTTTCATGAAAAGTACCCAGTGGGGCGGATAAAACGGGATTGCATGCTTTATGATTCAGTGAAAAGTTGAACAACCCTGTGGCAATGGTTGAAGTCATCTGAACAAACTTTATATTAAGCTGTAATCTTTAATTTTATATGTTCACCGTGCAGCTGTTGCAATTCCTGGCATCTTCAAAATGCCCTAGTTTTTTCACCCGCTGCCTGCATCCAGATATTTAGAAGCACAAATTTAGCATAAACGATAAACTAAACTGCAAAATTTATTTCGGGAATCTTTAGCCACTTACTGGAGCTCAGCACTTGCTTTAGCATGTCCAGGACGTTTGCTAAACATTTTCGATAGTGGTAAAAAGCGCATAATTTAGAAAACCTGGAAGCAAAACAGCTTCGGGCAAACAGTACATGCCCTTTATCCATTGTGTCAAAGGCACACCTGAGGCCAAGCCATTATTTGCAGTTGTGAGCAAGAGCGTTAAGGCATGCATGACGAAAAAGAAAATTTCAAATGGCATAAACAAGTGCTTACAGTTTGCTCACATTTTTTTCCACAAAATGAGCATTATGTTTCGAAAGAACATTTAGGCAACAATCTTGTTTGCTCTGCTTGTGAAAAGTATTCCATTGCTTTTTATAACGTAGGGCAGGGGCGAATCCAGGGGGACGATTGGGGCGATCGCCCCCCCTAAAATCCAAAAAAGTTAACTACACTCACCATGATCTTTCACAATTCAGTAAACAGCATTTACAATATGAGGCCATTTTGTCGTCCGTTGTTTCATCACAGCGGTGTTGTGAAGTATAGTTCATCTCTCTTACAGTAGCTAAGCCGTTATGAGACTTGACTTCCAAGCATTACTGAAATCGTCCCCCTCCCTAACCTTACTGGCTGGATCCGCTCCTTACCTAGGGTTATATGTGTTGCGACTGAGCAATAAAGCAGAGTTTGCAGTCTTGCACATATGCTCAGCATAATTAACAATGCTTGTCTTATTTCAAACAAGTGTCTTTAATTAACACACCGTTCAGTTTAGTTATACATGCTTTTGTACTGCTTTCGGAGTGTTACGAGTGGTCTGCGGCGCCTATATCCGCTTTTTTGCGCCGTTGGCCAAGTGGCTACTTTCGCAGTGAATGCTGCGTTTGTGGAGAGTGTTGCATTTGTGGAGAATGGCAGAACTGTGCGTGAAGTTTTTCCTTGCAACCACCAACATTGAACACGAGGCTGGACAGGCAGCAAGTACCGTTTTTCAAGTCTTCAGTATGACACAACCAACTTAGCCTGCTAGTTATGATGGCGAGTGCTCAACCACCTGTACCACTTAAGCGGCGTTTAATTGATCAAAAATATGTATTAAAATATGGGAACCCCACTGGGGCTGAATTCCGGTAACAATTATAGTTTCGGGGACGATTGGAACATACTCGCTTTACAAGTGTAATATTAATGTTATATCGGCAAACAAGGAGGCTTACGTAGTGTAGGTGCGCAGTCGAAGATTCGGAGATTTGAAAAACATTTTGAGTTGGAATCGAGTCCGATACACGGTTGAGTCAGAATCCCAGAAATGAGCGTCGACGTCGAAGCCGATGCAAAAATATTAGTCAAAATCTTGAGTTTGTCAAAGCTGTTCGCTGTTCTTAAACAATTGCATTGAATGCAAATCGCAAGCAATTTACGAGCAATCAAAGCAAAACAACAAACAAGCGTTTATACAATAATTTTAATATCGTTTCGCAAAATTTACACCATCTTTTTGAAAAAATTCATGGAAAGATTTTACCTGTCCGCAGTCGAAGTTGAGAATTTTACTCAGAGTGATCGCAAATGTTTTTACACAGATGTAACAGTACCGCAAAAAAAGGTAATCGTATTATACACTGTGCATGATACCATCTCCACTCTCACCTACAAGATGCGTTTTAGGGAAATAAGCAATTGACGATCATTTTGGAATATGGTCGATGTCTAAGTTTAGTTTTGCCTGATAAACGTAAATTTTTCAAGGTCACACTACGATTTTTTTCCTACTGCAAATGCACGTAAACTAGCATATCTCTTTTTATTCCAACTTTTTCTAAACCTTTGGAAGATAACATTGGATCCTGCTGATCGGCCGACATAGGAAACAGACATTGCTATTCATTTCTCACTTATTTGAGCATCGCTATGCATCGGCAGAAACAGAGTCGGAGGAAGGGCCCCCGTAACCCAGACTGGGGTGCCCCTGGTGAAAAGGGGGCCCCAAATCTGACTGAGGAGCTTTTTAGGGCATATAGATACAACAGAACTGAAATTACCAAAAACTGAATTCACACATTTCCCCTTTCAACATTCTTAATTATCTAATGCACCAACAAATTGATCTTCCCACAACAAATAGCTTGATGTTATTTAAGCCAAGCATTGCGAAATGCATTGTGGATAGCTTCGTTGTCAGCATCTGCCTTGGTGAACTGGCAGTTGTGTACATGACGTTGCTGAAACTACGCTGATTGTAAGCATTTTTAGTATAGTCTGGTAAGAAATTATTGAGGAAAATTATGTTGCAGGCCAGTGGCGCAACTGGAGGTTTCAACCAGGGCGGCAAACGGAGCTGAAGGTGGCCTACAGGCCACTGCAGGGGGCCCATTTGCCAAAGCTCAAAAAAGTTGAGAAATGAAAGTGTATCTGGATGTGGATTTCTATGCCAAAAGCCGAAACCACAGGAAAACAAACCAAAGGAATGCTTAATTCCGAAAAGTACTTAGTGATGGCTTGGTTTTTGCATTTAGCTTGCGAGTTGGGATCCCTTTCTGTTACGCAGCTGTTGTGGGCCTGTGTTGTATCCTTTCACTGTACTAGATTAGTCGGTTTCCAAAGTATACAATCATGCAAAATAGGATTCGAAGCCTGTGCTTTTAGCATCCGATTTAACTTGCATCAAATTTGTCAAATGAAAACTCAACATTTTACACCCATGAGAACCCAGTTATTTAACCAATAACACTCTACGGAAGTGGTCGGCCGTCTGTGGGCCTCGGCCCAATTGTGGGCCGTTCTGCACTTTTAATTAAGCCGCGCAACGCTTACTGTTGTGGGCCGTGTATAAGGTTGCAAGAAGTCCTTGAGCACCAAGGACTGTCCTTGAATTTGCTATAAAAACTCGTCCTTGATTCTTGAAAAACATCTTGTTATCCTTGAATATTTTCCGGCGGCCTTGAAAGTTCTTGAATATTTTTAAAATTGTTCATTTAAGAACTATTGATTACGTTAAATATTCAAGAATCAATAATAAACAATGTAAATAAACAGAGAAATGTATAGATTTGTTCCATCTTAAACGGTTGTGTAGTAAAAAGTAAAATTGAAGAAAGGTTGTGTCGTCAGAATACGTTTTGTTTATTTCTCAATTTCGTGCATGGTTAATCTAGCCTGACTTGCCCATACGTCATTTAAGGTTTCTGAAAGTAGCCCACCGTCCCCAGTGGCGTGCAGAGGCGGTGCAACCGGGGCGACGGTCCCGGGCATCCAAAGCAAGGCGGGCATCCAAAGAGTGGAACCGCAAAAATTAAAATGCTGTAGCAAGACGATTTCGCCTATTGTAAGATTATTAACACATGCTGCATGGACTTAATGTTTCGAAACTTGTGTTCTTTGTCAACACTAGTTTTTACGTACACATACGCCAGTAATTCTCCCATTCCCCAATACCAGGAACCTGTACTCTAGGTTTGCGGCGCACACCCAATTAAACTCATAGTGACATGACTTTGCCCAGATCAAGCTATCAAGAAAAAATCACAAAAAAGGATTGAAAAATAATTAAAGCCGTTTAATTGATCTTCTGAGTCAAATTTCAAAACTGTCCTACTTCAACTTGCTTGGTTCAGCTGACTTTTTCATGCATCGTTAGTTTCCCGTTTCGTTTTTTGATGTGAAAACCGTGGGTGTGCGCTAATGCAGCTTCACGCCTGTACTTGCAATATGTGAATCATTTCGAGCTTCCTCACTAATTGGCAGTTCAGGTGGATTCAGTCCCGTCACCACGGGGCCCAGAAAAAGCCCCAAGGCCCCCAAATTAAAATATGAAACACTATAAATCAGTGAAGACTTTAACAAATTTTCAATACCAAGCCTGCACAAACGTAAAACCACCTTTGTGAACACTTTGTGGCGACGGTTCTGGGTGGATTGATCACAACGGCTCACACAAACGCGTATCTGTTCTGCCCCCCAGTAGTTGTACATATAACAGCGACATAAATGAAGACGAACGTTTTCTTGCGTACTTTATGCGCATTTTTAATTCTTGTGTAAGCTAGTTCAGCAAGTTTCAGATTGTCAACCCTGGGTGTCCGCCATCCCACCACATGCCTTCTCTGCTCAACTGCCGTTCGACGAGACGTTCGCGCAACCATTTTTTGATTTGTGAACTGCCCCTGTCGTAGGGTTGTGTGTGTTTTACTCCACTGTTTTAATGTGTAGCCTTATATTTTTGCAGTTGTGAACTGCTCTGACGTACCACTGAGTGTGTTCTACTCCCCTGTTTTGACGCGTTGCCGGTTATTTTCGCAGTTATGAACTGGTCCGTCTTAGCGTGGAGTGCTATGTTTTGCTCATGTCTCCTAACTTGGAGCGCTGATTAATTTATGTGTATTACAGTAGCAAATTGTAGGCTACAGTACCGAGAGTGCGTGTAGAATAATATGCACGCTGTGTCAACAAACTTCGCCAAACGTCAAAATGACGTCATATTGTGGCGTCACAAGCAGCGTGTGACCAGCTACCCTGACCACCATACGCAACTCCACTGTTCAATACTAGCATTTATTAGGGTGGAATACAATCAAGCAGTCGTCCCGGGCATCACCAGACCTCTGCACGCCACTGACCGTACGTCATTGAAAAACATGTCCTTGAAAAAATTTCAAGTGATTTGGCAACCCTAGCCGTGTGGCATGTAAGAACTAAAGTGCTTCTCCAGTTGCGTGGGATTAAACGTAGTCTTCTGTGTAGCAACTACAGAACATTGATTGTTTGGCGTTAAACAAGGCATTGTTGTTGTCACTCTAGGTTTTATGATATTAACATAGAATTGTTATGTTACAGATTACTAAATACAGCATTCGTTTGAAATTGTGCCTCCAAAAATGAGCACGGCGTTTGATTACGACTGAAGCTAATGGTTGGGGCCATCATAACGAACATTTGCCGATCACTGCTGTACGCAATACTGTTGATCGGAGCTTCAGCAAGTTTAAGTTAATCAAAACGTTTCACAGATCAACTATGACTGATTAAACACTAACAAATTTGGCAATGATATCTATGAAAATGAATCTGCAAAAACATTCGTTATGACTGAATTGATAAAAAATATTTGCATCTTTGAAAACTAGGAAAAAGTTTATTTTGCTGGCTTGAAATTTAGCAAATGTTGCAGTCTCTCTGCTTTATATGTTGCGTTGATGCTATAGAAACGTGGTTTTATAAACATTTGCTAAAATAAGCTTTGTTTTTGTTTATGTAAATATTACGTGTCAAATGCATTGGGGGACCCCAAACCACCCGGAACAGGCACTGGGCACAAATACTAACCCTTACGCACAGCAACAGTCACAGCTGAAAACATTCCACCAATCGACTGAACAGCGGAATCTGCAGCCCGCAGACCACTTGTTTTCAACCTTTTTCACGCAGCGGCTCATTTTGCAACCCCTTTTAATCTAACGATACCCTTCCGAAAGTTTCGAGTCAGGAATATGAAATGTAATTGTGTTTGCACAAGATAAAATCACAATGACTAAAAAATAACGTACGGTATCACTACGTCGAATAAAGATTCATTCATTAAAATCATGCACATGGCAGCATCAGTGAGAGAGACCCGTACCGTATACAAATCACTCCACAGCACAATTCATTGAAAACTGGCATAACTCCCAAGTTACTGTAGCTATCGCATTCAGATATCTAATTTACAAACACAGCACATTCTTACATCAAAAAGGTATTTGTGAGTTGTCAAACGCAGCATTACTGTAACGGTCATAATCACATTCAAAACTCGGTAATTGTCGCAATCACACTTAACACAATTTTGAATGAAAAAGCAAGCCATCATTTTTTCCATGTGATCATATTATTTTGGCTACGACAAAAAGTGGTTCCACATACGAAATATAAATGTAGAAGTAATTATGAATATTTTTATCCGAATCTCTAGCGCCCCTACAAAAATGGCGAACGACCCTCACGGGATCGCGACCCAGGTAGAAAACCATTGCCGTCACAGACAAACACCGAGTAACAGATGAAAGCGGTTTGTTATTGCTAGAAACAATAATTCGATGAGTGTGATGATGAACTCTTCAGTTGTCACCTAAAAAGCCACGCGCCTGCAAATCAACTTCATCCCTCGGTAACATATCTTCCATTTATGCAACAGGGCACTTTATCATCAACTGTACAGAAGCTGGTAACTTGAAGTACTTCGGTCCAAACCAACTTTTGCCTGTAAGATTGTCACCAAACTTCTGCAGAACATTTCCAGTAGTTGAATTCTGGTTACTAGTTGAATGAATGGTTACTAATAGTTACTATTAGCTGAATACTGTTGCAATCTCTCGGTTAGCCTTGCGTTGAATGTGCGATTCACCACGAACGGGATGTGCGCGAAGAATAACACCCATATATACACGGCGCGAACAAGCAATAGAGTGATTGTGGCGTGCAAGCTCTGCCGATACTGACATGTGAATGATTTAACGTAATGACTAGCGTACGCGAAGATTGATCGCCGCGTGTGATCTCTATTGTTGCTTGCTGTCACAGTGTGAAGCTTTGTGCACTTGCCGCTCGGGTTTTCCGATCGCAACAATACTAATAGTTGTTGAATACTTACTAATGTTGTTGAATAGTTACTAATAGTCTGGTTACTAATAGTTGAATTCTAGTTACGAACGTTCTGTTTAAAAAACTCTGCTGCAAGTTAAATCTGCCACCTGAATTGACGGTTGCAGCTAATTAAGCAGTGCCTGCAGTGCTCTCTTTCTCACATGTAGCAGAGGTAGTGTGTGTGTGGCAGAACCTGTATGAGAGAAAATTATCGCTTTGAGAAAGTTATTAACTGTAATTATTAATGTACAATTCAAAGTACGACTATATTTCTGAAACTTTTTATATAAAATTTTAAAACTTCTCTTTTCAGGAAATGGGATGATGTTAGAAGTGTTAGATTAGAAAAAAATCGATGAGAATACTAGTTTTCGAGCTTTTAGTTAAAAACATTTTGCAAAATCTCAACAGCAAATATATCATCAGGGTGACTTCTCAAAAATGTTTCAGGTTAAATGCATCTTGCCTCACCAAAGCAAGTTTCTCACAACAAACATTGATTAGGCCTGAGTAAAAATAGGAAAATAAATATAGACTTTAAACAAAAAGTCAGTTGCAGGAATAAACATCGACAAACCGTTAGCAGTGAATTAGATGGAAAAACATTAGTCCAGGTCTTTAGTTTGAAAAGTGTTAACGTAACACCTACTTAACGCAAATTTATAGTAAAAAAATTAAATGGCAATTTATGCGCAACACGTATTTCACATTAATTATTTTTCGGCTCATCAAAGCAAATGCAAAACAATCGTTTCCTCAAGAAGTGCTCCATGTGCAAGTTGTTGCCTATTACGCATGACATAACTTTTTACCATTTTTGCAACAATAACAAATCATCAGAGAATAAAAATAGGTACTAGCAGAAAGTTTTCTGCATCCGATGCAGTGTCGACATTTCTGCTTGTCTGTAAAAATGCCACGAAGCTATTGTGAATGCATTCACAGGTACGCGAAACCCTGACGTAAACTTGTAGTTGAGTTGACTTTTCGTTCTTAATAATAATGTAGTAGATGTAGGTAAAACGTTTGTCAAACAATGTGAGTACAACTGGGCTGATTTTAACCTGAACAACTTTACACTTTCTTAGTGTTGTGCGATAAGCGCCACGAAAACGAAAAACGGCTCACGCGCCATTTTGTTCTTAAATATCAACTTACAAATCACACCTCACATCTGCTTATGTTGTTTGGAAAGTGCAGGTAAATGCAAGCTGAAGTATTCTTCCAAAAATTACAGATACATTTTTTTTATGAAGAAAGAATAGCACGCTCTGTTTAATGGACAAACAGAGGTATCTTTGCCTTTAGTAAACTTGCAGTATACTTTGTCATAGCATGTTGTTGAACATGCTTTACTTGTCACACAGCAGCTTCTAGTGAGCTTGTTAGCAGGAATTATCACAAACCACAACAGTATGACAATGCAGGGTTGATCATTAAATATTGAATGCAAGATTCTGGGTCAAATCATTCGCTGACCTACTCTTTCACAAATATCTGCTGTCGTTCAACAATTACTGCCAGAACTGAATACTGATGGATTAGTGACATAATTTAGTTCAGAGCAAGGTGTTCCTGTAAAGAGGTGAACCTCAAACAAATACGAAAATGCTTTTTGTTGATAATATGTCTGTTTTGATATTGTTAGTGATTACGGAATTTCATCTGTTGTAAAAACATGCACAAACGTTCTTGGTGAAGCCTACACCTGGCAAAGATAATGATAATCTTGCAAAAGTCTATTCAAATAAAACATATTCTCCCTATAAAACTCCCTATATTCAGCCCACTGAGCAACAGAAGTCATAGCACACAGCCAAAAAATCGCTCAGCAAGTGAAAAACCTTGCATCAGAAAAAGGCGTGTACGCTGAACTCACTGCAAGGTCTTACTATCTTACCAATCGACAACCGCAAGAGGATTTACTAATGAGGTCAAGGTATAATTTGTTGATACATGTATTACCTCAAACATCACACAGTAAGCCAGCATTGTAATGCACCTTTCAACCATCTTATTTCCGGCAGGTTCTTCGTGTTGCTACTTTGCTTTAATCATGAATGTAATCTTGTACCTTTCTATTCAGGCGAAAGTGCAATATTATGTATAATTTTGAATGCCTAGTCTCCGAATATCTTACAGAAAATTGCAATGCATCTATGCGGTACTGGATATTTTGCTTTGAAAGCTTTAAGCTTTGCAAAGGAACAAAGAGAAACAACTTTAACCCTTTAACGTATTGTACGTTTTAAACGTTTTAAAAAAGCCTGTTTCGTTTCAAATATTTTACTACCCTCAAATAGTTTTTACTTCGTTGGATAGGTCAAATGTGTCAGTAAGTTTCCTAACAACCATGGGTAGAAATTACAGAGGGGAAAAACTAATCAAATTCTTGGTTAAATTTCTATCTAATTTTCATGCAAATGAAAGATTAATTTTGTGAACTGCTTGTAAAATGTAGTCTATAACAATTTTTACTTGAAAATAGTTCCTTCAAGAGACTCAATAACTTCTGTTAATAAAGAGACTAAACAATGTCTGTTAATAAAGCTTGTAACTACATGAAGCACTTTTCCTGTGTTGCACTTTTCCTACTTGATGCACTTTCCTGTGTTGATCGAACAACAAAATAGAAAATTACGTGAGGACTTACTTAAACTGAAAGAAATTGCCACTGGATACACAGAAGCGTGGAAAAGGTTGAACCATGATGAATAGTGCGCCATTTACAGGGAACGCAACAAGAATAAATTGAGATTTTAAAACATTTCAGCTGGATACGCAATAAACAGCGGTCACATTGCACGGAAAGGCCTTGTTCAACACGTCAGCAATAAGAAATGCTGGGAAAATGCTGGAGATACCCAATGCTCAGTGACATAAGTCTGCCATATATTATTTGTGGAGACATTAACATAACTCTAATAAAACACAGAAGCTCATCAAGTATACATGACTACATTGAAACATATGAAACTTGTAACTGTCAACAACTAATAACCAGGCCAACTAGAGTAACAGCAACTAGTGCATCACTCACTGATCACTACTACACCACTTTTGATTTGGAAAAAGTCATCCCTGGAATACTCATCAATGACTTGTCACACCATTAACCAATTTTCGCGTTAATCAATTCAAGCACTGCCCAAACACATGAAAAGAAACCAATCACAAAGCGTGACTTTACTAACTTTGCTTATGAAATGTTCCTTGAGACAATTAATCACAATTTTCATCATTTACCTCAAACTGAAGACGACCCCAGTAAGAACCTTTAATCAAGTCTTAAAGGTTTTGGGTGATAGCCCCAACCAACATGCTCCACTGAAAAAACTCTCTAGATAAAGAAGATACTGGCTCAAAAACAATGGATGGCAACTGGTCCTTACAAATAAATCAAGAATAAAAATAATGTCTACAGAACTCTGGTTTGAATCAGATTTTCAAACACAAGAGGCCATATTATCATTATAAGAAATATAAAAATGAGCTTAATCATATCACGGAGATGAGTAAAAGAAATTACTACGAATCACAATTATCTTCCAATAGTCATGATCCCCGAAAAACATGGAAACTAATAAACTCTCCTATTAAAGGAAATGAAAAAGGTTTAACTTCCCTAGATGAACTGATAAACCCCTAACTAATTCAAAACCTACCACTGAACCTCAACAAATGGCAAATATCTTTAATGAATATTTTGCATCTCTTGGCAGCTGCTATAATTTCACCCAATAGTAAGCAACACCCTGCTTTATGCCATGGACCCCAGAAATCAATTGTCCTTCATGAGGCAACCAGTGAAGAGGTAAAAATAATTATCGATAATCTACTGCTATCTGAAAGTGTACGAATGATGGTTTCCCCATACACGTTCTCAAAATATGTAAGCAAAGCAGATTTTATCTCCATTTTCAGCACAGCTCTTTAACAGCTCTGTAAAAACAGGTATCTATCTTGAATGCTTAAAAAAATGTGCACAAATAATCCCAAATCATAAATGAGGACAAAAAATCACTGTACAATCTACAGGCTCATATATCTGTAGTCTACATTCAATAAAAATTTTGAAAAACTTATATATAGGCGCTTGTACACTTATGTTGAAAAAAATAAGATGTTATCTGACTCCCAGTATGTATTTCCTAGTGGACTGTCTACATTTGTGGCCATCTACATATTAACAAAAATCTATTGAAAAATGGTGAAGAAAAATATACTACTTGTGCTACATTTTGTGATCTTTGTAAATCGTTTGGTACAGTTCAGCACAGCATACCCCTGCACAAGCTTGAACACTCATGGAATTAGAGACATATTGACTAATTGCTTACAAGATCGTCAGCAGTATACTGTGGTTGAAGGATATAAATCAGAAATTTAAAATATAAATCGCGGCGTGCTTCAAGGTTCAACGCTTGGACCTCTATTATTTGCTTTATATTTTAATGATTTACCCAAAGCTTCAAGATTTAGCCTAACCATGTTTGTAGATGACATCCTCCTTACTATCTCAAGCACCAACCCACAAAAATTGAACAGACTAGCAAATGTTGAACAGTAAAAGACAGATAACTGGATGAGATTCAACAAACTGTCTCTGAACTGCAAAAACTCCGCTTTCATCTTAATTAAATGTTACCCAAAACCAATAACATCATTTTCAGTTAAAAGTGGTAACAATCAAATTGCTCACACCAAACGTACAAAGCATTTCGGAATAATTCTAGATGCCATTGTCTTGGTCCCAACACAAAACCAACCTAGAGGATAGTTTAGCACGAAGCCTTGGAATTTTTTACAATGCAAGACACTATCTGACTTCTTCTCACTAAAGTCAGTCTACTTTTGTTTAGTTTATAACCACCTTCAATACGCAATTGGTGCATGGGATCAGTGCAAAAAACTACCCTAAATCATTTAAATGTCCAACATAATAAACTTATTCGAGCCATGAGTTTTGCCTCTTAGATCACGTGTAACTCCACTTTACTACCAATTAATTCTGTTGCAAATAGATGATATTCATCAGATTTTTATTTTGGAAATGTAAATACATTACATCCCTTATCGCCAATGAACTATTGTGTGTCCTACAGGAAACGTCTTAGATTTCGCAAAATGCAAGATGTGTTGGCAGAAGGTGATAAAATGATTTTGAACAAACCGTCGGTCCAACTGGATGATCACGACAAAGCTCTACTGCACCATGCAAAGGATTGAAATTTGCCTCAACACCTAATTGGAGTAAGTCAGATGAGAACGTGGAATGGCTCAATGTCTAACAGCATGTCAGACATAAAGAATGGCGTGCAGTGCTGGGAGATAAGAATGACGCTGACTTTGTGTTGCTAAAAAATTGACGATTCTCAAAACCTCTAGATCCGTTGGTGCCAAAATTGATGAAGAAACCAAAACATACGTGGAAAAGGTCTTTTCAAAATTAAGGAACATTAAACTTTTGGTGTTAGACCAGAACCGTTGCTAAAAAGTTTTCCATAGGGGGGCTTTGCAGTTCCGCAGGGGGGCTTTGCATTTGTGCGGAGGGCTTGACATTATAAAATTAACCAAAATTCCCTTTATTTGTAGTGTTTCACTTTCAATTTGGGAGAGCTTGGAGATTTTTTTGAGGGGGGCTAAGCCCACCAAAGGTCTCCATGGCGACGGGACTGTGTTAGACGCATACCGAAAAAAGAAAAATTTAGCGAAGGAACAAAGCAAAAGTCTAGGCAAACTGGCTAAACGAACAGAAGAAAGGAAAATTGTGATCTGCTGAGCGGATAAGGACAGGGTAATTTGTTATCTGCAATTACGCAGATTACGACGCCATTATGACCAAAGAACTGCAACAGTTTGAAAAAATGGATGTGGCTGTAGATGGTTACGACGCTTATCTTGAAAACTGAGGAAAAAATGCAACGACCTTGTTATCAAACCCCATAATATGAGTGCAGTGGAAGATGAACTGCTACAACACGTAACTGGAATGTAATGCAAAAGCAACTCGTAACGCAAGGTTTTTTTTGGTGCATTCGCAAAGATTTTTCGTTGTAATACACCGACTTACGCTTACCGGCCTTTTGAAGCACATAAGTTAAGCGTGGATAATTTATTGAACGTTGATATCAAAGACATACCTGTGCGCTTGCTGCAATCTGCTGGAAACATCAGCACCTCACGCATTATTGCATTTCTAGAAGTGAAACTGAAACGTATTAGTACAGAATTTTGCAAAAGCTGCCCAGACGAATTTTGCCGAGACAGCCGTCAATGCATTGAAGACCTGCCCAACTGGAAAGACCGCCTAACCGAAAAAGACCGAAACTGGAAAGCAAAAACTAGTGTTTTACATTGTGGCGGCAGATGTGAAAGCACGTTACTCAGGTTTGTGTAGAGACACGGCAACAAAAGCCCTTGATTGAAGCATTCCAACTCCTGCACTAAGGCCCGAAAAATCATTGTCGAATTCAAAAAATTTTGCCCCAACAATGTTGTCACCCAATATAGAGACCAGTTATATACCAAAAAAACAGAATTATAACCGGTGACAACCACTCTGCCTCATTGGCAAACATTGCTGTGCACTACATACTACAGGAGATGGCTGGTGTGTTACGTCATAGGTGTGGGAGCAGGCAAATTTTTGGGGGTGCGAAGGATTCGCCCAAATTTTCCCAAACTTGCTCGAGAAAAACTCATAAGTAAATGAGCTCCAAAAAAAGGACTGCATTTTATTGCATTTTTTCAAATCAAAGCACTTCAAGCACCATTTTTGCCCAAATTTCCCCCAAACTTGCCCGAAACTCCCCTAACTTGCCCGAAAAGAATTACATAAAAACATGACGTCCAAAAAAAAAGAAACAAAACTAAAAAGAAACATCTGAACTTCCATTTTGGTGCCATTTTTTAAAAGCAAAGCACATACAGCGATTTTGCGAAGGTTTTCACACATTTTCCCAAAATTTCCACAGATTTTGCTCGGGTTTTAAGGAATTTTGCCCGGATTTGCACCAAATCAAAGCTTTTGGGGGTGAGCTTACACCCCCTGCACCCCCGCCTCCTACACTAGTGCATTACGGTTACGTCAGGTAGAACTTTTACGCAGATTTATCGATGACATATTCTGGATAGCTACATCAGAATCGTCTAATGTGGTATGAAGACATTCATCAAGCACTTACTTCAGCATTTGCCAACAGTGGTTTGGAGCTAACGTTTCGCCAAGCTTGCACAGCCGATCAAATGGGTGAAGTTGAATTCCTTGATGTTAGTCACTGCACAACTACTGAAAATGATTTCGGTTATGCCACTAAAGACTTTGTGAAATCCACAGTAGAGGGAAGGTAGTTCATTAACGGAAAATCACACCACCCAAAGTCAAGTTTGAATCATCAGAAAATATGAAAGCAGAGCCTAGTCGGCAGATTCCTCTAAAGCCTACAGAAGACGTAGAGCTTTTAAATGTTGTTATTTCTTGTGTCTCTTGCACCGTTGAAAATGCCATCACAAAAATATTTTGGTTGAACTTTCAGTGGAAGACCGAAACGTAGAAGAAAAACATAAGCAACTCGGTTCTTCGGTTTAAGATAATTTGTAGAAATCCAGGTTCATAAGTATCGGTTACGCTGCAAGCCAACCATCATGTAATTCTTTGATTCAAAAATTTAGAGATAATCCCAAAATTAAACAGCTTATTTAAGAGATGTTTCGTTTGTAGTACGACCACGGCAGCCACAGTTTCAATATATGCAAATTTGATGATTTTTGAGATTTTTATGAAAATGTGTTTTTCATATATGTTTTCTGTTTGTCTGTGTTTCAGCCGTGTTTTGTCATCGTTTAATATTCGATTTCTTTTATTCAAGCAAGATACTGCCAAATGAAGTTATAAAAATTTACTGCGACATATCTAAAGTTTCAGTGATAATTTGCTGTATAATTGGCAAAACGTTTTCATTGCACATATTCTCAAAATCATTGATATTGTGTCTACGTTCTTCAAGACAGTAAAAGCGGCTGTTACTTTTCAGATCATAGAAAGGTTCGTGTATAAAGTATTTTGATGATAGGACTACGTGGAAGCAAAACCTTTTATTGGAAAATAAACGCATAAGTCGGTCCAGCTTATGACCACGGTTGAAAAAATACATCAAAATACTCAACACGATTGGTTTGTGCAACAAATGTAACAAGCTTGCAGCAACACTGTCTATCGAAAGGAATCCTTTCCCAGAAAAGAATCAGACACTAAGTTCTTACAGAGTATATATTTCGCCTACGAAGTAGGTATCATTAGCTCTTATTAAATTGGTATTCGTCTTAAATAGGCTGGATGGTTCAAGAGCAAAAACTGATTTAAAACCCTTATGCATTTTCTTTGTCATTCCATTGAAGTTTTCCATTCAAAAAGAATATGTGAGTTTTTACCACTTTTGATCAGAATACAAAATGCTGAAAAGTTACTGAATACAATCTTCTCATTTGGTTCAATCCCTGGAAAATGATAAGGAATTGCTTTTTTCTTTGTTTCTCTTTCTGCATCTCCTTATATCAGAGAAGCCACTGAAACATTACCACTCTGTTCTGGATGCTGAAGGGAATGGTTCCCAGCAAAGTCAGAAGCTTCAAACAAACAGATGAATAAGCTCTTCTGATGATTATATTTTATTATCAGCCAACGTTTGGCCCACCTATTCAAGTGGGCTTCTTCAGGGCAATGTTTTCAACCACAAAACATGTAGCATACCAATAACAAGAAACAATGAGTAGTATGACGTACAAAGAC
>JGI24158J21664_10003230_pt1 | contig 20340 bp, 9 predicted proteins | sample Ectturendosymbi3_FD_21664 | JGI IMG/M metagenome (IMG submission 21664) | reverse complement strand
GTGAGGGAGCTCTATTGCTGCTGGTTGCTTTCCTGTTAGTTAATGCCCCGAATTGCCATCTCTTGCTTGTGCTTGCCTAAGTAGTTCAAAGCGATGCAGTCAACTGCAACAGTGGGATGGTCTTTGCAGAAGTGTGAAACGTAACCCATGTGACAGTAAAGTTCGTGAAAAAAAAATCGTGCGTTCCAGTGGTGCCACTCCTAATGTTTTTCCACTAGATCTAGTGTTTTTGGATTTCACGTAGTGTTCTAGTGTTTTTTCATAGCTATCTAGGTTTTTTTTATGAATGAGCTGAATGTATTTAATTACACAATTTTGTTTGATTGTAACTATAATTGAGACTTCGATTTCGTGGAATTACAATTTGCTAAAAATCTACCTACTAACTAAATTACATGTGAAAGGACTGAGGATGCGTGATTTTAAGTGAAATTGTTTTCCTATTGAAAATTTGCTGATCGATTCCTTGCTTACACCCATCGTGGAAAGTACNTACACAAGAGCATANATAAGGTTGCCTGTAAAAGGCGGAGCTCTGTTGAGTGCGTCTTGGCTCCTCAACATAGAACGTCTTACGATCCTGAAATTACAACGAAAGAAGACTTCGATAACTGGAGAACACGACTCAGAAGTTTATGACGAATTTACGGCGAGCCAAACGAAGCCGAAAATTAAAACAACGACTGAAGATATTAACTCTCTAAAATATTGTTATGTACGCCTATTCGATGTATTTGTACTTCATTCATTATTATGAGTTACCTTTTAAGAGAATAACTTAAGGTGATATGGAAACTATTACATTGAAAAATAATTTCAAATTGAAAATAGAATTGATAACGAAAGCAACACATAAACCCTAGCAACACATAAACCAGTAGTAGGCCTTACCAAACTGGTGTAGTTCAAAAAGACCTATCCATGGATTAGATTACCTAAAAGAGAACTACGATTCAGTGGCCATGATGCTGCTGACAAATCGGGTTCTCTCTCTCTCTCTCTATGAAAGTATTGATTTCGTATTTAACCTCTGTTGTTAAACCCTGATGTTTGCGGTAACTTATGTTACGTGCTTTAATTAATGATTGTTAATATAAACCCCTGTCGCGATGAGTTTCACAGTGCTTAACGTTATACTAATAAAACCATGAGTGAATATAATTTTGTTGTGATAAACTGAGCGGCGTCGAGCGAAACCGGCCGGTCTAAGTTTCTTAATTGTTAACTTGGGCGAGCCATGGACACTTCCAATAACCAGTGCTCTTGCGGAATTGTCCTAAATGTGTAGTGGTCCTCTTCTTTTAGAAGTTGACTGCCACAGCTCCGGAAATAGCGGAGCTTGGTTGCGGAGGTTTGTTGACGTAACCGGAGTCGTTAAACCTGATATTTGTCTTTGAGAAATGAGAAGTAGACGGTAGCAAAAATAATTGTACTGCAAAAGGTGATGTTACATTACGGTAAAAAAAATATATTTTGAAGTTTGATAATTTTTGGTTATCTGAGTTTCACAAAGGTTCGGGGACAGAAAATAGGTTTTAACAGTTGTGAATGTATAAAATTTTTAAACATCGCGAACTTCCATGTATTCCATGTTTCGGGGAAACACATATGAAGTTACAATGATGCAACATTTTTCTTCACTTTTTTTCCTTTTTTTGATGCTGCAACGCAACTTTTTTCCACTCCGGTTACGTCATCAAACCTCCGTAACCAAGCTCCGCTATTTACGGAGCTCCGCCTTTTACAGGCAACCCATATAGAATCTGTTTCGAGTTCAACAGCTACAAAGTCACTGTGGTCTTTTGTTAAAAAATTCACTGACCTGTAGTAGGCAAACAAATACAAGCGTTGCTGCTACAGTGTCTCCCATTTTCTTTGTCGCTGGTTTTCAAATGTCTTTCTTTGCATTGCAACACATTTTTTGGCCATTTTCATTGAGTGTAGGTTGGCCTTTTGCTTTCACAGCTAACTTATTTGTGATCTAGTGTTTTTTTTGTGAATCTAGTGTTTTTTATCATGAAATTTAGTGCTTTTCCTTAAGAACAGAGCGGCAACACTGGTGCGTGCTCTTGCTCAGTGTCAAACGAAATTTTTGACCTCTATGAAATTTCTGAACTATTATTCTTATTGTTTGTCAGTTATTTTGCTTATCAGCAAGGAATAAAGTTTGGTGATTACTTTCTTGATGTTGTTTGTGGTCTAAATTAAAAATTTTTGTCAGATTCAGATACCCACAACAAGCTACAGAACAGGAATGAATATATAACCACTAAAAAATATTAGACTTAGTCCCAAACGTTCATTATTTCGTTTTTCTAACCCAAACCCTAACCCGACACACTTACCTAACACCAAACCCTAACTCCTAATCATCAGTTTTCTCAGCGTATTTGACATGTGGAGCAGTTCTCTCAGAGTACTGCTCTGTGCATATGCATACTCATAGATATGTTGTGATGTCAAAAATTTCGCTTGACGCCGGAATGTAGACTGGCACGTGACATAAGTCCTGACTTTTGTGAAACTCTGTCTTAGAACTAAATCCTTTTCTCACTTACTAAACATCTTTTGTTTTTCATGTACCTAACACTTATATTGGATAAATGTTTGCTGCTACTTTAATCTGTCCATACGCTTGGCTTGTCACTTCAACATCATTTGGTGACACTATGCATCCTGGTTCAAGGTTGGAAATAACTCACCCATGAAACTCACCCCATTATGGTCTGTGGGTAAATTTCTATTTTTTCATGATTAATATCATTATAAACAATTGTTTTTTTGCCTTTGATACTTGTTGTATTGAAATGATACTTTTTCTAATTGCATTGCTCTTTGCCTCATGACCCTTATTGCTGCTTGCCTACTTCACCTGTGTGCTTGCTTCAACTGCCCGTCTGTACATGTCTCAACTCTTCACCCATTGCGTGCCCACCATCACCTGTGTTTCAACATGTTGATGTATATTGTGTATGCATTACTATTACCCCTAAACCTAAAGTTTTAAATCTTAAACAAGCCTGACCCCTAAAGCTAAACTCCAAACCATAAACCTAATCCCTAAACCTAAACCCTGAACATAACCCCCAAGCCTAACTCATGAACCTAACCCTTAAAGCTACAGCCCAAATGTAAACCGAAAACCTAAACTGTAAATCTGAAGTGGAAAGTTTGGAAACTTGTGCAATCATTACTACCAAAATGAAAGTCGCCAACCTGAGAGGCGAGCCAAAAACCATCGGCACAGCAGACCTTAAACGCATCCATCACTGTTATGCTACGAAGTCGGTGGCATTTGAGTGGCAAACTCAGCATTTTATTCGAACCGCATCAGTCAAAGCATGTTTGTAGTCACTACTTTTCATAATGAGAAAAAAACAGATACTGATGCTTTTTATTTTTCATTGATGATAAGTGATGTCAATATTTTTGCATTATTCAAACTACAGTTGAAATACATTATAATGCAATTCCCTTTTGTGCAAGCCACATAAACAATTGGAACGGTTGCAAAGATTTAAAGAAATCTTTGGATCATTGATGAAGTCATTCAGGAAACAATTTAAGAAATTTGAGCAGCCAAATGCAAACCAATACCACAAGGCACAAAATGTCAAATAAAAGCAAAACGGAAAGAATACAGGTGCGAAACAGGCGCTATTGAAAATATGGTATAAATCCAAAAACAAAAATGGTCTGAAAAAGCAAAACACATAAGCAACATACATTTACACAACACAGATGATGGTGGGCAAGCAATCTGTGAAGGGTTAACATTTATTACAGATGAATAATTAAGTCGTGCGCATCCCTGAGAGAAGTAAGCGACAATGGAGGTTAGAATACAGAAAGCCATCCCTCAACCACAACATTACAGAGTCGTAAGCGTCAGCAGCATCAGTACTGTTGCAACCTCTCTGTCGGCGTTGCATAGATTGTGTGATTCACCATGGGCGGGATGTGTGCGAAGATCAACAATATATATGCGTGGCGTGAACAAACAATGATAGAGTGATCGCAGCATGTGATCTCTATTGTTGGTTACTGCCACAGTGCGAAGCTTTGCGCACTTGCCGCTCGGGCTTTCCGATCACAACAAAGTGGTGCTGTGACCAGGATTGGGACAAAGAAAGGTGACTCTTCTATCAGGTGGTTAAGCCTCAGCGCTTGATCACAGGACTCTCTACCTCAGAAGTGATCACCTGTTCAAGACTTCCGCACTGAACGTTGTATTCTGTTTACTGCGCTGCACACCGCAACTTGCATTCTGTTCTTGGCGAGCACGCCGATTAATTGATTGTGCGATCTGTTCGCCCAGTGCTGAGTTATCGCTGATTGTCATGCACAGCTATTGCATCATTTGTGGAGATGCCGCTGATTTATCATGCGTGTAATTTGCTACTAACTTTCCTTAGTTCGAATGAGTGTACTGGCACCGCAGGCATTGCTAAATTGCAGTTCGAGCAGCCTGTTCGCCTATTGTGAGACTACCGCTGGTTTCCTCACCACCACGAGACTACCGCTGGTTTCATCACCACATCACAACAAAATGGTGCTGTGACCAGGATGTTGAGGTCGTGCCGTGTGAAGCCTTAACAAAAAGAACGTGTGATCAATGCGGTTCGCTGTAAAAAGAAGGGGATGTTATTGCAACCTCTCAGTTGGTGTTGCGTTGATTGTGTGATTCACCATGAACAGGATGTGCGCGAAGAACAACAATATATATGCGTGGCACGTACAAGCAATAATAGAGTGATCGCGGCATGTGATCTATTGTTGCTTGCTGCCACAGTGCGAAACTTTGCGCACTTGCTGCTCAGGCTTTCCGATTGCAACAGTACCACCAGCGTAGGGTTGTACCTCCAGCGTAGAGATGTACCACCAGCGTAGGGGTTCATTTAGAAGGCAACTGTTTGTACCTCCAGTGTAGGGAGGTGATTTGTAAAGCAACAGAATAGAGATGAGTAGCAGAATGAAAAAGGAATTATTATCAACACGGACCACAAAGAAGCAACACAGTTTTTCATAGACCATGATGAAGTATCATAGTTGGACATATTTCCACATAGCTTCATGGATGGAAATCCTACTACCTAGTCAGAAATTTAGGATATAGCAAGAGATTACAAAAGTTAAATCAGTATAAAGTTATCCAATAAGTATAGAGTACATGAAAAACAGAGTATTATGAGTTAAGTAAATAGGTCTAAGAATAATAACAATTCATTCATATTGCCATGATAGATACCTGCTCATCATCACATATCTCATGAGTGACTCAAAAATCAATAATAGATTAATTAGTTACTTGGGGGCTTAATCAATTATAATGTTGTTTTTAGGACACAACTGCTGAACTGGAAACCTTAGAAAGCTAATCAAAGTCTCAAAAGACTCGGATTATACCTTAGTTTCTAATAAAAACTTGTGTCAAAAAATTCCTTTTAACGGTTGACGCCCAGGGCCAAATAACCTGAAGCAAAATGGCCTTAAACCTACCCCACTTATGATGTCACCTGCAAAGAACCCAAAATCCAAAACTTTCCAATGTTTTTTCAATGCAAACTACAAGACTTGCCGCATCGTTTCGGGGTTTGAACAGCTTTCTAGTTCAATCGGCAGGCGGGTTATGGAGTTGCAAAATGACGGTAAAAAAGTGGCTCACGTGGGTCTTCAAGGTAGAAGCAACCTGTCACCGAAGGTGTTAAATGCCTGTTGATAAGTTTATGCATTCTTATGGAAACAATCCCTTCCCGTCACATTTTAATTAGTATTTCAAATCTATTCCCACAATTTATAACTACCCCACCAAACTTGCAAATTCAAAAACATTTTTTGACTGGCGTAAATTCTTCTTAGGGCAATGCTCTCTCAAATTCACTGGACCCAAGGTATGGTCAGAAATGCTTGACCATATCAAGTTTCAATCTCATTTTGGCTTCGAACAACTGCACAAAAGCTACCTATTATATCATAGGCCTGTTGCCAGGTTTATAGGTTCGGGGAACAAAATAGATTTTTAGGTAGGCAAGATTTTTGTTTTTATGATATGTTTAAAACACTTCTGTGGGCACAACAAAATTTGGGGTGCATTGCCCATGGCCAACGGCCTCCTCTCTTTGCTAGATGGTACACAATAACAATAGAATTCATTAAAACTCAACTGTGTTGTTCATTCTTTCTTTTCATACCACGTTATTTTTCCATTATGTTTTTTTAATACTTAGTAGGCACTGTACATTTTCCTTTTCTAATGTAGGTTACTCTTCTTCATCTGTCTGTCATTTGATATTTTTCCAATTTGTTTTTTGTCCCATATTATCGCTTGCATTCTCAAATGAATTGACATTAATTTCAATGTTTTATTCTCTCCACACCTGTGAAATTAAATACCTTGTCATGATAACTGTGTGTACATAGGCATGCACTCATCTGTAAATATCGTTTGTGTGCTTCTTTTTATAAGTTTGTCTTTTCTCTTCACATGACATATTATAATTAAAACTTATATTCCATGGTTGGTAGACTAGCAGATCTCATGGTCTTTCACCAATCCTTTGTGACAAAGGAACCACAAAATATTATTACTTGTGTAGAACTTTGCTCTTACAATGCCATAGCTTCTGTATTGTATTTGCAACACATCATGCATGATCATGAGATCATTGATATCACAGTATTTGCACTGGATGAAACTGTCAAGTTTGTTGCACATTGCTACACATAAGTTTCACTAGTTCATGTAGTTGCATACCAAACAAATCAAATTGCAGAAAATTATAAAAACTGATTTGTACTTATTAGTTCTTCTTTTAACAGATCTGTGTTTTTCTAAGCAATGCTATATGATATATTGACTTGTGTGAATCATTATTTCATCACAAAAAAAGCAGTGCCGGTATATTGAAAACGGAAAGTCTCTGTATTCTAAAGGCAAGGTCTAAAATGACTATTTGTCAAGCTTTGCACTGTTTGAATAGTTCGTGCTGAAATGAAATTTTGTTGTTTAGGACGACAGTTGTGATCAGATCATCAATATGTGTGATAAGTGGCTTTAGGTGGTGAGAATGTTCAAAGGACTAAAAGATCGTATTGGGAGTGAAGCACGCCGTGGATCTCCTGCTGGAGGAAACTCAGCTTCTTCAACTCCAAAAGTGAAAACAGTGAGTAAAACTTAATTTTTGATGGGAAATTTTGTTAGGAAATAGGTTTGGTATCTTAGTGAAGTCTGTGATTTGACCGGTGGCTCAGATATAGTGTTTGTTTAGCAAGAGCATACACCTCTGTGTATCTGAATTTAGGACTAGAAAATGGTGCCTAGCAGAGATATTATTTTGCAATTTATAGGTTTTTTTTAAGGAAAATATTAGGTACCCGGTATGGATCTGCAGGGACACGATTTCTCTTATTGTAGGGACCCGATTTTCTCTGATTCTAAGGACCTGATGATAGTTTTCTCTGAGTCCAGGGACCCGATCAGGTCCCTAAAACACCTTAAAAAAAGCTCTGCAATTAATATAAACAAAATGGTATGCCAATCCAGCTACTACTTGGCTTTGCAATTGCATGTAATTAGAGTAAGGTTCATCTTTGATTATAAACTACAGGCAAATACAACTCTATGGGGAGTTGTATTTGTAGGAGATGCATTCTGACTTGCCATGTTGTTTTACCAGGAAGTATAAAAGTTTGCACTATTGCATGTGAGCATAAAAGCATTGTATTTTATTTAAAGCATGCAGTCAAAGACCTGGAAATGATCTGAACACGTTTGCTGCTAGTGTATGAATATATCATACTTTGAAATCACGCATTGAGCTGCTATTTTCACACCACTTCTCAACCAATGTTCCCTCCAATTTTAAAAATGCACGCGGTTAAACAAGCGGGTGCGCTGAATCACAATTTTACTGAGCAGAAGTTATTAAATCTATTACAGCGGACGGTTAGCAAGTAGTGGAAACTGCGCTGAGCATTGTTGGACTGCGCAGAGGGATCTTAGTAGCTGCGCAGGCGCGCAGCTTAGCGGGAACATTGTTTGCAACTCCATAACTTGCCAGTTGATTGTGCTAGAGAGTTCTTCAAACCCTTAAATGACTTGGCAATGGCAAGTCTTCTAGTGTGCAATGAAAAATTTTTTTTAAGTTTTGTTTTTTCGTTTTTTGTGGGTGATGTCATAAGTGAGATAGATTTAAGTGATTTTGGCTGAGGTTATCGGGCCCTGGGCCCCAACCACAAAATGGAAGTATTTCACTTAAGCTTTTAGTGGAAGCTAGGCTTAAATCTGAGCCTTTTGAAGCCTTTGAATGGCTTTTTAGGGTGTCTGGTTCAAAAGTGAGGGTAAAATAACCAAAATTTGGTTAAAACATCTTTTTGGGATATTTCTACCCTGATAAAATTGCATGGCCCACTACCTTGTTATAATAGGCTTGCATAAAGAACCACACATTACTGTATTTTTGGACCATAAGGCGCACTTTAAATCCTTTAATTTTCTTAAAAATTGAAAGTGCACCTTACAATGCGGTACACCTGATGTATGAATCTGGTTGTGGTTTCTCACCTTGGACCAATTTTATGTGGTAAATGATGTTATTTATTTAATTGCTAGCTACGATGTTTTTGTAAACACACCATCATGTTACATCATAAGCCACCAACAATTGCAATGAACAGTGCATGTGGTTCCGTGAGCAGCTAGCACATACCTTACTTTTGAAGCACAGGTCGTATTACTCTTTGAGGCTACTGCGTAGTGCACACAGAGCTATATGTATTACTTCACAAGGCTCCTGCACACCGAATCAAACATGTGCACAGCTTTTAATTTATTCTACTTGTGTCTAGCGGATTAGGCATGTGTGGCAGATTAAAGTCCCATGTATGCAATCTGCCATTTTGCACCTTATAATCCAGTATGCCTTATGTATGAAAAAGAACAGCTAGCATTCATAAATCAAAAGTGCACCTTATCTGGTGTGCCTTATGACCTGTAAAACATAGTGTTCTAAGGTAGCGAATTTATTTCTGTATGTTATTCAGTGAGAATCTTGCTGCTGAACACAATCAGTGTGTTCCCACACTGTAGTGATGAGATGTCTAGATAGCTCTATTGTAACATATTTTGTCTTAACTCTGTTGCCCACTCAAACTGTGCTGTGGCCCACAGGTCAAGAAACACTGCTTTAAACCAAAACATTACACGTACTATTCTAATGGTATGTGAAAAAATCAAATAAGTATTTGGTGGCTTGTTTGTAATCATGGTTGCAATGAGAAAAGCACCATACTTTTTAAAGAGTTATGAATAGTTTTATTTGTTATGTACTTGTCAGAGTTAAGGGATGTACATGTGAGAACTAAGAGATGTACTTGTTTTCTCGTCAAGTAGTAGCTAGCAAGACACTGCTTAGTGCAGAGGCTGTATCTATTTTATTTCCATAATTTTGTGCCTTCATAAATTTACTGGATCACGATTTATGGTATTGGCAACAATATATACTTGTTAGAACATTGATACTATTTTTCTGTTAATGCATTAATTAGTATATTTTTCATAGGCAAGCAATGGAAACAGTGACCTTTCATCAACTGACTCAACCCCAGTTAAAGCACCTGGATCTGCTGGTATGAACTTTCTAAGACACATTTGCTTGTATTTCTTTTGATGAAGTTCTGCAGACTTTTTCAGGTGTTCACTTGGACAAATCATTTGCTAATGTACCACTACTAGTAAAAGGCTGCTATGATCAACAATGAAGATGTATTCTAAAACCTTTATTTTTATTTAAGTGCTTGTTTTAGACACATGTTCCATATCACATGGACAGGCAGAAGAACACAAAGGTACAAAAATACATAGGCACAGCTAGGTGTTGGTTGGTGAAAGCATCTGATAGTGAAGAGGAACAAGCACTGAAGCAGATCACCAGCAGCATCTATTACATTTGGAAATTGTCATACATAAGCATTAGATAATGGGAGAACAATGGAAATTTGTAAAGAGCATCAGACAGATGAGGTGAGCACATAAAACACTTGGATGAAGATGCACATCTTTGGACAAAGGCATGCAGATTGTTTTTAAATGTTGTGACAAAGTAGGTAACTTTATTTGCACCAACGCTTACATTCTTGGGGTGTAATGCAAAATGTGATAGGTATTGTTGCGGACAATGCAGAGGTGTTAAACACCAGACTATGTGCCTGCGCCACAATTGTCAGGCATTCATTGGTATGCAATCGGCATGAAACAAGAGATTTTTTACTATAGTAGAGCACTGACTAAAAGTGCCTGCCTGAGACCTTTTTGCTGTGCAATAGAGTGATTCCACTTGCCTCTGAATGTCATTATCATCCTTTAGTAAAGCACAATGTAATACAACAAGATATTTGTAGATGTGTATGTTTGTGTTTATTGTTGGTGCATACCACAGACACCAGTCCTCTTTTTTGTTTAGTGTACTTTAATGTTCTCTTTGTTTAGATTGTAGTGGTCTCTGGTTTTTGCCAGTCAGCACAGGTTTTAACAAACTTAGTGTCACTTTGAAAAGCATCAAGCTGATTTAGCCAGCAAAATTTATGGAAAAGTGATTTTGTCATGTGTATGTTGTTGTCCATCATTTTTTGCTTGTATGATGAAGAAATTATCTGAAAACGTCTGAATAAAAAAAGTAGTGTTTGTTGGAATAAGAAGACATTTAGCACTTACCAGATGAGGTAAATTTGGAAAAAGTTAATCTTTTATTTAAAGCCACTGCAAATTTACAACGTAACTTGTGTTCAATGGTCAATCCCAAGCCAGTTTAGGATAAGAGTTTTGAAGGATAAACTTAATTGGTCCCAGGTACCTATACTTGCACTGCATACAACAAACTTGCAAAATAACTATGGGTCCGAATTTGGAAACAAGCACAACAAGGTCAGAAAAGAGAAATGGTTTTACAGTTGAAACATTGCTGACACACTTCATGCAATAGTGCACTGGTTGCAGTTGGAATGACCTGTAAACTTGGAAACCACCTTGGTGTCCACAAACATAATTTTGGCTTCTAAACTTGTAAAAGAAGCTTTATTTCTTATGATGCAGCAACCCTTTATTGCAAGACATAAGTTTATTGAAACAGAAACACCAAAGTTTTTATTTATCAGAAAATGTTTTACATTGCAAAGTGAGGATTTCAACTGGTAGTTTCCCAGGGCAGAGCACATGTGAGTTGACAGATGCATTTTTTGTGAATGATTGGTAGGAGCAAGGCTTTCTTCAGGTCTGAGGCATGCAGAGCAGGTTTTTATTTTTTTTGAAGAATTTTGTAAAGTTTTTTCCCCATGCATGTCTTCCCATTCCTGTAAACTTCTGCACAGTGTTTTTCTGTTATGCTTCAAGGCTTGTGAAAAAATTCAAGCATTTGTTCAAACCAATGCAAAGTGTGCATTTTTGACAATGATAGTAGTGCCTGAAAACTAGGTTGTGAACACACTGTGCACTTCACAATTTGCTTTTATAGTGGATGCATAAGCAATTTTGCATTTTTATGTAAAACAAGTATGTGCATTTTATGGTTTGTATTACTTTTATTGCACTTATTGCACAAGTTGAGTTTCTCTTTATATGTTATTTTGCTAGACAATCTGAGTGTGACTCATTCCTCACTAATTACATATGCAAGTGTGCGTGCAAATGTTTGGGGCTCTCTGACAACATTTCTTAAAGTTTGAATTCGGTGTGCTCCTTGTGAATGGAATGTGTTTGTTATTATGATATGGAATTGCTGCTCTATTAATGTATCTTGTAAATAATGTATCTATTGCTGCATCTTAAACCTGTCAACAAACTTGAAGTGGTGCGAACCATACAAAAGCTTTGCTTCAGTGTGGCAACTTAAAATGTCAGATCACTTATTCAGGAAACAGGACCAGGGTTCTGACAATGATTAGGATGATGCCACTGTAACATTTGGGAATACCTTCAACTCAACATAATATCCGCAAGTACCCCAACGCTGGTTCATCAAACCCTACACTTTTATTGTTTATATTGATTGAGCAACCCTTATTTTTAGATCTTTTCAATTTCATGATGATATGATGATAAATTTGCATTCTGTGTAACGTTTTATAATGCAATTGTGCTGTGGTATTCATTAATATAGTATCTGCTTGTTAGATTTATGTTATTGATAACTTTTCTGTTTGTATGCACAGGTGGTAGAGGTGCCAAAGGTGCTCCAGAAGTTTCTAAGGATACTTCTAACAGAAATGCTGCCAGCCCTGCTCTCAGTGAGCAAGCAAATCCACACCCACCCCAGTCGGGAAGCTTCTTCAAGCGTTTGGAGTTTTTGACTCCATTAAAAGATCAGGTTGCTTTCTGTGTTGAACATATTTTATTTTTTGCATGTTTTTTTTGTCTCAAACTCACTGTCCACATTAAAAGGGTTAGCAATAGAACACGAGAATACAAAAGTGCTTAATCAGAGCACAGCATGAGGTAGGTGTCCGCTAGTATGCATAGGCACCAGTAAAAAAGGAACATAAATTGAAAATATGCATCATCAATTATTGCGTTCTCGTTATACAGAAGTGTTACATAGGAAAGAAGGAAGATTTGTAAAAAAGCATCAAACATTTGAAGTGAGTGGATAAAAACGTTTTAAATATGAAGATGCACATTGCTAAGGAAGTGCATACAAATTGTTTCTAATCAAGTCATCAAATGTCTTCATGAAATTTAACTTGATGCTGAGGAACACTTACATTTTTGAGAATGTGATGTATAATTTGATAGGTTTTATTATAAGTCGTGCTCATTCTTTTTATACCAGACTGTCATTAGGCAGTCTCTATTTACGACTGCATGCTTTACAGAGGTGTTTGTAACCCATTAGAATGGGTTTCATGCATGCAAGTTCATTCAAACCAAAACTATGGCTTTGCCACGACATTACTTACGGGCAGTTGTTTCAGGAATGTTTGTGTACCACCGGGTTGGATTAGCTGGACAAACGTTCGGGCAATTGTTCTTGTTGCAAGCCGTTTGTGCTTAGACACCAGTGTTCATATGCTGTGGCTGTGTGAAAATGACACATTAGATATTAAGTTTGCAGTGACGATTCGAATTGCAACCTTGTCTTTGAAAGGTGTGATGTAAACAAAGTGCAGCTAATTGCAGCAGAAAGCATACTTTTCAGGTTTCTCTTAACCTAGTTATTTTTCAGTCATGGATCGAATTTTTTAAAATGACCAAAAAAATTAGTGTAATTCAGTCATACTGTCTGAAAATATCGACTAGTGAATACTGTTACGGCAAGTTTTAATACTATTATGGGACAAATGACCAAATCGTCTCAGCGAAAAAAAGCTCTTAACTTCACCTCTTAAAGCTGATTTGTGTTTTGTAATTAGCCCGTTGTGGTTCAACAGGTAGCTGCAAAGTTTTCTGAAAGTCTGGACTCCATCAACTCGATGGGCGAAGAAAAACGGTCAGCGAGTGGAGCGACTCCAATCAAAAGCCCAAATCAGAACCAGGTGTCTGACCCAACAGTGTCTGATAACGTAAGTACTGTTTCGTGGCCTGCTTTAGATGAACAGCTTTTATTAATTAGATGCAAAACGCCACGTGGCGTGCAGCAGCAAATCAAATGCAAACCATCCAGTGCTCTGTTTTTAACTGAGTAGCTTGACATAAATCTATCGCTGGTTACTACGCCCACAGGTTGCAAACTTACGCGTAGTTACGTTTCTGTGATGCCAGGCTTGTCTCGCTTTATAGCTGTTGAATGAAAATATTTGAAAACTTCGCCGACTTATCACGCCCTGAACGGTTGCGACAACGGAGGCTTTTCTTTACGCCTCATCTCCACGTTCGGCTGCAGATTTTCTCGTACGTAAGACTATGCAGGGCTTGCAAAACTTCACGACGCGCAGGGCTTGCTGAAGATAGTCGATCTCTGTTTTTGCTCGTCGGCAATGCACACCGCGTCAGGGTTCTTGAAAAAGTATTGAGTTGTGAAATCGGTTTTCAAGACCTTGAAAAAGTATTGAATCTGTCCAAAATGTGCATGAAGTATTGAAAAAGTATGGAAATTCAAAATTCAGCCGGTTATTTATTCAAATTTTATTGTTTACCGTTGATGACAATTTTGCAGATGTTTTTTGCATTGTGATCCACGAATAAAATTTCGGGAAAATGAAGACAATGATGGTACTAAAGTTTTTTCATTTAGCATTGGAAAAGTATTGAAAATGGGTTTTGAAAACCGTGCGGGAAACCTGCCGCGCCGGCATGTTCCAAGGTGCGTCAGCACTTCTGCGCGCGCTTATTTCAGAATAGAAAAGTATTTAAAGCCGCAAAAAACGAAACCTTGAACTTGCCATCTGTGTGGTCTTTTTAAACATGCTGAACACGCTGTGAGTGTCTGCAAGCGAAGTTGGCCTTTTGCACGAAATGCGACATGACTTCCATTGTGTAGTGTGCTAAATCAGTTTGGCTGCTAGTTGACGCGTGTCGATCACCTGGCTTATAGCTGACGTGTCGCTTGTGCTTAGACACGCAGCTTGTATCGTTCTTGGCAACTGAAGCGTCGACGTGCCCGGTGCGCTAGAAAGGGCCGTGTCGATAACTGCATGTTTTTCACTGTTCTCTATCTCGAACACACTGTTCCCTTTAAGAAATTTCAAACTGAGCAAATGATGATTGGTGCAAAATGCAAAATCGTCGTGTTTAATGTATGTTTATTTTACAGCGTAGTGTTGAAAAATTCCAGTGTCAGCGTCTAGTTTATTTCTCACACTGTAAATGTATTTTTGGCGACCACTGTTAGTAGTCCAACAATGACTGACGACAACGCCGAACCTTTCCACGTTTTTCAGTGTAACCAGGGCATTATTGAAGCTCGCGAGAAGGCACCAAGGTGTTTCTTGTTGGTGCCTCAACCTTTTATTTTATACTAATGTCGTATCTTTTCAATCCGGGAGCAGACCCGTGTTTTGGAATGTCTTGAAGTGAACGCAAGAGCTGAAAACAGTTAACACCGCGTTTCAGGAATCGGTCAAAGCGGAAGATGGCGAAAGCGGCGCCGCCGGTGACCATTCCGCCGTCGAAATCAAGGACGTGACCAAAGAACAACTGCTGAAGAAAGTTCTGAGGTGCGAGCAGGAACACCAGACCCGTAGCCACGGGGTGGCGTTCGGGGACAGTGCGCTCCCTAAATTTTTGTGCTCTCCCGGATTTTGTTGTACTCGGAAAAATTTGTTTTAAACATATATCAAAAACAAAAATCTTGCCCCCCCAAAATGTAAATTCCCACCACACCTTAAAACGGGGCTACGGGTCCGAGGAACACTGGACAAGCGATTGACTCAGCGAAGCGGGTGCGTTGGCGGCGGCGCTGATTCTGTGCAGTTTTAGGCGTGAAGCAGAAGCTGGCGCATTTTTAAATTCGCGGGAAAATGAAAAAGGCCGATTTCCTTCCACTTCCTTATCTTACGCCCACCCTGTGCATCAGGTCTGTAACGTAGTTGAATAAATGGTGTCATTTGCTATTTGCCAACAAAAGAACCACGTTGTTTGATCTCACCGCATCTTCGAGGCCGCTGAATGCGTTTCTTTCCCTGGAAGCCATTTTGTGTTTATTTTCTTATAGGTTCATCCCATAACAGGGGTTCCCAACCTGGAGTACGTGTACCTCTAGGGGATGCATTTGCCTATCTGAAGGAGTACAATTAAGGTTATTAATGAAAGGGAAGAATGCATTTATATATTATGTAATTATAAAAATTTACACATATATATATATCACTTAATATTTTTTCAAAAATCATTATTTGCTTATTGCCAAATATATCTATGATTAGTCATGACAAAATAGTTGGTCATAAGAAACTTTAGGGGTACATTCTGATTTGTCGAAATGCTGAAGGGGTGCATGGCAAGAGAATGGTTGGGAACCTCTGTCCTATATGTTACAATTTGGCAAGGCAAGGGGTAGCGAAGTGTTATTAAAACACAGGACACATGAGTCAAAGCGCAGCTCGTTACGTTACGGCAGAGCATTGTTCTTTCAGATTGGAGAAAACGCTGTTGAAGTACCGCGAGAAGTTCTCGGAGGTCGCCGGAAGGCTCCAGGGGACGACGAAGGAAAACGAAAAGATGAAGGCGGCGATGCAGCAGTCCCAGGATAAGTTCACGCGGAAGATCCGGGAGATGCAAGAGGTACAATCGACTACTTCCGGCCTCGAAGCGTCATGCGTCGCAAAACAAATTGGAAACGCGCGTGGCCCTTTTTTACGGTCAAATGAAACTTCCCCCCAGAAAAATTCGTTGGGGGTATTGTTTGTAAAATTGTCACGACACGTGTGTTTCGCTGCGCACACGCGATTTTGTAGCGAAAATCAGTAAAAGAGGCCGCAGGGGATTCAAAANTACATAGTTTGGCCGGCAATTACGGAGGTCACGTGTTCCAGAAAAACGTAATCTAATTTAGGGTTGTACCAAACCACTGTCGACTGATGTCTCGTGTTGACCGACCCGTAGCCTGGTGGTAAGTAGTGTGCGCGTTTCTGTGCTATTAGGTCTGGTTGTCAACTCTAGGCCGGTTACACCAGACCTTATAGCAGGGGTCACCCAACTACGGCCCGCGGGCCAAATCCGACCCGCGAAGACATTTTGTCAACAATGAAAAATAATGTATTTACGAAAATTTTGTAGATTTGGAAGAATGCCACATACCGAAAACAATCACGTAAGATGTCCGGATCTCGAATTGTTGTGTAATAGCTTATGTGGGCATCGGACAAGAAAGTTTGCAGATCCCTGCTTTATAGGGTTCTCCTGTCTTCTTGACTGGCAGTGAAGGCTGCGAGTAGTTCTGCAGAGTCCACCGTAAAGTCTTCTCGGTCTAAGTTGCCATAGGAACACCTTCGTGAAAGGCGGGGGCACAGTAAAGTATGAACCGGCAACCCCTGCATTGCCTTAAACCAGGGTTCTCAACGAGGTTTCGTTTTTTTCTCAACGTTTTTCTCAGCGTTCTCAACGAGGTATGAAACGGTTCTTTCTGCACCAGCTGGGTCTAAGTGGGACAGAATCTCGGTCAGAGCACATCGGAAATAATCTACAGGGGCAGAAAGAAGATTCCGACTCTCTTGGGCCTTGACGGCCGTCTAAGTCGAGAGCCGCTTGTTCAAACTTCAATGTAGTAGGGCAATGGCGGCCAACCAGTCAGAGACCAAGGAGCCACAATTCTTACCGTGTTACCGCAAAGAGCCGCTGTATACACACGGGCACACATGAACATAAACCCATCTCTTCCTCGCTCACGCATATGCCTTTGCTCAGCTAGATTTATTGCAATCACACACCAACATGACACTAGCAGAACATTACAAGCCATTTATTGTTATGCATGTTGTTTAGTGGGACTTCTGGTAGTGACGTAAGAAGCCGCACGAAATCGGGCTAAGAGCGGCTCGCGAGCCGCGGGTAGGTTGTCCCTGATGTAAGGGGTGCAAGCCAGTGGCCGAGGAGCCGCGTATTACGAGCCAGTGGAGGCGATGCTCGACCAGAAACCGACAGGAAACCATTTGCTGTGCTTTGTTCACGCGAAACCGGACGTAGGATATGGTTCGACCGGAAGCTGTTCGCGCGGGCCGCTAGTGGTGCGCGCAGCACAGGTCGACAACTGCTGACTGCTGAAAACAAATCTCTGCCTAGGCGCTGTTGTGTATGTGTGCTGGTCTCGTGCATAGTTCGCCTGAAGTCTATGAGTTCTGTTGTTATTAGCTGTGCCGTGATTTGCATTGGCACATTTAACGAACGCGCGCTGCTGATTGGCCAAGAACAACTAGGCTAGAAGCAGCGTTCGACGAGAGAGAGGGGGAAAGGGAAAAACCTTTTTCTGCAATCACTCTTCGTGCGTGCAAAGACGTTTTTTGCTTTTCTTCCGGGCTTTATATAGCAGTGACGAGAAATTGGTTTTCGTTTATTATGTCATAAGAAAACTATAAGGAAACAATTTGTGCTTCTGTTTCTATCGGTTTTGATTCGCCCCGTTTTCTGATAAAATTTGCTGCGAAACTCGTTCAAAAATGTTGAGCGAGATGAAAAAAAGGGGATATTTACAATAACAGAACTTTTTATTAAAACAAGAATTTATTTTGTGGCCCTTTCGTCGTTTCGAAATGGATCGGTAACATCTTAAAGAGATAGCATCTTGAGGGAGGTAACGTCTTGGGGGAGGTAACATCTTGGGGCAAACTGGTTTCGAGGTACATTTTTTCCGAAACCGATCCGGAATGCGCGTCAGCTGATCACGTGCTATATGTTTTGGGCAAGGCATCGGAACTGGACAAGCAGGCCAAGATGCACTTGGAAGAAGAGCTTACCGCGTCGATCGAAGAGAAACAACAGATGATTGAAGTCCTGCAGACCCAGGTATGTAGCATGGCTTTGCTGAAACGAAGCAAGCTCCGGGCAAAATCGTCTGACTGGCACTGTTGTTGGTGGTGGTGGTGGTGGTGGTGGTGGTGGTTGTGGTGGTGGTGGTATTGGCACAACAGGTTGAGATAAAAGCGAATTAGGTCGACGCTAGTTTTTGATTCGTTGTATTTTTTGAGGTGACCATAACGCCGACTAACGTAAGTTTCAAATTTAGAATAAAGCCCCAACCAAAGCGCTCCTGAAACGAGTTTCAGTCCTTAGCTGTCCTTAAACCACGGCGTGGCTGGTTAGATGGATTGTGCAACTATGTCGACCGCACACATATCATGTCTCGTGACATTCTGCAGCAAACACATGACTCCGCGCCCTACGGTCGTAGTTTTCAAACAGTTGTTCCAACAAGGTATCCTTTAACATCGTCGTCAAGCAAGATCGGCAACTTGGTCACTCCATGCTTAACCTAAACTCTCGTCGACGGTTCTTCCCCTTGGTTGAAAACGCGAACGTGTACTGAGTCGGATCCAGTTTGATATCGTACGTTTTTGTAAAATCAGAGGCGTTAAAATTCAGTTATATTCGCTCAAAGCATCCCTAATGTGGAGAATATGTCACTCGACGGAAAAGGTTGCCTGGTAAAAGTGGGAACTGATATTAACTCAAAGTACCCCTAATGTGGAGAATATGTCACTCGACGGAAAAGGTTGCCTGGTAAAAGTGGGAACTGAAAAGGGCTGTTGTGCCACGGGGAGGGGTGAGAGGAGACCGAAACCAGTTGTGATAATTAGGAGCAATCTTGTTCTCCGTGAAATATGGAATAGCGAATGCCGTACTGACGTTAATAACCATCAGTTAAATTATTCGTCATCATGTTGTTGGCTCAGATCAAGCTGTTGAAGAAGTCGGACGACTCCACTGATTCCGAAGCGGACGCGTCCAAGCGTGATGCAGACGCATCGAAGCGTGACGACCACAAGCTGAGCGAGTTGCTGAAGGCGTCTGAGGCGCAAACGTCTGTGTTGCAGAAACAGCTCAACGAAAGGCTGGAAGACATTGAAAACCTAAAGGTAAGCGCTCGCCGGCGTGTTACAGTAGCTGAGCGTGGATCGCAATTGGAAGTGGTGCGCTGGCGGGTCGCGATCAACGGGGGAGGGGCAAACAGGGAAACTGCCCCTCCTTCCTGCAATTCAAAAAGAAAAACTTGGCGAGTTACACGAAATTTTGGTCGTCGCTTGGTTTTCAGTGCGAAACTTCCGACACACGCTCGACGCATGTTTGACGCAACGCATGTTCGACGCATGCTCGACGCATGTTCGACACAAGCACTCAAAACTATTTCGTCTTTGCCGGCAGATTTTCGGGCCAGGTGATTGAACATTGGTTCGAATGCAAAGCAGCAAATCTCACTCCGCTTGAAAATGAAGCTTTGTTCCTTTTGTCTTAAATCCGTGCGCGATTTAAAATATACCGAAAAGAAGAGGGTTTGACTTCAATAAATAAAATTAACTTTGCCAAAATGTTGGTTTTCGCTCCTTTGTTCCAACAGCAGGCGATTCCTTAGCAACTGTTCTTCAGTATTGCGTTCGCTGATTGGCTGATCTGCCAATCAGCAGTATTCGCAGAGTAGCGACTGCGGAGGTAATGTCGTTTTTTGTTGCGTTTTTTTCGCCAGCAATCCCATCTAGAGGAGAAGACGAAGCTGGTCAGGCAGCTGAAGCAGGCGAAGACGCTGGTTGAGCAACTGGAGCAGGACAAGGTCATGGCTGTGGCAGAAGCTAAAAGACAGATGCACGAAATGATCGAGGCGAAAGACAAAGAGGTTTGCGCTCGATTTCGTGCTTTGCGCAAGCCGCAGCACGCCCTGTTACTGTCATTCTTGCCTTTCAAACTTGCCCTACGCGGGATTCGAA
>JGI24158J21664_10003229_pt1 | contig 20342 bp, 11 predicted proteins | sample Ectturendosymbi3_FD_21664 | JGI IMG/M metagenome (IMG submission 21664) | reverse complement strand
AAATTAAGTTATCAGCAAACGACACGTTGATGCGCAGAAAACAAGAATGCCAACGTGAAAACGATTTTCGAACGGAATTGATGTGCCATTTATCTTGTTGGCAAGAAATCGTACAGAACACTGGTTGCAAACTCTTTAATCGCTGAGCGATGGGTTGGCTTTTTGCCCTGAACGACAACCACGAGAGCAAAGAACGCTGGAAAGAAATTACAGGACGCTGGAGCAAAGCAGACAAGCAGAATTGCCGGAACGCATCACAGCATTGTCTTTAAAGACCGCAAATCTCTTGGAAGAAAGTCATAACATGGCTTTCTGGCCAAACTTTAAAATGACGTAGTGTGCGAGAACCTGCCTTTGCTCACGTACGCCGATACGCCATGACGAATGCGGCCATGGGCCGGATAATTTGGAATGAACTGTGACGACAGGATGCACGAAGTCTGGCCGCTCACTTGCGCGCGCAACTATTTTCGTATTAAGGGAACAGCAGCTATTAATTTATTTGACAATCTGGATATCGGCGGCGCTAGACCAGGTTAGTATCGTACGCGGGAGCTTGCGGTGGAAACAAGGCTTCAGTTGCTGCATGCTTGACGCTGCTGCGTGCTGAAAAAAGCTCGTGTAAGTTGTTTGCTTCGCCTTCGTCAAGATCTGTACCAAATTTACCACAATCAGTTGCTTCCACATTCAGTTCGCAATTCAAGACGCCATTTGATTTATTCTTGATTGACGCCGACGTTATTTCTGGATTGACATCACGATGAAGGCAACTGGAGGCGTCGTTCTTGCCTAGCTATTTAGAGGTATTCCCGGCAAACGTTCTTTTGTGTCGATAGCGACCTTTCCCAGGCGGTGTTGAATCACGGGACTCAACGATAAGATGCCAGCACGCAAGGCAAGGCGGCAGTGCAACTGATTCCGATCAATAGTCTGCCAACACAGTCCAGCTCCAAACAAAAGGCAACGCGCAAAAATGCGTAACTGCTTCAGCGAAGCAGGAAAACACCTAACAGGATTCGCATATTCGTTTACAGTCGCCTGCAGCTGACGACGACGGGTGAAGTTTCTTTCCGGCCCGGCTAGCGTGACAGGGTAATGACCTAAGTTCCGAGACACTCCAACATTTGTGCACACTTTGCATTCTCGCAACGGGAATGTCGCATGCTCCGGTCAAAGTGCGCACTGCTCCCGGAACTGTCACTTTCAGGCTTTGTTAGCGTCTACCCGCTAATGTCGAGGTCTTCAATCGGTAAACTGCGGCACTTGGACATCTGAAGTATTTCCCGCCAATTTCAGCAAGGCTGGCGGGCGACCTTTGTATGAGCCATGGTTGCCATCAAGGCTGCAAAACCGCGAAAAATCGATCTCGGGCGCCATACAAATCAAAGCAATCGACTTCTTATCAGGCTGGATCAAGCACGATCACGTTGACCTACAATATGCTGCAACTCGGAAATGTCCAGCACTTGCTTGCTTTGCCGCAGCGACGACCCGCAAAAATGTTCCAGACAAGAACTTTCCCACTGTCCTCTACGCACACAACTAAATTGTGATGTCAGCCATCATCTGACCAATCATCGCATCTAACTGTCAAGCAATACCTGCGCATGTAATAAGGAACCTGCTGTGGATTATTAAGGAACCATAGGCCGAAGACCAAAGGCAGTTTCAGAGGAATGTGAAACGTTTTTCGACAAGTAATGTTATTTTTTTAAGGGAAGACGAGCGCAGAAGCAATAATTTTTGCACGTCGCCGCCCAGGGCAGTGTCGAATTCAAAATGGAAGCTCATCAGTACCGACCTAAAACAGGATTTAGACACCGCTAAATGCCAAGCGACATGGAGGTCCTGCGTGGTTTCGAGAATCTAAACCCAAACAATGCAAAGCTGCGGTCGCAGTTCCATCAGTTCATGGCAATGATCAGGTGTGGCCAACAACATTACCACGCCGCAGAAACATATGAGGCTGGAGTGACTGAACACACAGGCAGCGGTTGCTGCTGAGATGTGACGCATGATACACAAGGCCTATTCAGAAATGGTCTATGAAATCACAATTGAGCTTTTTTGTTGATGATCGACTTAGCTAGCGTGAGCTTCAAAGGTCACCAATTGATATTAGCTCCGGGGTTGGAGGGAAGCTGATCTTTACCTTGCACTGCTTGGCGCGGGTGTCAGCCTCGGCATACTTTGCAAAATCAATAAGCACACCGTGCCTGCTTGACCAACGAAATAAAAGCTGGTTTCTCACTCGCCTGCCACACACGACGAAGGTTACAGAATGAAAAACAGCGTTTATTTCGTAAGGTTAACCATGCTGCTGACACCGCAGGCATCGAATCGCTTTCAAAAAATGCACTCGACAACAATAATAAACAGCTAACATTCAGCTGACTGCAGGCTGCGCGAGATCGAATCGAACATAAAGCGTTATCTTTGAAACTTGCGTTCTGCTTCAGTGGTACAAAACCCGAGTGTGACGCAACAAAAGAGCAACAATCTTGAGCATTTTTTGCATTTCAGGACATGCACTGCACGCTTGCTGTTTTTCTGGCCCAGCGTTAAGCGATTGGTAACACAAGGATTAGCAGGCCACGCGCTCTCACGTTGCCACAGAAATTACATTCCAGTCGCATGATCAACGTCAGACCCAGCGTGTTCAAGAAACTTGAGCGGTGCTAAAATTACAACCACTCCAGAGCGCTGGCCTACAATGGCTGCGGATCAACGATTATGACCGGATAATTAGCAGCAAACCGCTTGTGCGTGACGTACAGTATGCTCACGTAATTTGGCTATAACCAGTTCACCCGAATCAACTTTATTAACAAATAAAACGCTCCCAACCGTCAGAATTAAGGATTACGGAACTGCAACCGTGGCAATAAACAATTGAACGCATCAAGCACTTTAACAAAACTTTGATTGCGGCTGCAAAACAAATCACGTGACATGAGACGAGCGTGACGAACCCATGCATGAACCTCTTATTCGCCTGATGGCTGCAATCGCATTTCTTCCGCTGGCAAACTATTCTGAACAGCAGTGGAGCGTCGAGCTTTCAGACTTCTCTCACTGGAGCGTACAAACTGGTACCACTAAATATGCAACAACAAGCACTGTTACCCTTCAGCTTCGGTAAAAACAACCCAACTTGAGTCTCCGAGCTGAGCGGTTGTCGAAAACAAACAGGTTGAAAACCTCCACAAGAAACATAACTTACTACATTGTCAGGCAACTGCGGACCTACGGGTGAATTACTCAGTTGCTGACAGTCGAGACGCGCAACACGACTGACGATTCAACAGCATCAAGGTTGAAAAACTCCATTTTGAAGACAGCAATCGCACCGCCGCTTCGACAATGCTTTGAACAAGCTTTTGACAGGAAGGTTGAGCCTGCTCGCTACAGGTAAACAAGACGGTGGAGCCATAGTTTGAAGGATTTATGAGACAATTTGCACGTTCTTGTGAGGCATGCTCGTAAATTTGTTCCTCACTAATGTTCTACCATCGAACGTTTTTTGCGACGTTATGTTTCGGCCAGCTGTAACAAGTTGTCACAAAAGAAGTTGCCACGAACCTTGCATCCGTTTGGTAATTGACTATGACCTCGCCACGTACGCGATTCAATGGATGTTAGTGGGCGAAAAAGATAAAGCAAGCCGAATGTCTACATCAATACTAATCATTAACTGGCTGCAACTGTAAGAGTGTAATTGAAATCTTGTGCAACGTTCATGTCCGCAGAAGATTACACTTTGTCGAAGTCTGAGAAAAAAAATACTTCAAGATGCCTCCTTGTCGAAGAAGTGGTAATTCTGTGAACGCCATTATTTCTGGCCGTTTGTACTAAACACCGAGTTTTGACCTTTGGGATGACGGTTGTCAGGCCAACTGTGTCACGGAACCCTACAGGTAGAAGAATGACGGTTCCGCTGAAAAGCGCTGCACTCCAGTGGATGAACTTCTCCAGCAAAGGGCCAAGCAGCTGTTTACCTTCATTCCGCTGCATGTGATCAAGCACCTCGACAAGCGTCGCTTCCGAGCCGAGAATTAATGAGTCAAGCGCCCGAGAAGCGGTCCGTGGTCCGCCTTGTCGCTTAGCGGATGGCGCGGCAGATTAATGCGCAGTTATTGTGCAGCACGTCATAAATCAGCGCTTGGCCAAGCCCGCCAGCGCGCCACAGCGATGCCATGTGTCTGCGCCATAGAATACCTTCTAACAAATCGTACCTGCTCACTTGCAGCGAATTTTACTGTTTACAACACCACAGCGTTCGAAATATCGGATGGCTGAATCACCGAGCGCTGTTTATCTGCCAACATTCACTTCACCAAATTCAGTAGTTTGCAACGCAAGGTTTCAGTCACAACTCCGTGTTAACTGCCGTGGAATCACGTTGCCTGACGCTGTAAGTCGCGCGTTACTTCGTACGACATGGCGGGAATGCGATTTTCTCACGACATCACGGCAGCTGTTTGTTTACTTCCCTGGCCGATCTCTCCCAATATCAGGATCTACAGAAAAGCACTTTCGCGGAAACCTGACACAACAATCAGTACTGTGACATCACAAAGAGTCTGTACTGTGACATCACGGGAAAGTTCACCGCATATGGACGCCAGGTTTTAGTAGATCTGATCAAAGGGGCACAGCGCAAATGCGCAATCGCGGAATATGAACTCGTATCACCCACTCATACGCGGATCCGTAGGCAAGCGATTGGAAGAAAAGGAGTTGCCAAGAAAAATACCCGTGGGTTGTTGTTCAGCGTTGCTCTCACTGACTTGAAGCCAACGACCGTAATGGTTGTGGATTTGCGCTGTTTAGTAGCGCAGCCTCGTAAGGGTTTGGTGATTGGCATCGCATGCATGGCCGCTTCTGAAGAATGCGTTTTGTGACGTATGGCGGCGATTGTGACGAAAAAAACGCACAGCAATGACGACAGGACTAAATCACGACTGAACCCCGCGTGACTGAAATCACAAACGGGTATAAGCTGTCGCAGATTTCCCATGACAGCACAATGCTAGCGCAGTGCCGGCGCGTCACGTGCCTTTATATGAATCGGCAACAGTTGCTTGGCGCATCCTATGGTATTTCGCTGTTGACAAACTTTGGCTTGGAAACGCCAGCGGCATTTCCGTCCATCTTTGTCGCAAACGCCCGTGTTTGCGAAACTGCCGGGGAACAATAACATGTTTGTGAGAATTCTTTTTGAGATTTCACCTGAAGACTCGAAACTTGGTCGTCGACCGCTGGTGTGCGCACGCTGCCTCCCTTCGTCTTGTTTACCTGATGCCACCAAACGATATCCACGTTGCACAAATTATGTCGAAATGTCAGCGGGGTTTCCATGGACAGAGAGACATTTGCTCTCAGCTCTAATCAGCGAGTAAATTAAAAACAACAATCCTCAAGCTTATCAGCTTAAAGGTTTCGAGGCCTGAGGGCAGCGATCTAGTTGAAGCCAGGTCAGCCGGGGCTGAAAATTGCTTGGAGCAAATTCAACGCGATTGCGGGTGCATTGGAGGCGATGACTTCGGCGTGCTAAAGTTATCACTGCAGCAACGACTGTTTCAGCCTTAATAAACAAACCTGCTCTGCGTTTGGCTGGGTGGCGCAGAAAGCAATAGGTGCGCAATTGCCTGACGATCATCAGCTGAATGAAGGAAGCGAAGTGCTGGTTTGACGGAGGCCAAGCAATCTAAGTATACACCGGTGGGGAAGTAAACTGACTTTACCTTTCGGAAAAATCCGCGTCTGCGTTCGGAGCGCTTGCCAAGAAAGCTCGCCGTGCACTGTCACTATTACGAGAAACAACAAAAACACACGTTTCGTGGTCCCAATGCCAACAACCAATCTTTGCTTTCGCCGTGGGTGGCGCCGAAGTGGTCGTGTCATGGGTTGGGCGATTGAACGAGGAGTAGAGTGGATTGTGGTCAGAAGTCCATAAACGAAAATGTTGCTTAATTTAGGCACAAGCTGCCTTCTGCCATTCACGTTTCGATTGCAAAGACCGCACGAAAGTCGTGAGATTGCTTTGAAGTGCGAGCGGGGTCATTTGCTTGGTGGTCGCGCCAAGAACAAATGCGCGCCATCCTTTCTACTTGCAATGACGTTCGATGTCCAGTAAAGAAAAGCTCGCTAGGGCTCGGGCGTGTCCAATGGCATGAAGATGACATTTTTCTATCGGGCGGTGCGCAATCTCTTGCTGCAGTTGGCGCAAGGAGCGATCATGCTGTGCGGGGGACATATTACATCGATAAAGCGTCTGTGTCGAAGAACAGCCCAACCTCAATTCCAATAAAAACATCGATTGCTCAGCTACATTCAAAAACCGACACAACAGCAGAGGTATGCACACCCGGGTAACGCTCATTTCTTCTTATAAGCCAGTCGAACTGAAAAGCCGGAAGCTTGTCCGTAAGAAATGGAAACCACGATAATGCTGAATAATATGTTCGTCTTGGCGCAAAGCAGGAGAGCCCATTGGCACCGCAGCACCTCCACTGCTTGCTGTCAACCAAGGTCGATTTCTGTCTAAAAGCGCGCGCTGCCATGATTGTGACGTAACAGTTATCGCCGACCTCCAATCGTCAGCAGCTCTTTAATCAAAGCGATTGAATCGAAACAAGACTTTTCACTTCAAGATCGCAGCAAAGTAGAACCGGTGCCACTTAGGCTTCGTAAAGTCCGCGCTTAGCCGCTGCCTATCAGCGTGTGAAGTGAGCAGCCAAGGACTGGCCGGCACTTACCAGCGGAGATAAGAACTGTGTTTTGCCCAGGAATCTCTCGATGGCTGGCGGTGAGCGACGACAGGTAACAAAGTGCTTGGACGGGTCGCGCTGAGGGCAGGGCGAACGGTAAACAACAGGCCACCGGAACCGCACAATGCGATGAATGATAAGGAAATGCATATCCGAAATATGACGAGTTGACCGCACCACCTTCTGCAGGTCGCGTGGTCGAAGTCATTGTTTCATTTGGGGGAGGAGCAAGGTTTGGGAACGAGGACAATGCTAAACGAATAAGATTTTAGGACTGACGATGAGAAGTGTTGGGTGAAATGGATTTCCTATTGAAAATTTTGCGAATGTATTCAACTCAGTCGACATGGTGGCGACTAGTTACTTGAACACAGACATATAAGTGCAAGTTTGAATCACCGTAAAGCAAAGAAAGCAGAACCCAGTTGATTGATTCCTCGAAAGCTAGCAACAAGCCAAGAGCTTTTTGATAACTGTTGGGGATCAAGTGAAATTGACATTACTGAATCAAGACACATTTAGCAACGTGGTTAAACCGCGGCGAAACAGAACCTTCTGACATGAACTTTACATGTTAATTGACCAAACGTAGCTTGTTTCTCCGTCATAAAGAGTAAAAACAGCGAATCTATCAATGTTTGCCAATCCTCCCATAAAGCTTTGAAGTCACTATGGCAACCTGTCCTTCATACAGTAGAAGTGGCATTCTTACAAAACAATGGCATTTCAAGCAATGGCATTCTTACCAAATAACTGTTCGTCAACAATAAAAACCAACACCCCCCAAATATCACGCGAACTGTTATGTGTTTTCGCATCGTAACGAGGGTTTGAACAGTCGATGGAGAAAAGTGACGGCGGGAAAGACCACAGGGTTAATTATTTACCTTCCAGTTGGAAGCAAAGAGAAAAACCAGGACTTGACAAACACAAGGGCGAAACTTTTTTGGTTCGAGAAGCACTGGGAGGAAATGTTCGACGAGGCAATCGCACGCAAATGTAAGAAAACAGCCAAACACTTCGAAACGTTTAGCCTCCGGGAACGCGCCTCTTATTGAAAATTTTTGGCAATTTTGCAACTGGACGTCGCAGCTTTCGCCAATTTACGCAACGTCGTAACGTCAATTTTCGCCACTTGACCACAGGTCCGCGTGAACACGTCATCACGCACTGCACGGAGAAAATAAGAACGACGTACGCCGTGCTAGATGAAGCACTTAAAGTCAAAGCGCTTTTCTCCTCAGGTTCACGTGTTCAAGTTAGTTTTGCTTAAGCCGCAGTTATAAAAAACATGCGAACAATTACATCTGCAGCAGCAAATTTTCTCCTTCGGATACGTCCATTTGTTTCGGCCGCAAATCTGTTTTCGCTCTGAGGACATGTAACTGAAAACTGACCAAGCTGCATTTAACTGCAAGAAGACGGAGAGCATGCCGCACTGAGGCCAGAACGAGGCGTTAATTAAGTCCAAGACGTTCTGGTAGTACACGTCTGGTGTTTCGCACGGTAGTAATTTGCGGTGGGCCGCGTGGTCCTTGCGCAAAAGGCGCCGTTTGCGAACGAACGCCGGCGCTTGTGCGTTCCCTGCTGGTCAAAGGTGAAGGAGGGAAGATCAGGTCAAGGAAGAGCGAGCTTCAAAGGCACCGGAGGTTCGCGGAGGGTCACGTGACCAAAGACCGCTCCGAGGAGGTGCCCGAAACAAAGCCTGCCAGGTCGCGTTTCCGAGAATTTCGCCGACGTCGTCCAGTGAAAATAATCGCCCCGCAGCCAGAGAACGCGCGCGCGTCCTTCCTGTCCATTCAGCGAAGCCTTACATGAAGCTCATGGCCAAGCCAGAGACCAACAAGGTGCGACCATTCACAAGCCTTCGTTGTGACGCGGCCAAGAAAACGACGTTTACGTTCCTCACGAGCTTTGCGGAACGTTAAAGATCAACTCTGAATACGTCTACAACCGGCGGTATAATTATTATACAAAGAGTGATCGGAGCCATTGATTTCGGGATCTGCTGAACTGATGATGGTAAGCGAATTACTTTTCCACATTCGGTCTTCTTAGTATTGCTGCTCTTTCTAAGCTTCGATGGACATTAAAATCTTGTGAAGCGCCGAATTGTTCAATGAGTTGACGAAGCTTCATTGACAAGCAATGAGTGACTGCAAATCTACAAACAGGAAAGAATCGCGAAGTTCCTGCCACAGGAAGTTGACAACACGTCCGTCCGCCCGATGGCGTCAACAGCGTTGAAATGAGTGAAACATACAACGTTGGTTCAGTTGACAAGGTGCAAGGGATGCTTTCAGGACCAGAGCAGAGGGGGTACCCTGACGACCGCGCCTGCGCACTACGCAATGCGCTCCCTTCTGCGGTTAAACATACGGTGCAGGTTGTTGGAAAACCACACGACAGATGATGCCGTTGATGACGTAATGCCGTTGATGATGCAATGCTTCGGCGATATTCCCTCTGAGGTGCGCAAACGCGCAGTACCAGCAGACCATTCGCGCAGTGAAAGCTCATTTTCGCGCACTTGCAACATTCCAAATTTTACATCGTTTATACATCGCAGAGCCCTTTCAACGCTTGGGGGGTTGTGTGTCTGCATGGTTGCGCGATTGCATGCGCACTTAAAAACAAATACTTGCTCAACGTAAAATTTTCTTTGAGGGAACACTGCTTGACGTTGTTGGTCGGTCGTGTTCCACACGAGATAGCAGCACGCAAAGAACGCGACATGATTATGGGAAGAATGGCTTCGGTCCAGCAACTACGCAGTACGTTGGTTACTTTGTTAAACCTCTGATCGTGTTTGCGCTTGAGGCTTGTCCTTCGGGCAACGTCACAATGGCATCTATTTCGCAGACGCTCTTTGCGGACTGATAAACGATTTGAAAAAAAAAAACTTTCAAAATACTTGTCCCGATCGCTGTTAAGTGCGTTAGTAAGCAACAGCAAGTAGCCGGTTAATCGAGGCGATGTGTTTCGGTCTCCGGCTGAAGCAAGTCTCTGTGCTGCCAAAAGCGAGAACCTGACAAACGCGTGGAATCCTGGTAGCAATTTCGCTCAAGCCAATTTCGAACCAGCCGTTTAAGCATCGAAGGAAACGCACCCATGACTGATGCCAATATCCCAACAGCTGTGTCTGCTACCTGAACTTGCTGTCAGTCATGCGCACGTATGCCTTAAGCACGTTTACAAGCAAAAATCGACAAATATATTCTTTTGATTGGCGTGCAAAATGAGAACAGCCGACTTACCATGCAAACGGCGACCGTGGTGCCAATCACGATGCCGGCGGCGACGTCAGAAAAACGGTGTTTGAAATCGAGGATGCGACTGCTGCAAATCCACACGGCCCAGGCCATGACGCCGGTTTGGACGAGATGACGTAGCAGGCGGGTGCGTTGCGCGGTCATTCGGTATTCGATGTATAACTGCGCGCGCAAGTTGTATCGGTTACAAGGGCGCCGAAAATAAAGCAGCAAATATTTGCTCAGAGACTTTGCTGCCGCGAAGCCGTGGCTTTCACTGTCAGCAACATCTTTTTGCGCAAGGTCCTGATGGCAACGTCGACGAAACTCAAATTTTGCATTCACGACCGTCCGGCTCGATTGTATTCGGTCGCAAAAATAAGTTTTTTTTGGGCGAAGAAGGGTCAGAAAGAAACCACACTTGGAATCTTAACAGGGTCTGGAAATTTCAAAATATTTGGACATCGACTAATTCTTAAGTAAACAATTGATTTCCGTGTGTCAACAACGCGTAAACAAAAGTTTGATGAATGCAAAGTTTATTTGTTCGTTATATTGTAGGGCACTAGAAGGTACCGTTAAGGGGTGCCGTCTGGAAACAGATGTGTACAAAAGGAACCTCCGTCTGTGCTCTTTCTTACGCAATTTTACACCCACTCATAGAAACTGGCATCTTCCCACATTTCACAGCAGTGACTAAAAATAACGTGTTACGGCACATCAAGCGTTCTACGTCCGTGTCGAGCATTTCGAACGGCCACATCATCGACAACTATGTGCGCCAGCTGAAGCTGGCAGAAACAGCGAAAGGTAAGGTCTTGGGTGAAGCACCTGTTGTGCTGACGAAGATCGGACATCTACCAAGACTGCTGGCCTGGCCGTCATATGTTTAAATAAATAATTCACAACTTGGCAAACAACTCAGAGTCGGCGACAATGTTAACGAGGCTCGAGCAGACAGCAGGAAGGACCCTTGGGCGATAAAAACACAGACCGCCAATCGCAACACGTACGCAAGAAATTGCGCCACAGCAATGCATTGTCACTACACAAGCAGTTCTGCTTCCGCGAACAGAAGCGACCTTCCGGATAAGTTACTTATTAAGCAGCCACTGGAAGGTGCACCTCGGGGCAACAGATGATGGCAACAAGGCTTATAACCGGGGTCGCGTGCGAGAGGAACTAATTCCAAACCGAACGAAGCCTGGCATCCTGTGCAAGCGCAACACGCGCTACTAATTGACATAACGCTTGCGCGAGTACTTTAACCGCGGGAAGTGCGTCATCGCCGTGTATTTCGCGCGACTGGAAAACGCGTTCGATGTGCGCGCAGAAACGGAAATTGCGAACTGTTAAAATTAGTGCCAGTGTCGGGCGAACAATCGGAAGGCGACTTACCACAATAAACATAGCCATGTAGAACGAGAACGACGCGTGTCCGGACGGAAAGGACTTCCTGCAAGAAAGAGAACGTCCGTCACTTACAATCAGGGTCGCTGTTGTTCGGACACTTTAGCTGAACAACGCAGCAAAATAGTTGTTTGACAGGAATTCCGTCATCACTTTGCCATCGCTTTGTCGCGGAAACACCTACTTGTGACTCACGCGCAGTAAAACTGACTTGGTGCGACAACACGAAACAGTTACGTTTGTCCTGCTCGAAAAAGATTGTGACATAATGCAACAGCCGATTTTTCTCAGTCTGCAATCCTGCAAAGCAGGAAACTTGCTGCTGAGGGCAGAAGTGCAAACCTTGCGGTGTTCCTTTTCAGCCTGGTGCTGTTTAAATGTATGAAGGGCACGGGCATCAAACTACATATTTGGCAACGAAAGGCCTGTACCGATGGGAGTTACAAGTCTATTCTACGCGCGTTCCGCCGAAAAAAAAGTGTCAGGAAAACGTTTTCTCCCAGCACGAGGTCTGCGATTCACTAACCACAAGAACTAAAAGAAGCTTGGGCCAAATGTTCGAACCTACGCGTTGCACGACCTACCGCGCGTCGTCCATCCGTTTATGAAAAGCTTGGGGAGGAATTAAGGGGTGCGATGTTCTGGTGCACTCGTAGTCCTCGATGTACAGGTAGGGATCGGTTGCATTGCACTGAACGTTTGGCTGGCAGATGTCCAAGAAATGTGGTCTTAACCGGCCAATAGCCATTTTGCCAATGTCAGTAAGGAACTGATTGATGCATGCACCAATTATACCGTAACCTGTGCATCAGACAGAAAGTTTTAAAGAAAACACCAAAAGGATGACCAGACTATTTTTCAAATTAATGGCAATTTTACTTTAACCCTTGTGCTAGTTGCATGTTAAATTGAACAAGAGCAATTCGCATGTAAAACATCTAAATTATAAATTCAAGCTGTTAGAACAACTTTCTACAATCATAGCAAAATTGTTAGCTTTTCCAATTTTGACCAAAGGTGGTTAGGTTACTTGTGTGTGAAGCACACATCATACACTGTGACTACACAGAATTACTGTTTAACAGGTCACAACACGGCAACTTATTCATAATTTTGAAGAAAAAATATATTGGCTTTTCTATCAAAGTGCATAACCACATCATATGTGAAAGGTTGACTATGCACTTACCCATTGCTCGGTAGATATTGCACAATAATGGGTGAAAATAAGAGGTTTTCAGAACAGCAATACATCTTCTATACAGCAACGTTTCAATGATGAGTACCTTCACAATTAAGGCATATGTGTCATGCTGGCATATGTGTCAAAGGTACTGTCAAGTTGTTTTAAGCTAATACATGACATAAATAAAACCAACAACAATATTACAAAAAAGAAACACCAAAGTTGTGAAAACAAGTCTGGCCTGTCTATGTTTCCTGTTAAGCATTTCCTAAAGAGCAACCAAAATATAAACACACTTTTAAAGAGTAAAAGTTGTGATTTTATCTCTAACATAACAGCGGACATCCAATACACAACTAATCAATGCATACAATGCCAATAAATTTTTAGCTGCAAACAACTACTGCAATCAGAATTAACTTACAGACAAAAGAAGCATTCCGCATCCAGATATAAACATGACAGTTGAAGAAATACTGCTGTTGCGATATGGGTAATGTATGGACAAGTCACCGCAAAAGAAACCATTTTTTGTCAGTGGAACAGCTTTCTCAACAAGATTGTATACCCATAAAGGAATGGCAACTGAAAGTAAGTTCAAAGCAGTTTGAAAGATCAAGATCTTCTGTAATACAATCTTATGTAATTTTACGTTATCCTGACTACCACAAGGCCTATGATGAAACCACAGCGTTGTGACATATCTCACTTCGCTTGAAACTCCTGAGGCCTATTTTTGATATGATATTTTTTGCTGACACATGGTCTACATCACAAGCACAACTGAATAATACAATCCTTAACCTAAACCCAAAACCTAACCAACAAGCTAAACCAGCGTTTCTTGACCTTTTTCTACCTCAGCACCCCTGTTGGTCACGCCTAAGCAGTCCAGCACCCCCTACCATTGGCTAACACCTGGTTACTATAAGGATAAAATAAAGACAAGTGCAGTACATCTTGATCATATATATATGCTTGGTAATTGGTTCATTCTCCAAAACAAAAGCAGCAATTATGGCAGCAGCATTGACAAAAACAATAAGAAAATCAAGGAAAGTTCATGGACGAACCTTTGACCGCCACATATATGACCTTCCCCAGCAACCCCTAAAATTTATTTCAGCACCCCAGGTTAAGCAACCCTGAGCCAAACCCACAACCTAAACTGTAAATGTAAACCCAAACGTTTTTGAAGCTTTTAAAAAAGTAAATAAAAACTGGTCCCATCAAAAAAAAATCAGTAGAAATTTTAACAAGCAAAACCAATGCCACAAAAATTCTACGACCACGATGTTCAGCAAATGATGCTAACACTTACCAAACTTATGCAATTGCAAATTGAAACAAGAGAGGAAAATGATGAAAATTTATATGCACTCTGCACAGATAGTTGAAGACTAATTTTACACCAAGCCAACCTAACATATACGGACAATTTTGAAAGGTTTGTTATGATCAACTTAAATAGCTGTTTTAAACTGAGCCACCTGCTTTAAACTGAGCCACCAAATCAGCATTACAACGTCTACCAAGCTAAAAGTAATAATTGTCAAATGAATGTATTACCTTGTTACCACTCCTAATTAGACTCACTGCCACAACAAAATAAAACTAAAATAAAACCAGAGCACATATGAAAAATGGTAACTAAAACACCACTTACAAATAAAAAAGCATAAAACATCAAACAAGACTTTCAATACATCGATATGCACTCCTCCCATTTTTGTTCTTTGTAGCTTGCAATGTAGAAAAACCAGTTTTCAGTGCATATGTAGTATGCAAATTTACAAATAATTTAAAAGTTACAAAAAAACAGGAACAGCTATTCACTTATCTGTGCAGAGGATGAAAAAATTAGGCTTCAAGTAAATTTTGTAGCATGAACTATGCATTAGCACTAAATTGTAACCAAGCTACCAAAACAGTAAGTAACTTCACTGATAACCAGATACAGTAGAAATTAGTAGCCATTAATGTTCGAGTTTCTCAATCAAGCTGATTGTACAGGATAATTTTCTTACCAGATATTTGTTTAGGACTAAATGTTTTAACAAGACAAGACTTGTAATCACTCATGGAGGTTTTCGCCTGCATTCTGAACACTTAAACTTAAAGCAAGGCCACTAGATTTCACCAGTCAATCCAGATAGAGGACATGCTATGTACAATTAGCCTAAAAATACTTAAACACTATTCACTGTTGTGCTGACATTTATAGTGACCTTTTTTGGAAACATTCAAAAATTGAGCTGTTGCATTGTTCTGCATTAATCACCCGAATAGATGTAAGTTATGCAGAAATTAACAAGCCTATAAGTGCATCAAGAAAACTCTATTCAGTATTCTATGGTAAGCAAAAAAACGCACAGCAATCTGAGGAAAATTTAGCATTTATAACCTCAAATAACTTTACCAGACTAAGCAAGTTGCTGTAGTGCATAGTAGTTAGGCAGTCTAAATACAGGCTTATGTGAGGCCTACTATAAGACAAATGTAATAATTTCATGTCTCCTGTTTGTTTACTGCTCACACCCATAAACCTCGAACTTTGACTTACTTTTTCTTAGACATTTATTGATGTTGTACTATTGGACCATTTATTTTTCGGGTTGACCATATATTTTTGGGTCGTATTTGGGTTGAAAACCCAATGTTTTAACACATGCTGCATGTTATTGTTAGTTTTTTAAGCTTCCTTAGCTTGTGCTTATTGTTTTTCCTTTCTTGACAAACTGTTTGATGAACTTTTATATTATGATGCATTGGTTGGATTAGATAGTCAGAGATCAGTTCGAAACAAATGCCAAACTTAACAATAAAATTGGAGGAGCATTTTTGCAAGGGTACTGCCATGCTGGCACCAAAAGTTAAAATTAATGTGCCACATACTAAGCATAGCTGCATTCTGAAGAGATGGGTTATTGTGAACAGCACTGTGCTTTTTAGTGGTTTTGCATAAGCTTACTGTAAGATTACCTTGGTATCTCCTTTTCTTTTTCTTCAGACACTGTGCAAATGTCATTTGATTTCCTAATTAGTTGAATGAAAAGGATAGGTACATGAAACAAACAATGGTTATCTTAAACTTCTACCTTACCAATGGTATATGTTTTATTCCATACATACATGAGAAACAATCTGGTTATCAGTGACTTCTACCTTACCAGTGGTATGTTCTTTTCAAAATGTACGTACCAATGATATGCATGGATGGGCTTGCAAAAGCAGGTTTTTTCAAATTACAGATTTTCATTTTATTTTCATTCTAATTCAATTGCAACATTTGCAGGTTGTGAAATTATATTCAGTTTAGACACACAGGTAGTATCTAACAAAGCAGCACCCTCTGTTACTTAGCTCATTTCCATTGTTTAAGCAAGGTTTTGAGCAAGTCAAAATACAATTATATCAAGATCAGCCAAACCTGAATGCGTGTGTACTCTGCCTTGTACTGCGTCTGATATTTTAACCCAGGCCAATTCATGATTTTGTGCCTGGCATGATACAGTCATGGCAAGTATGAAAACAGCCCTCGCCGACGCATCTCAGATCACAAGCGCCTAGCGTTTACTTGGGTTTCGACCATAGTGATTCACTGCAACAATTACACATACGAACGAAAGAGGAGACGAGGCCAATCGCAATGAGTTCATACTTCCACACACAGCAGACCTCGACCTACTGCTACATTTTCAGCCTCATCATCTCTCTGTTCGCCAGACTCCCGCAATGCGACGTAAGTCGTATATATAGACACAGCGCTAGGCGCGGCATTTTTTCCCTTGCAATTTTTTTTCTTTTATTCATCCTTCGCCAATGGTGACGACCTCACATCGTCTGGCATTTCATTCTTCGTAGTTTCGCATCGTGGATTAAGCAAACCTTTCAGTTAAGAGTGAAGTGGATGGATAACTTCAAGCAGATGCCATCGATTAAGAAATCTTTCGGACAAAAAGAGTTATCAACAACATGAAACCGACTCTGATATGTAGTGAAACATGCAAGTTTTTCTATCAATCGATTCGGAAACAACAGAGCAAAACTAACAAATGCCAAAGAAAACATACTGAACTTCTCGCAAACAACCGTTTTCATCTTCAGAAAAAATTGATAGTTGGTGCGAATCTTTGTCAACTTGTCAAACAAGTTCTTCCACCTCTTTGAGTTCAATGAGACTACCACTAACAGCAGTTGTTTCAGCCACTCAGCGCTTCCGGTTGGGTAATTGCAAGTATACAGTACATTTAGCTACAACGTTTAGCTTCTTGTTCTAGTAGGCTTTGTTTTAAGCATTTGTCTGGTAAGTATATATGACATCTCTGCAATAATACGAGATGCACTGAGATAATAGCAGCATTCAAATCAATTCAAACGGTTTAATTAATTCTTTTCAACTGCATGAAGCCGGTAACTATCGCAAGAAAGTTTGAAACGGGGATCGCGTTGGTGCTACAGCGTACTAAAATTGTAGGAAATTCTGTCTATATATTTGTAGGTTTATGTTTTAATTTATGCCGTGGTCCATGCACGTTCAAAACGTTCACTGCGCAAGTTGGTGGTGCAGAAAAAACATATTACGAAAGAAGCAAAAAAATGAAAAATAAGGTGGTTGTGATGTTTAATCTATTCCTCATCAGAAATCTAATACGCATCACATAGGTAAAAACAAAAGAAATTTCGAAAGACAACAATTTGCATCTACACAAATTGAATCAAAATAAAAAAAAACGATTGGTCTGAGTAACTTAACCCACCATGTTTCCGACATAGGCATAAAACGGACCAAGACAGCAAAAACAAATTTGACATTGAAACTTCCATTCTCGTCGCTTTGCAGAAACGTTTTACACAAACAATTACGATCCGGTTATGCTCTGGATTGAAGGTCTGATGTTTTAACATTTAGTTAATTTTATTTTCAACAAAATTATATGCTTCCTTAGTTTTCTTGGCTTAGCAATTTAATTGCTGTCATATCCTTTTCCCTTTATTTTTCTTCTTGTTTGTTGCGTGTGCTTGCCGACTCAGCTGCGCTTTCAATCTTAAGGTGCTGCTTCCACGAGCGACAGCTTTGTTAAACAGTCGTGTCTGCATAAATCGAAAATCTGAACCTATGTAAACAGTTGGGCGTAAGTTAGCGAAACACTGGACCGCTTTGGCATTTTCAGCAACGCTGGAAAAATGAAGAAGTGTAAGCTGCAGCTATGGTGTTACATATGTCTCTGACCGTGACAGGGTTTCCCAAATTTATCTCAGCCCCAGGTATTTGACGTAACTGCAAGCACACGCGCTCCTGATAGCAACGAGAATAAAAATGATAGCTTTTTCACGTGACACACACGCTGTAAATCCGTGAACTGTCCTTACTTTTCGTAACTTCCCTCTATGACATCACACTCACCCGTAATTTTGACAGGCTCTATAATACAGTCCAGCAATTGCTATTTCTATCGCGAAAGTTATAGAGCAGGGGTGACCAACTTGCGGCTCGCGAGCCGCATGTGGTTCTTTGAGCTTTCCTAAAAGTTATGTATTTGCTTTTTATTTTTTGTTTCTATTGCAAAGTGTTGAAATATTGTGAAACGGTACTGTGGTAGCTAGGGTGCGGTACAGTATTACCATAGTCGGTATATAACTCGTCTGGCAGCTTACGTTATGAGGTTGTTTCGGACAGCGCCACCTAGATGTATACAGTAATGTCTGCGTTTGTCGCACGACTTTCTTATGTTTTAGCATTGTAGAAAAACGAAGTCTGTCCCAAAACATTTCCGAATATAGTGATGGAATCCTTTAACCTGGAAATTGCGTTGAGTAAAGACTTTTATAAACTCGTAGACCAGGTCAGTGATGGCTGTGCATGCTTGTTGTAGGCCAGTAGTGCAGGCTAACTGGAAGAACAAGGACCACTGGAACTGTAACATACTCGTCCTCTTGGCAGTGGTTGCATTACTTTTGAGTTGATTGTGTTACAACAATACCGAGCTGGTCTAGGAATAAAAAGGTGATGGGTGTAACTATTCAATTAATGTCTCGTTGTTTTAACTGTTAGTTCTTCAAGCTAAGTGATGTCGAGTGCATAAGGCTAGAGAAAATTTACTGACTCCCCCATGCTAGTAGCTTCCATATGCACTGCAGTTCTTATGTTGTTACTATGTTATATGCAGTGGTGAACATGGAAAATGTAGTTTGCACTTGGAAGCACAAACTCCATGGGATTAATTTAATTTTATGGGACAGATTCACCTTCCATAAAAGAGGGGAACTTTAGCCTAGGTCTACAAACATTTAATGGGCTAAAAACAACCGCCTGATAAAACTTTGTAAAATGGTTGCTGCTTGATGAAACTGAGTTTTACAAGCACTTGGAGGATGCTGATGTTGATGAAAAACACAGGGTTTATAACGTGGGTGTCAGAAGTATTTTTTCCAGGGGGGGGCACTAAGGGATTTTGAAAATTTTTTCTAAGAGGGAAAGTGGCGATATTTGTTTTTTTCCACTGGAAACTGAGAAAACAACCTTGGTTTACGATAATATTTTAAATCCACCCCTGTTCCTCACTTGCGACACCCATGGTTAATAATATTAGGAGGAAGTTAGTTGATTCCTGATGGTCCTATGCATTTAATGAATGAAACACTTAGCCGTTATATTCATATGAAGGTACATTTTCACTGCATGCATTTAAAAGAAAAGTGCACAGAACAAAAATGCATTATTCAAGCCAACAGCTTAGAGCAAAATACTTAAATCAATATAATATATAGTTTAAAGTTTTTTGGTTGGTGTACTGACTTACATGCTTTTTGTACGTGATGGTTTGTTGTTTAAATGCAAACCGTACCATCAGTTAATTCTAGCATTCATTTTTATGCAAGGGTGTTTTCGTAATTCGATGAAAATGAAAAAACTCCATGCTGTCAATACTCTGTTTGGAAGTATTGACCTAATAACTTTTGATACAAAAAATAAAAACCTGCATTTTACAACAGCCATGCAAAATAGCCATAATGAATGTAAAGCAAGAAACAAAATTTGAAAATGGAAATTCAACTGAGTTTTGTTATGGATAGCCAGCGTGATATAAGGACTGTGGTAATTCTTTTGCAAGTCGTTCCAAAACGAATTATGATGTCACAGAAGCGTAGATTGCAAATAAATTCGTGTCTTTAAATTTTTATATTGCGGCTTTTTGTAAGTTGGGTTTTACAATATTCTGCTCATACATTGAGCAGGTTTGGCCACCCCTGCTATAGAGTATAAAAAAAGTAGATACAGTTTTTGGGACCAAAGAAACAAGGTAACATGTGTGACACGAAAGTACCTGCATCGGTCTAAAAACAGTGAGTAGACGACAATAGAGCGATGTAATTATTCGCAGCATGCTTTCACGTGGACAAGAGATTCTCACTCTTCCCTCATCATTGAGCCTTGTGCTTGTCACCAAGTTATCAAATAAAGCGAGGGTGCCCAATAAGTTGCAAAAATGGATCTTGACAACACACACGAGACTTTAAAACGCAAAATAAGGAATTTTATTTGTTTGTTGGACCTACACTGTCTATGGAAAGAAATCCTTCCTCAACAAAGAATCAGACACTTTAAGATCTTACAGAGTATATTTCGCCTACGATGTAGGCATCATCAGCTCTGCGAAGTGCATGAAGTATAAATAGAATAAAATAAAACCCACAAACAGTAAAGTTACCAATTAAGAA
>JGI24158J21664_10003226_pt1 | contig 20347 bp, 17 predicted proteins | sample Ectturendosymbi3_FD_21664 | JGI IMG/M metagenome (IMG submission 21664) | reverse complement strand
GTGAGAGAGGGTTATTTTGCATTGTTGATTCCCAGCAAATGGGAGTTTTCTAAAGAATATGTGCAGACCATAAAGTGTCTGCTACAGTAGCAATTGCTACATTTGCTACTATTGCTAATCCGGCACTGATCAATAAGGCAAATTTAGTTTGATGCAGATTGATGGAGTGTAAAACAGGTCTATGTGTGAACACAAAAAAACTCTTGGGATTTCATATGCCCTTGAAGCAGGCGCTCCTTTTTCAGTCGTCGACACTATATACTGTAATAATCTTTATTCTCTGACAGTGAAAAAATTATCATTTGGTATCAATTTTTGCTCTTACCTGATAGGATTTTTTCAGAACTTTTTGGAACAAATATTACCCGTGTTTTAAGGTATTGAAGTTGGTTTGAAGCTTTTCCTTATTTAAACATCAAGAGATGCTGATCGACGCCCTTTGAAAGCATGAGAGGATAAAAAGTTTATCACCAAAAATGAGGAAAATTTACGCGAGTAACGTTTCGAGGGGCAGAAGGAACTGCCTCGCTCGCCTCTCTGTAAACCCACCACTGGTTTTGTACAATACTAACTGCTAAAATGTTATACAGCAGAATTCGCCTGCAGCGACGCATCTTCGCCGGTCCCGGCAGAATTCCAATCTTTACGTGCATTCGAGTTCGGCCATAACGACTTTCGCTATATCGTCATCGTCACTTCGCCTCTAGTGTCGCTTTTTGTGGGTCCCGTAGAATATTTTGTTCGTTTATAACGACAGTTAAAAGTTTTTATTACTGTTGGAAGTGTAAGCTCGGCTATGTGGAGCCACCACATAAATCTTATATGACCGAATAGGTACGCAGTTGAGAGCAGGGATGTGGAAGCGGAAGCTGGAAGCGGTCCTTTTTCTGTGGAAACGGAAGCGCGAAAATTCTACCGCTTCTGCTTCCGCATAGGTTATTTGACTTGAAGAGTAACTTGGCGAAAAATTCTTGTCCATTTCCCGATGTGGATTAAACAGTGAAGTTGCACTATAAGTCTGAATGAACGTGCGATATCAGTAGCACGAGAGAACGAGAAAAAGCTTAGGGGAAAGTCGGCGCCTACGAGCCACTTTTTATGATATCGAGCGTAGCTACAACACGGTGCAATATTTTTTGCTAAAATTTTTCCAGTAAGTGTCTTAGGGTTGTGGGATCCTTTGTGGGAATTTACGGAGCAAAATACCTGCAACTAAAGTCACATGGATTATTTCATTCGTCATCCAAGTAGATCAAGGGTCCCATGCGTCGGGACCCCTGAACCGGCTTGAGGGACCAATGAACCATGCTTAAAACTGTACGAAACTGTTGGTCCATTGCTGCACGGTTTATGTGCGCCATTTCTTGAATTAAAAGTCGAACTAACGAAACTTCAAGCAGCTAACTCAAGCACATTAATGGGTTTATTATCACTGGCTATTACCAATTTATGGAAAGTAGATCTTCGGTTTCAATATTTGAAGATGAATCGAAACGAAATGTTATTTCAAAGATCAATCCTGAAAATTGAACAATACTACAACAAAGTATGTTTTCATACATCTGAAGAAAATAAATCATTAATGTATATCCAGTGAATGTTAACAGGAAACTTTTTAATGCCAAACCTCTTTTGGTTGAACTTGATGTGACAAGAGGGAGATAGGGGTCCGCATAAATAACTTTTGTGTTCGGCTCAATAAAACTACATTCAACACTGCTGAGATGCTTTTTAGAAAACCTTTCCTTTAAATAGCTATGTTCATACTTATTTTCAGCACCTGCCCAATATATAAAAACTTTTATTTTTGCAACTGATTACAAAAGCATACAGCTCTTTTTTTCGTTCTACTGAACAGGGCCGTAACTATGAGGGGCACAAGCCCCCTTGAAAATTTTTTTGCCTTCCGTGGAAAAAAGTGTTGAACATATCGTGTAAAACTATTATACATCTAATTGGTCCCCCTCAGAAAAATCTTCGTCTTATCCTGGTATCCCAAGCTGGTTACAGGCCTGCTACTATAGCATCGCTGTCTTCATGAGATGATTTACTACTATTATAAGTTCAAGGGCCCTAAGTATGGTTCTGACGAGACTTCAAAACAGTATCGCGGTCAGAATGAGGTCAAAAAAGCCATGGGCCCGCGAAACAAACTTGCTAAGATTACTGGCGGTTTTCTATCAATTTTCAACTGTTGCAAACTAAAGGATGGAATCAGTGACTGACGATGTCATTGACTGTCCAAACAAAATTATTGGCTGTGCTACTGCTTCAGAATGTTTACTTATATCTGTAACTTTTACATGGACATAAACATAAATATTTTTTACTAGGTTTTGCTTTAATAGGGTGGGTCGGTGATAATGGAAAGACTTGTGCTTCTTCCTGGTTCGTACTTTTGTGATACCCTGACTTTTGGCATATGTTTGTATTTCTTGAAGAGTTATGATATAGCTGGAGGATGCTGCATTTTCAGCATATGCGTAAAAAATTTCTTCAGCATCCCTATCAAATTCCTTTTCTGCAAAAGTTTAGGATGGTCCGCCACGAAACATGACGGAGAAACGTCGTATGAGAAAAATTGTATATGTTAATCAAACGGGAATCTTTTCGTTTTTTCAAACCCAGCCAAAATGTTGGATGGAATAGGCTAAATTTGCGGAAAGAGTTGAAGCAGGCAAGTCGCATATTGGATCTGGGGTTGGAAACCACCGTCTTGAAATTTACGCAGCTCTATCCGCGGCATTCATGCCATTAAGCGCTTTCACAAAAAATACTACGAAATAAATAATAGAATTTCTCAAGCGCTTTTTCTCAAGCGTCTGTATATCTAATAAGTTAGACAGGACCATTGAGCCACTGTTCATTGAACCCCACATGTTGCGGCTCATGGGTCACTTCTACGCCATTTTGAATCAAATCACGTCCTCACTTAAACCCGGCCAGTCGATACTTTTTTCTCCTGCTAAAATGCATGTTGCACTAAGTTAACCAAATAAAAGATGCCGGAAACAACTTAGAAGCAACAGCATTAAAACAAAAAGTTCAAGACCCAATAATTTTACTTCAACCACCAGAAAAGTTACAACCAGTGACAAAAACCTAAACGCGATATTTGCTTGCATCCCGTTAACATGGGAAAAATAATTATGCATGAGGAATATCTAGTCTTAATAAGTGGCACTAAACCTGTGTAGTTTTCAAAAATCTGGGTGGTTAAGGGTCCGGCTATGATCACAGGAGTCGACCTTCCTTTAACTAGCATCCATGGGGTTCTTCGTAGAAGGCCTAGTCTGCTAAGGTCAACGGTCCTTTTCTCGTTGTTTGTTGGTGGAAGCGGAAGCGATAGGTGTGGGAGCGGAAGCGGTTAACGAAATAGCCGCTTCCACATCCCTGGTTGAGAGGCCAATCGTTACATGAGTTTTACTGTACAGTATTAGGTATTGTTGCCACTCTAGTCACTGCAATTTGATCGATAATCTTGGTGGAATGGCGCGTAAATAGACGAACAAAACGATGTCATACTTTTTGCCCTTTTGGAAAAAGTATGACATCGTTGTCTCGCTCAAAAAGGAAAATGGCGCGAAATTGGCAAAACTTGCAAAAGATTTCGATATTCCAACAATGACGCTGACTGCAGTTTCGAAAAATGAGGACACTATAATTTGTAACTTTTTCTTATCAGCCTATACGCGAAAACACGATACAGTAAGCGGCAATACAAATCAGATAACACTTTTAACCCTTGCCAGGCTTTGGCATTGTACTAAAAAGCTATTTTAGGAACGATTTGATGCAGTCAGGCTATAACGACGCTTTTTCTGCGGTCCCATGAAGCAACGGCGGAGCCACGGGGGGGCGATCGCCGCCCATAAAACCTACCGAAGCAACTTTTTTTACCATCATTTTGTACAATTCGGAAAACAGCATTCGCGATAAGGCATTTTGCCTTCCAATTGTTTTGTCACAGCAATGCTGTGAAGTGTACTTCATCTCTCCTGAAATAGTGAACCGGTAATGAGACTTGACTGCCAAATGTTACTGAAATCGACCACCTAAACTTACTGGCTGGATCCGACACTGCCATGAAGTGACGTTATAGATAGGGCAATTCTGCTGTATTACTTTTAGTTCCGAAATGTTGCATGCATTCAAATAATTTTAGATTTTAAACTTTGTGATAAACCACTGGTTTGCTTTTGAAGCCATTTAATTATATTTCTTCACAAACGTGCAAACATGGATACAGGGCCGGTGCAAGCCATTCCAGCGGGTTCCCTTTCAAAACAAACGTGGTCTGTTATGAACGGGTCTGTTATGAACGTGGTCTGTTTTGAGCGGTCTGTTATGAGCAGGTCTGTTTTGAACGGTCACCATTCCAGCGCCCCCATGTGTTTGCTTATGAAAACATCATCCTGTTTTGTGAGGACCGCAGAAGCGGCTACATCGGCTTTTTGCCGTATCTCGCGAACCACTGTTAGCAATATTGACAAGTGAGAATTGTAAGTAAAGGTTTTTGAGCATTCTATCTGATAAGCCTCAAATATGTGTGTTGCAAATTTTGAGATAACAATTTATTTATGCGTATTTGGCTATTTTCGTTTATTTAGAAATTGGTTTTGCGCTTAACTGTTGGCAGTTTCTAAATAGTTTTTGTCCTGGATTCCTTGAAAGGACCACGACCACGGGTGTAGTGGGGGGAACGGCGTTCCCATACCTTTTTCACGTTTTGCATTGAAATGAGTTTGAAGTTGTTGTATAATGGCAATTTTTTGTGTGCGTTCCCACACCTTTTTTGTTAACACGACATCCCTGACCACAAATACCAAAAAAGTCACTCATCCTTGTTTTGTGAAGTGTTTGGACAAAATGCATTTTTTCTAAACTTGAAAAAATACGATTTTTCTGTTTTTACTGCAAAACGTTTGCCAATATCGTTTTTTTGAGTGTACCATTCAAAACAACGCAAAAAATCCTACAAAAAGAGCGAAGATTTTTGATAAAACTTTACAACCTTTTGTGAAAATTTCAGCAGTAACTCTTTTTACTTGTTGGTAGAATGCTGTAAGGCGTGAAAGTCAACATGTTCTTCGATTATCAGATTTTTTCGGTGTTTGGAACTGGAGATACGGGCCGTCGAAGGCGAAAAATGAAAAAACAGCACCTCAAAAAGATTTTTCCCCCTTAATCTCAAAAAAATGTTGAGATTTTTTGCCTAAATTTTTTTAAAGTTTCTACCTTGGTTGCTTTTTTATGCAGAATGAATTTTTCTACCATCCTTTGTTCTCTCTCCACAGGGCGTGGAGTGAAATCACTTTTTCTGGCTGCGGTAAAACCGGGTCTTTCCCGGTCTGACAAACACGCCTTTAGGACACCAAAAGATGAGCCGTCAAAAAACCTTTCTTACATTGTCTCATTTGTAGACGTACCTTCGGTGGTTCGCGAGATGTCGCACAAACCGCAATGAAAGACCGATATCCCCTCCTGCGGTCCTTTGAGGTCAATTAACCGTGGCTCGACTTTTTTACAAATTTGATTACCGACTGTATTTGGTAAACGTGCATTGCCTCTGCACATTTTAAAATTACCAAATAGATTCCCTCTACACATCTCAAAATTGCCGGGACGTCCTAGACAGTCCGTTCCAGCACTCTTTCCCCCAAAATGCTCTTTTCCGTTGTAGGCTACATATGGCGTAGATAGGAACAAATTTTTGCAACACGCTAATGCTTCAGATGCTAAGTTCATCAAAATATTGCCTACACATGTTATTTACAGGCATTACAGCATTCATATAAAAAATCTAGGTTAGGCCTACACACGGTACCACTTGGAATCTGGTTAAATAAGCCAAGGTGGTGCGCAGGGTTGCGGAGTCGGAGGTAAAATATCCGACTCCGATCCCTTAACATCAAGGGAATGAAATTTGGCTGTTAAATCGATGGAAATGGTGGTGCACAGCTAAGAACTTGTACCATTTCAACAGGAATTCCCAACTTAACAGTGTGATGTAAAAAATGATCCAATTGGACATCCGGAGTCGGACAAAAAAATCCGACTCCGACCAAAAAGCTCCGGCTCCTCACGCCTCCGCAACCCTGGTGGTGCGTCCAATAATCGAAATTTGGCTGCTAAGCTACCATTGACCAATAATGCTGACTGCTGTTTCCTGACATGACTACATTGCATAGCTGAAATATGATTTAGTGAAGATTTTGACATAAACCTACTCCAGTAAAAGCGGCGCATCCATCAAAAATCAAGAAATGAAGAGATGGTTTCCTTAACATTTGCAGTTAACTTGATAAAGTATGTCTTGTAGGGCATGCTTTGCTGGCTCTGACGGCACGCCGTGAGTNNACTTGTCAGTAACCNAGAAAAAAAAAGATTTCAGCGCCCAACCCCCGTATACAAAGATCCTTATTCTACATACACTTTGCTCATTGCGAATACAATAAGGAGTTTGCTGTATATTACTTGAATAATATTAATACCAAATTGCTACATGCCAATAGGAAAAATGTCAACCCTTCTGCAGTCAACCTGAAATAGTGTAGTACCACTGCCTTCTCATACACTGCGCGAATGTGTGTTCCATTCACTTCCATGTTCATTAACTTTACTTGATGTATGTTCTTCACTTTCTGAACCACGCAGTCGTTATTTTTGGTTCTCTTTTAACGCCCCCTTTGGACCAGCGCCCTAGGCAGCCGGCTAGCTCGCCTAATGGCAGCGCCGGCACTGCATGGATATATTTCGTCATTGTTGGAAAAACATTTTCCGTAGGTACGACGGATGAATAGACCATCCTTATGCCACCTATTGAACCATCAATGAACAACACACCAGAAAGGCCACCGTACGCCAATGACTGACACCCCTGGTTAAAGTCAAGAGAGCCTGTTTTACTGTGTCGGGTACAGAACTGCACGAACTATTGCAACTGAACAATCGATGTCGCCGCGATCTGTGCAATTTACCAAGGAACACATTTTGCGGCGTATATTTTTTTGCTATCGCACACATCAGCTTGAATCGCGAAACAAATCACCTCTCGCCACAGACGCACTTTCTCGATTTCGGCAGTTGACAAATGGCGCTGGTTCGGCAATTAGGATCTTGACGACTCAACATGCGAAAATTGCTCGAAACGTAAAATACAAGTCATCGCACGATCACGTAAATTATATATTAATACGCACAACATCTTAGTAAATTTTGGTAAAAAACAAACTGCAAATATCTACAATTACTCAGTTACACGAACTCCTATGAGACAAAGTATGCGATGGAACAGCAAAGATTTAGGAATCGCAATACTACTGTAATTTATCATTTACGAACTAATCAAGAGAGCAGGTATGCCATGAAGTGGTACTACGAAAAAAAAAGAAAAAATCGCTTATTGGGGTGACACGTATGAGCGAAACGGACAAACTTGGATGAAGGTGAATGTTTAAACAAGGGCTAGCAGCGCAATGCCCGCCATTCCCACAGATGCGTGTCTTGTGGTCTGAAAAAGAACTGCCGAGAAACTACTTTTACGTGTTTCCAATTTCATTCGGTGATATTGCAAGTACTAACCTACTTTAGAATCGGCAGGGTTTCATGTCTCGTAATATAAAAGTATGAGCAGTTTTGAATCCCCAACACTGTTTAACGGCACAACCTTGACGCCAACAAGAATAGCAAGTTCTTCTTAAAATAGGACATATTTGTAACCTGCTTTTAAACTCAACCTCTAACCAATCTACCCATTAATCTTAAGAACCTTTCAGTATATGAATCAGATCACGGTACTTTACTGTCGTAGAACACAGACTTCAGGGCAAATCACAGCCGGCACGTTACCACTAATTGAGTTTTAGCAGATTTTTTCTGGCAACTTACGTAATATTGTACCTTTAGCAGATTACCTCGGCAAAGATACAGTTCGTTGGGTGTGCTACACTATGTTCGTAATAGACACCGAGTGGCCATTGATTCTGATCAATATAACCAGGCTGGAATTTCGACAACGCCTATAGGCACATTGCTTCAACGTTACAAGCGAAGGAGAAATCAGACAACACCACTCGCTGTTGTGACAGCAACAAACTGAAGGGAGATCAGTGGGTTTAAAAAAACAAGATGAGAAAGAGTAACCGAATCCTCAAACATATCCACCACTGGTCAAGTATCTTTTAGGAATTCTTGACTTGGTTGACAGCGTGGATGTTTGTAGGTAGTCTTTGGAATTTCACTTCACAGTAAATTGACTCATGTGCCGAGAACCAAACAACAGTGGGTTCATAATTGCGAATATACCGGGTGTCTAGCTTATCACAAGGAATCGATAATTTATCCATTCAATTACACGGATTCCACCGCACAAACGCGGATGTTTGATAGGGAGTGGCTGGAGCCTTGTCTTGCACAGCAGTCATCGGTCGCCAGAAAGCTGATAGTTTGGGGTAACCCTTTTTGTTAAGACTTACTGTGGATGAACTTCAGCGGCTCTTTAAAAAACTTTCATCCAAGGAACGAAAAGCTCATGATTAAAAAGGTAGGATTAGAAATGGCAACGCATCTGATAAAAAAGGTTCGATAAGACTCCGAATCACCACAGTTTCAACAATGGTTAGCCTTGGTAACAAGTCACAACCTACAGACAAACCTAACACGAAGCGTCGATCGGAGTCAACTACAAGCAAGTTGTAAAACGGATGTTTTCAGCGTTGGAAGCACAAAATGTGCAGTTGATCAACCGCGATGGTGCACGAGAGTGCTCCAGCACGGGAAGAGCTGCTCAGTGAGAAGTAATGAAAGAATAATGCTCGAGAACTTATTTAACGCAAAGAATGCACTGCACAATGGCACAAGCAAAATTAGAGCAAGATGTGGAACTGAAGAGCAATAATGGACGTTTCTTCGCATTTTATACCAAGCAACGTCACGCCTGACGAAGCTGCCGAATGTCAGACTTGAAAATGCGTTAGAAGAGCTAAGTGAAGCCAAGTAGCACAGTTACTATGGCCAGCTGAAAAGGAACTACAGTATATGTCTTCACAGAAACCGTTTGCATTTACGTCCGCGGTAACAGCAAATTTCTATTCTTTTGACTGATAAAACAATATGTAACCAGATTCAGAATTCTTGTCAGCAGTCACTCCATAGAAATCTTCCATTCCACTCGGTTCCAGTTTCTCGACACTGTCGTCGTCAAACAGCAACCACATTCCATGGCTTTTCACAATTGATACATAATGACCTCGATAAGGTCCGCTGCAAGCAAGGACAACAATGCATTACTGCTAAAGAACAAAACGCACTATCAACTGTGCGATTATGCATGCATGCATTTAGCTCTTTACGTCACGACGCCAACATAACATTCAGATACAATCCGGTGATTTTGCACGGAAAAACAAATGATTATTCTACGAATAACTTCATGTTTTTACTAAACCATTTCAATAGCTTAGTCGTCGAGGAAACGTTTCGTTATCTATGTTAAAAGCGATTTCCTACCTAACTTAGTGTCAAACTTCCATTTTCAAAGAATTTAAATTGGTTCTGCACTATGTCTTTTAATACCTGCCGCAAAAAAACTCACTGTATAATTCCAGAAAGTGTTTATTACTCAACAAAAAAGCGCAATAGATGAAAGCAAGCGCGAAGACTGCGTTTTTTAAACGATTTCATCGACGCATGCTAACATGCGCAGCTTCAGCACAAAAAGCAATGCAAGTATACGAAGATATTTTACAAAGTACAAGCATGGACAGCAAACTCTACGTCTGCACACAAGCGAAACGAACCATCGCTGATTTGTACTCAGTAGCAAGTTCACCGCAGAACAACAAAAAAACACGTCGACCACTCACGATCCACAGTGAACCACCACTGCGATTAAGTCATAGAGTCGTTCTGGATTGCTGGCGTCATCGGTGGTGTTGAACAGGCGCAGCTCGAAAGGAAACACAACGCGGTATGTCAACTTAGTGTATTTGTTCAACTGATCGCAATACTTGAAGCGTTTCAGGTGCAGGGCCAGAATGGTTGGAAGCTTTTTTATTCTCATTCTGAAAGGGAAAAAGCACGGGTATCAGGTATCTGTTCCTATTCGAAAGCGCAACGTCACTGTTCCATAGTAAGCGTAACCATGCACGTATAAGATGGTGGCAAAGTCGATTTACATGTCACGAACCATTCGAAAGGTCAGCACCAAACAAACAATTGTGTGTTGGTGCGGAATCACTTATTATCATGAAATTTCGATTCCGTCTTGTACATTGCTCTGTACTCGAATCAAATACAGGTTAATGTTTCCACTTAAAATTTTCTTGACATCAGGATAGCAACGATCCAGCCATACGAAGGAAAACGTAGACCATGTGAAACTGTTTGGTAACTTTCACGCAATTCGACCACTGATTTCAGCAAACGAGTTCTTCGAGCAATAGAGTAGGCTATCTTCGTAATTGTTTGTAGGTATATATTTCCAATTTTTGCATTATTGTACACTGTACTTTCAAATTTGAGCGCATTTGCTAAGGCGAGATTCGCTTTCGACGCACTTCAGAGATTTTCAGTCGGTGTGCAGTGGAAAAAACGCAATTTCACTCAATCGTTTTAAAAATTATTGATTACAGAAAATACCAGATTCTCGTCTGCGTGAGCAGGTGCGGGAATTAGAAACCGCCATTTTATATTGTGAACTAAGTAAAGCAAGATGTCAGAAAAGCGCTACCAAACAGGGTTGACTAACAGCGAAATACTGATAAATGCGACAGGCAGTGTTAGAGTAGTGACGGAGATGTTTGCGAAAGGGGAAAATACAGCTTCCAAACTAAGCCCTGGAGAAAATTCTAACCAAAAGGAAGGCATCAAAATGAGTGAGAGCCAAAAAAATGCACGCAGGTTCATCTCTAAGCAATACAGTAAAATTAATCGACTTGTGTGTGCTCGGTGTGCTATCGACTCGCCAAGGTCTTGGCATAGGATCCGATAAATATAGCTGAGGTCACTGTTAAACTTGGTCTCGTAAATTTAACCCTGGTTCTGTTTACGTCCAAATCACAATAAAACTGGACGGTTTTAGCCATCTTGGACTCAACTGCACCACTCTCCTACAGCAGCCGATCGTGGTTACGAAGCAGACAAGTGTCTGTTTTTTTGTCTTTTTGCAACCAATCCACGGAAACACATGGTTGAAAGGACGAATCATGTCATTAACTCCCAACTACGCATCCTCCATACTGTTTTGTAGCAAAAATAACCATGACAGCTGACGACACCATGAAAAAAAGCGATGTCTCACCACACAGTAACAATTTCTTCTTGGTTACGCCTGGAAAAATTTAAATTCAACAGATTTCTCAAAAGCTTTATACTGCTATGGTTACTATGCTGTAGCTATGACGATGTGTATCGTTTTGGGAATCTCTGGGGCGCGTTTTGTTTCCTTTTCTACAAACACCTCTCCACGAAACCAAAACACTTCACGTCGATTACAACTTCAAAAAACGCATGCGCGTTTGAGCCACCCAAGTAGCTTAATCGTTATTGGCATCGTTTAGAGGTGTGTGCTGACTCACAACTGTTTTCTGGGGGAAAAAATAATCATACCTGAGTCCAGAGCCCTGGTATTGTTTAGGATTCTAGTAAGAGTTGAAGATACCTACTCTGTAGGCGGCGGCGTGCGATTCTTGGCTGCTGTGAAAGGATTCCTCACGACAGATACTAAGCCCAGGAAGTAACGGTTAGCCTGAATCTCTGTTCGACTTCTGCTACCGCTTTCTCTTAGTTTGTATTAAAGCCTTTAGAAACCTGAGTTAAATGTATTCGTCAAGTTCGCCGTGGCTGAGGCAGATGTACACCACGCAAGTTTTTCCAAGGATTTTTACAAGCGCAGAACTTGATGTACAAGTATTCAAAAGGTATTGACCACAAGCAACCTGGTGACATTTGCGTAATCCGCACAGCGGTCCCAACCGCAAATCAATATTAAGAAGCATCAACCAAAGAACTACCACTTGCCCTGACCATATAAAAAACAATACTTGGGAAGTCTTGCTTTAAACTGCATCACTGAGTGAGTGCTATGCTTTAGAAATGTTTTCTGAAATATATATTATTTAACAGGCAACGTATTGCTGAAAAAATTAAATGAAGAGCTGAATACTTGTACTCGCGCTTAATTTTTATAAATTAGATTTTGCATTTACTGCTTTTGTAAATGAAGTTAGGCATTCCAAGTTTCTTGAATGAGTACAACAATAGGCCTTTTCCTTACATCTCGGTTTTCAACCTCACCAAAACGAAATTGTCACATTTTCTTCAAAAATTCAAGACTATTTCTACCTCACCGAATTTTTTGACAACTATCCAAATAAAACAGGTATCTGCCCACTTATTTTCATTCTAAAATAGGTCCAACACAAACGAAATGTACGTGAATGGTACATAACTTAATGCATAGCTATAGAATGAACAAAAGCTGCTACGTGCTTACTGAATCTGTGCTTCTTGCTTGCTGCGACAAACTTCACAAGAATACTTGTGTTCTCCGCTAAGTGTTTGCTGGTTGCTGAACACCCTGAAAAGCAGAATTAATGTCTAATGTTTGGAAAATTTGCCTAACGTACTGGTTTACACATGCACCACACGACATTGCAAGGTGCTCGCACACAAAATGAAATCGGAGATTCAAATGTATCATACTTATTCGAATCAGGTAACCAATACGATTCACGGCACTGCGACTATATCTAACTCCACCGTCAAAACAACGCAACGTTATTTTGTGAAATGTTGAAACGCCTCATTGAAAATGGCATGAAATTTCATGAAGCTGTAACTTATTTTTCAAATCGTTCGCCGTGATCTTAAACAACTGTAAACTTTAAAAACACAAAACAGTACCTACTGCTAAACAATGCGCAGTACCTGTAGCTTAAAATGTGCATGTATCTACCGATAAATATCACACCACTCACAACCTACATTCTATCAAAAACACACTTCGCGAATGCAAATCATGTTTCCAGAAGGTGCTGTTGAAACTCAAAAGCAGTCACAAAGCAGGGGAAATAGCTGAAGCTCATCAGGTTTAACCTTAGATAAACCTGACTGATATTGCTAGCTTTATGTGTTCAGATTGGTAGAAACTTTCAAGCGGTTTGTGTTCTTTGCACACATCAAAACATATTAAGCCGTAAAAACGCAGTAACCATCAATTGAAACGTAGCAATATAGTGGCTGAATTACGTATCATCTTTTTGCAGACAGCTGGGGGGAAATGATGCTGCTTTCGATTTATGAAGCTTCTGAGACTCACCAAGCACCTTTTCTAACCTTAATGCAGATCGCACAATAAAATATTAACCTATTTTGAAAGTCCATACTCAATACACGGAACAGTTTTTTTATCACATTCATTCGAACATAGAAACATTCCATTAAAAATGTTATTTTGTTCAGTCTCGTCAGTGCAGCACTACGCGGTTAATTCTCTTAAAACCTCTTTATAAGACCGCAAACAATATCATGATAAATACCACCAAGTTTTACAAATAATGTCTTTGTTCAGCGAAATCACTTTTACAAATACAAGTGTCAGCAGTTCAATAAGTTGATTTTGTGGAGTTCTAGTCTTATATTTCACCTGACTACATGCAATCTAGTTTTACTCCAATCCCTAGAAAGTGATTTTTAGTTCTTCGAACTTCATTGTCAAACACATGACCTGCATTACTATGCACTCACACACAACTTCCAAAACTATAGTGTGGCTGTGCATATCTCATAAAACGCAACTTTTTATTAAAAAAGTGGAATTACCTCAAACAATGCGTTATAGACGTGTTTTGTTCTATATCAACAGACAAATCCAAGAAGTCCTCATCTTTCGTTTTGACCTACAAAATGAAGATGACCATGAAACAACCGCTTTTTCATAATTTCAACAGCAACTATTCAAACTTAATCGCGTAGATCCACTACTACGGCAAAAAAGCCAATAAGTCAGGTTTGCCGACAGATGTGTGTAAAAAGGTATAGGAATCAGTCAGGGTCACGTCTGTATCAGCTTGATGAACTTTATGAAGACAACGAATGCGCAAGTTAATCCTATACGTGACGACATACGACAGCAAATTCAAGGGCTAGTACCGAGGAAGGCAAGCACGAAGCGACGAATGGTAAAATCAGTGAGAAAATCTGATACCAACCACGAATGAATCGCGGTGAAAAAACATTGCAAAGTAACGAGAGGCGATAACAAAAATTTCGGAACAGATATCAACGAGCCAAGAACAACTACTACATTGGCAAAAGAAGCTGTGGGACAAATCTAAAAAATAAGAAGTACACTTTTAAGGCGGTGCGTCCAGCACGCCACGTCGCACCAAGTTTGGTGCAGATCACGATATAATTACTGTTTGTGACGTCGACAATCATTGTTTTTTCTATATCGCTCCCATTCGAATATCATCCATTACAATCTCTGAAGCTTGCTGAACATCCATTCTGATCAATTACCCGATGTTGACATTGCGCTTCCAACTAAACTGTTTTTTTTCTCTGAGACATTTCGAGCATTGGTCCGAAATAGCAAACTTTCCGTCATCTTTCGTTTTCGGACACGAATTGACTTGACTTTTTCGGCCATTAAAAAATCGGTCAATGACGGAAAAAAACAGTCTACAATGTTTCAACTATATTCACTACTTTCAACTATGCAAGGTGACGAGTCGATTCATCAGCAAATCTTTTAACAGGAAATTCATTTCACGTAACTATACGCATCCTCAGCCATGAAATCTGCAAGCAAAAGCTTACGGGTGAAATCGACCAGCAGCTTCCGCCGGCCACTGACAATGGGATAGATATTGCACAAAAAAGCGTCGCCTTACTTCGGTGGGGGTAAATTAAAAAATACTGTTTAAACGTAACTATTTTTCTGCAAAATTGCTGAAGCACCTCGTACCACGATTACTGGGAAAAGCCGGCACTTGTTCGCTTTGAAATGGTAACTGTTATCAGCGCTGGACTTACTACGTAGATCACTATACAGTAGAAGTCTCTGTGGTAGTGAACATTTACGTTGTGATATGTTGGCCTAAAATAACGGAAAAACAAGCCACACGTGGTTCGTAAAGTCCGCTCAGCTTGTTTGCCGTTTAGCTCGTCAAAACTACACAAATAAACAATAAATTAGCAAAAACCTTACAAATTTTGATTAGTAAGTTATGTGTTGGTGTTCGGTGAAAAAGTGAGAAAAAAAATTCTTGACAGACATCACAAGCTTACAAACTTGCATGTGTACATACAGTTATCAGACAATGGGCTGTTCGCGTCTTGCTTCTGTTGAACAGGGTCATCACTTTTTTTCATAAACTGGGCTAGAAGGCTTGATAGTTTTTACGAAATCAGCGCTTCAGACCTATGAAACGATATTTAAACACTTGCTTGAAATTCGGTCTTTATTACGCAATTCGCTTTTAGGCCAGTGTGACCAATATGAATCTATCATGCCATACAGACAGAGGTAGAGGGATCTTTTTCAAAGTGGGGCACAAGTGCACGTCGAAAAAACTGCAAAATTGTAGCTTGAATTAGCAACTGTGACGTCACAAGCATTGAAATATGACGTCATTAACTTTTGTCAGCGTGTTTAAGCAATTTTATGCAATGTTTTATAGGCCCTCAACGACCCCTATCTACGCTACACCCTATCTATTCAAATCCACGCCATCTGGCAACACTGTTCGACAACACTATACGGTAAGCAAGCCCGAACAGGGTGACCAGATTGGGCACGGTTTATTCTGCCAAACACTTACGAAATTCGGCCAAATTCACTGCCAAAATTACAAATAATATATTGCCAAAATCTATTCATTAAACGATTTATGTTAACAATGAAACTTGTTAGTAAAATTCGAAATTTTAAAGTGGGGCCCTTGGCCCATACGTTCCGTTCTGTTCCTCCACTCCTGCATTCTGATATTGTTTTTCATGGCATCGACAGCCAGCAGAGCTGCCTGAAGTGGAAGTAATACCATACCAAATGCCTTACACCAGGGTTTTTTAAAGGAAAATGTTAGGTACCCGGTGTGGACCTGTAGGGACCCAATGGACACAAATCAGTTGCCTGAAACACCTTTAAAAAACCTGCCTTACACTATTTCGTTTATTTTGAATTGTCATTTCAGCCAGGGCTATAGAGCCCAGGGTTGTGGAGTCAGAGTCGCAAAAAGTCGGAGGTTTTTGGGTGGAGTCGGATTCCTAACATCACTAACAGTCGGAGTCGGATTTTTTTATCTGACTCCGGAAGTCCAACTGAATCATTTTATACATTGCGCTCCTAAGTTAGGAAACCTAACTCGTGCCTGTTGAAATGGTACAATTTCTTTTGAAATTTTTATTGAAACTGAGAATTGTTGTTGTGTACCATGATTTCCATTGATTGTTAGTTGCTACAAAATTGTGACAGCCAAACTTCATTCATGTTATGCTAAGGAGTCGAAGACTTTGGAAAGGTCGGAGTTGGAGTTTATCTCCGACTCTGCAACCCTGGTGGAGCCGGAACGCATATTTTAAGCTCCAGATCCAGGCATCAAATTTTTGGTTCTGTATTTGGTTCCAACAGCTAAAGTTTTTGGCTAAGGCTCCAGAACGATTTGGTCCATTTAAAACTGTAGTATCGATTGTACAAGTTGTTTGCCCACGACATATGACTGTGGAACTCCAGTTCCACCATCTGAAAGTTTTTGGCTCCGGCTCCACAACCCTGGTTTCAGCAATAAATATACTTTGCCTGTACAAGTACCTCCACCAAACTCCGCCTGTATTGATTGCCATTTAACTATTTATTTTCATTTAACTATTTCATTTCACTATTTATTTTATTTAACTATTGGACTATCTCGCGACCGGAGTTGTGCATTGTTAGTGTAAGAAGAACCATTATATTTCGAACCAGGGCTGTGGAGCCGGAACTCTTATTTACGGCTCTGGCTTCAGGCATCTAAAATTTTTGGCCCCACCACCAGCACCAACATCTATAAATTTTTGGCTTCAGCTCAAGAATGATTTGGTCCACTGAAAACCACTGTATTATTTGTACAACTTCGCTGGCCCCACAACCAAGGGCTGTGGAACCGGAACCCAAATTTCAGAGTCCATTTTCACAATCAAAAAGTTATTGGCTCTGGCCATACGAAATTGCTTGGGCTCCGGTTCCACAGCCCTGCTTCTAACCAAGTTAGGAGTATGTTCCAGACATTGTTTGTTTTTTTTTCTGACCTTGCTAGGGATGGCCAAAATATGTTAACACGAGTGCACAGCATGCTTCAGGACATATCTTTTAAACACTTATTGCAGATACAATAGATTGCTGAGGACACCAAGTGTTCTTAGTGACTGTGCAGCATGTAAAAAATGGGGACCCATCTTTTACAATATGCTTTAAAAGTTTTGTGAATTTATGGACGTAAGGTGCTTTTAACTGTGGTGATTCCATGAAAGATCACCTAGTTGCACAGCCGCTTTCCTTGCCTGGAAAAGGTAACCATTTTTGTGTGATTGAACTTTTCATACAAACATAAAATAACTATGAAACGGACAATAGCAATAATAATGGGAAACGTTTTCAGCACAGAACATACTACCAATAGCATAAGAGTACTCACAGTTTCACATGTAAGGCATAAGAGTACTCACAGTTTCACATGTAAGGCATCTAGTCATTGTTGTGTAGGTGCCTTGGAATATATCATTTATCCAAGTATTGTTGCTATCTGGATCTTCCTCATGGCTAATGCCTGGTGAGCTTCCGTTACCACAACTGTCTGATGATTTGACACTGGAAGGACCTTTCTTGGTTTGACGTGACCTTGAAAATAATCTGAAGCTTTTTGTAGGTGTAGCATCAGGAGGCGATATACCAGAACTTGGCTTATTATCATCACTACTTCCATGGCTCTGTTCTGACAGATGCCCATTCAATATGATGTTCTCTCCACCATCAAATGTTGATGCTGGAGAATCAGAAGTTGTAAGTGACGANGTGGACCCAGTAGTTTTGGCTGTACTTTGAACTTCATCAGCATTTGACTCCGAGGAGCTCAGCACTACATCACCTGAAATAAAGGAACTGCCTCCAACTTTGTTGGACATAGGTCGAAAATCTTTTTCTTTTCGCATTCGGCTAAAAATGCTCAGGCGGTCTCTTTTCACAGCAGTGCCTAATGCTGTTGAGACTTGCAATTCCAACTGCTTTTTTCGTTCCAGTTCAGCTTTCTTTTCTTCAACAAGAGCTAAATGAATTGAATTCAGAAGATGATTGAAAAGCTCATGAGCATCATGCTGCATGTAGTTGTCAAAGGACTCTGGAAAAAAGAGCACACGGGGTCTACGTTTTGTCCACGTAATTTTGCAAAAGAATTCAAATGCATTCATGGAATTTTTTCTTATTTTGTGTCCAAGCTAATATATTGGGTAAAACTAAACTTGCTCCAAAGATGACTTTTGTTGTATACTCAAGATTAATAGAGCTAGTTTTGTCAAAAAAGTCAAGTTTTGTTTGTAAGCTTGTGCTACCTTGCTTCCGCTAAGAATTCTGGATGCAAGCAATAAGTTTCATACACTTAATTTAACAAATCAAAAAAATGTTAATCTTTTATAACTAACCCTGTTTGGTGAGTTAAACTGATGCTTTACAACTTTTCCTTTCAATGTGCAATCTGAATCGATTTTTTGCTACAGATGACTACCTCATGTCACAAATCAGGAATTGCACTGCAATATCAAACCAACTCAGTTAAAGTCATGTGCAACCATGTTGCAATCAAACAGTTGCGACTAAGAGGCTCAATACTTTATTACTGTTTGCCTTGTAACATCAGCAATGATTCAAGGTGCATCAATGGTGATGAACTTAACTCTCAAGTTGTATGAAATTATCTCATGTGGAAAAATGCTCTGCTCAAGGTTGAGAGCAACTATGTCCAACTCGCGGCCCAGAAGGACATAATTGTGCTGGTACATATCTTATGGCAGTATGAAAATTCCAATGTTAAATCCTCACTTCAAGACTTTCTTGATGAATTAATGCAAAACACCAACAAAGAATTACAGTATTACAATGCAGCTTGTGTGGTAGTGTGTTTTCTTGCAATAAAAATTTTCTTGTTAAATGTCACAGAAAAACGTCCTAACATCTACAAGCATTAAGCAGATCTTGATCATAAATTACGAAACATTTCAAGTAGCAGCAAATATTCTGTGGAAAAGCTAACCAAACAATTTTGTCTGTTACTGTTCATTTGTACAAGCTAAAAAATAAGCATACCAAGAAGCTATTTTATGATGACAATGGTCATAGTTTGCCATCTCAAACTACTTTTAGAGGGTCATTCCATGTCAACTGTCCCAGCCAGTCAACCCACCATCTCAGCAGATTCTAAATTTTTTTTTAATTGTTTAAGGTTTCGTGAAGTTATGGACCATACAAAATGACTACTTTGTGGTCAATGAACTGCAATGACTAACAAGAAAATAATCAATTTCAGAACTCATTCTTACTGTGTTCATTTGATTGTTGTGAAAACTTGCCAAAAGGTTGTCTCAAGTATCTTATCTTCACTTGCAAGAAAAATTTCAAAAAATCCATGTGCTTATCCCAATCTTGGGGCAAAGAAAATAGGTAGTCATCAAAATAACTCATGCGTTACATAAATTTTGAATGGTATAGTCAAGTGGGGTAAAAATTTTTTTTCACAATGTTGGGGTAAAAAGTAACTACCTCCCTTAAAACCTATTGAAAAGAAAATAAGTTTCAAATGAATTGGTGCTATAGAGGCATTCACTGAGACATTGTTTGTAAAATATTTGTTCCAACCTAAATCCTCTGTTGGGGTAAATATAAACTACCCCCTTAACTCCTTGGCGTCTGGGTGGTTTTGGTGATTTTCGCAAAAAAAACAGCAGTTTTCGGTTGCCTTACCAACGCACTAGCTCCTCCGCCGATTGCGCTAGAGAGCTGTTCAACGGCTCAAACGGATCGGCCAGTCTAGTAGATTGCACTTGAAAAAAATATTTTGCCTGGGGGGTGCGGGTTTTTTGTTAGTGACGTCATAAGTGAAGTAGTTTTAGGGTCATTTTGGCTAATGTTGCCTGGCCTAGGGCCCAACCACTAGGCCAAAGTGTTTCGCTGAAGTTTTCATTGGAAACTAGGCTCGAGTCCGAGTCTTTTCAGCCGTTGAAGGACTTTCTAGCGTTTCTGGTTCAAAAGTTACGATCTAAAATAAACAAATTAATTAATTAACTAATTAGCTAATTAGTCAAATATTTTTACTAA
>JGI24158J21664_10003224_pt1 | contig 20355 bp, 7 predicted proteins | sample Ectturendosymbi3_FD_21664 | JGI IMG/M metagenome (IMG submission 21664) | reverse complement strand
GCAACAACACTTGAAAATGCTGACTCACAGAGGTAAGTAGAGGGGAACACAGTCAACAATGTTAGTGGTTTTTCTGCAACTTTTGGATATGCTTTCTACATCATTCCCCAGAATTTTTCCAAGTTTTCATCTTCGAAGGAAGCCTTGAAAGTTGAATCATGAATCATATCCAAAAACTCTTCTTGAATACCTTCATCTTCATTTTGTTCATTTGGCAAATCTTCAACAGAACCTTTGAAAGGGTTCCTTGTTTAATGCCAACATAGGTGTGTCGTGTTCAACACCGGGAAAGTAACGATGAAATTCTTCAATCAAGCTGTTGAAGTAGTCAACAACCTCACTTTGAACAATGCTGTTTATACCGTTGGTCTCATTCATTTTATTCATCATTGGAAACACTGCTACTCTCTGTCCAGATTGTATTTTTGTTTTCCAAAGTATAAGCTGTGCAATAAAAGCAGCAATCTTATCTCGTAGTCCCAGTATGCTTGCGGCGACACCTTGCAAATTGCGGTTCAGTTCGTTCAAATGAGAAAATATTTCCCCTAGGAATGCCAACCTGTTTTGAAACATTACGTCAGCAATATCAGTCTTCAATCCTTGTTTATGTTGGATTTTAAGAAATTCAATAACTTCTGGTAATAAACGCGCAAGCCGAATCAATATGTTTCCTTTTGAGAGCCAACGCACAGAAGTGTGAAACAACAGAGAATCATATTCAGCATCCATTTCTTGGCATAATTTTTGAAAGAGTCTGGTATTCAGAGCACTCGCTTTTACGTAGTTGACAACTTTAGCAGCACAATCAAGTGCTTGCTTAAGTGGTTGTGACATAGTTCTTGATGCCAACGCTTCTTGATGAATAATGCAGTGCGTTCCAATTATTTTAGGATTTTTCTGTTTGACAAGTGTCAAGAAGCCAGATCGCACCTCGAGCATAGCAGGTGCCCCATCCGAGCAGACACTTCCAAGTTTGTTCCAATCTAAATTTTCTGCTGTGAAAAAGTCATCCACAAGCTTAAGCACTACACTAGCCTTTGTGGTTGTTTTCAACGGGTGGCAAATAAGAAAGTTTTCCTCAATAGTTTTGTTGTGAATATACCAAACAAAAACCATTAATTGAGAGAAGTTTGCAGAATCAATCTAATCATCAAGCTGTATTCCGACACAGGTGAAGCTTTGATATTTTCGATGAGTTGAGATTTGATATCACAGGCCATATTTGCAATACGATATTTTACAGTGTCATTGGACAAGGAGACCTGCTTGACCTTTGATTTTGCTCCCTCACCCAACAAAATACCAGCGCACTCTACAAGACAGGGATTAATCAGCGTCTTAGCAATGTTATGTGTTTTTTTGGTCTTAGCTACTTGAAGAGAAACTGCGTAAGACGCAGTCACTATTGCCTTTGAATGAGTCTGAAATTGTCTTGTACTGTCCAATTTCATTTTTTTAAGCCGGATGCTTTCATTTCAAAGAAGCTCCTGTTTTTGTCAGTGAACTGCGGGTGGGTGTTCGAAAGATGTTGCTTCAGTTGATACGCCTTCATGGAAGCATTAGAGAGGGTTTTGAAACAAATGCCACATTGGAGCAACTGCTCATCACCTCTCTCTATGAAAGTGATTCCATAGTCGAGAAAAGTATCGTTATATTTTCTCTTAGCTTTAGCCATTCTTTTCTCTGCAACTGAAAATTTAATTTGACAAAATATAGCACTCTCTGCTCAACACTAACTTTAACTGTACTCGGTATACTACTAGCACACACAACGCTGCCTTAATCAACACTCAGCTCTAAGTTGTTTTTCTAGCTTTCTCACATATAGACTACTAGCCAGCATAGCAGCACCAAAAATCTAACTGTTACGTCACAAAAATTGGTTAGGCCTACAACACGGGACAATCAAAATCACTATGTGGAAACAAGTCTGAAAATACTAGATTGCTAGAAGGCATCGTAAAATGCTAAAATGAAAGCGAATTACGATTAGAAAGCTGAAAAAAGGAAAGAGCACATGAAACATTGTTTATTATACCCGTAATTCAAAATATTTAGGTTCAGCTGATTACCCACCTGCTGCCTTGTCATTACCCACATGTGGGTAATTACCCATAGAACCAATGATCTAAGGTGTTCCAAAGCTTCTTGGTTTTGCAATAGTTTAATTTCGGTTGTGGTTTGTTGTTTACCTAAGCTTATGATGTCTGCTTTTATTTCGAAATTAAAAATTTTTGCTACATTGACAAAATATCTGAATGTCTTTTTCTTTCAAGTAACTTCACTCCACAGTTGAATCAAGCAAGGAATCAATCGCACGTTTTTAATACGAAACCGATTTCACATAGCACTACGCATCATCAGTCCTTACCTCTGTAAGCAATGCTAACATGTGAAACATAGAAAGTCTAAAACAAGGGCAGAAAGCAAACAACCTCAGACTGTAGTGAAAAATCACGCAACACCAACTGAACAAACTTAAATTGGAAATCAAAGTCTTACTCAACTAAGTGCATTCACTGAAGCTTCAAAACTTACTGCAAAAGTAACATTAACTTAATGAATCCAAACAAAGGTGCGATGGTTAACACTATGGAACGAAATGGGACATTTCGGCGATGCCGTTCCGGCGACGCCGTTTCGAAGATGCCGATTCGGCGATGGACTTTTCGGCGATGAATCAGTTGATAAGAAACTTTGATAAGTAAATTTTTCAATTTTAACTCTCTTTTTTTACACGTTAACACAAGATCACAAATAAATACCACACAAATACCAGCTAAAGGCATCAGAAATTGAACTAGTCCATTTGGAAATTGTGGGCAAACTCGCGCAGATATCCGGTCGCGCCATAACTGGCATATCTCTGAACCACTCGAAGAATCCTTTCATCGCACATTCTACAACGTGATAATTTCCTGGGTGGGGGATTTCCGGCCACCAAATGCTCATGAAAAGCATATTTCAAAAACACTTTTTTTCGTATAAAACATTTACGACCATCAATCGGCGTCGCCGAAATGTCCTAGATCCCTATGGAATACGTCGCTGTCAGATAAATACATTTGAATTTCGCTACTGGCAAGGCGACGCGTCCAATTAGAGGTTGTAAGAACACGCCGTATAGTTCAGAATATCGGCAGAATGCGTAAACAAACTTCATTTTGTAGCAATGGCAACCAAGCCTCAGCGTATGCATTTGAAACGCATGTGACTGACGTGAACCAAATGCCAGCACGCTGGTGGCGAAAGTCAAAGCAGGTCAACGCAGGGCACGAAGTCTTATTGTTTGTGTGTAAGCTTTCCTTACTTATATCTTTATGGGTTTTAGTAAGAAAATGAATACTTTGAAGGAGCAAAGTTGATAGTTTTTTTTTCTTTTTTACTACTGTAATCTACTGGTTCATTCCATACGTTCACAAATATCATATTTCGACTGGATCTCCAATATTTTGTCGCATCGCAGTCTTTGAAAGAAGTTGTAGGCATTTGTTTCTAACTGTGTATTTTTGATTATAATTTTGAAATATGCTTTTAATGTGGCATGCCAAATTTTATTTTGTTATAGTGATGGTTTCCATAAAGGAGTTGCTTGGTTTTCAGCATGTTACAAGTTTGTAAGTGTCCAAAAACAGAAATGATAATGAAAAGCAAAGCATAAAGGTTTTGTTTTGCTGACAGGACTGCATCATACACATTCAGATCTTTAGCTACTCATCCTTTCTTGGCATTCTTTTACATTCATGAGAACAACACTGCGTATCGTACATATAAGATCAAGGTATGTTTTCGAAGTGAAAAATTACTTTTTATTGTTTCATATGACTAAACCCTGGTCAAGATTTGTCAAATGAAGAAACGCAAATAGTTGTTTCAGTTCCATGTGAAATGGCAACTTATTGTAACATATTGCCTAACTGCAACACAACGCCAACACGAAGGTGGATTCTACTGTATTTGCAAATCTGTAAAGACGTCGCAGCCGCATCATGACTTGAAGTTAAATAATTCACCGTAACAATACTCCAAAGAATAAATGTTTGCACTAAACGTTTGAAATACTGTTTGCAATCTCGTAATGGCAAAGTTGTGTCCATTTGTACCAAGAGAATTCTTGCTTTTTAGATCTGTTACAACTCTTTTAACAAAACTACAATTTCGCATGTCTGTGTAATTTGTTATATACGAGCAAAATATTTTTCACAGTTATAAGTCATTTATAGCATACCTTTTTTATAAGTATAATCAAATGAATGTTTTCTTGAAATATAACCTTTTCTACCTTGTGAGTGAATACACTTCACATCTTATAATGATTCTGGTGTGGATGGTTATGTTTTTCACATTTTAACCACAAATCTTAATCCAAGTTGTCAAAAAAATTAGTAAAGGCGCTCTCAGTACGTTCGTAAATAAACGACTGCATTACGATTCGCACAGGTGACTTCCAACCTTGGGGCGGATGGAGGTGGAACATTTTCCAGACTGAATGGTGTAGCATCTTATGGAAGTTACACCATTAACTACTCCGGTGCACAAGTTTATTCCGCCATCGACCCTAGCGTGTGTGAAGTTTTCTTTGTCCTTAACCTTAATCCGGTAAGTTTACATGCTTTGTTATCAGAAGGGTAGGGTATGAAATTGTTTGAGTTTTTCATTTTTCGCATTTGTTGCAACGCGTTGCTGAAAATGTGTTTGACGAGTGAATGGTGACAGCAAATATTTGATCAGAAACACTATTTTAACAGAATCACAATGTATTTCCCACGTACGTGGAAAGCTTCTGCGGGAATTGCAAATTCATTTTGAAAATATGTTGGTTTATCGAAAATGAATTTGGTTTCAGAGGATTAGAATTAACAGATACTTTTTGACATTAGAAAGTAGCCATGCGTAAGAAAGCTTTAGGCAGAGACTTGCTTTCAATTTGTCGTGCCTTGATTTCACTTAGGAAGCTATTTCTTTCAAGCAAATTCTTGCTGCAATTTAATTTGCTGTCTTCTTAAACGTTCCTCGACATATAACATTTAAGTTGCGCATGAAACAGCATAAACAAATTATCATCATCAAAAACATTTTTATGGATCTTTTCAAGGAAAGTTTGGTCGGTAATGACTTGGTAGACTTCCACGCAGAAAATATGGTTCGTGTATGCCCTGTTTGGGTACGCTGCAATGCACAAAATGATAATGACCGTTTTCCACACAATTTAATCATAATTTTCAATCTAATGATCTGAAAAATTACTATTTGAAAAATTACTAGTTGTGCAGAAATGTGGATTTTCATTTTGTTCAGCGATGTCAACGATATTGACATGTGTGACACTTAGTCGAACATTCTGTTCTCTACACTGGAAGCTTCTTTCAATTTCTTGTGCAAGTGGGCTTGGTAATAATGCTTGTCGGTAGATGCCTCTGATTTTTGTAATGATATGATGGTTTTCTGCGCTGAGTTGCTTTTTGTTGATGCCATTTCACTGCAAATGGTTACAGCAATTCTTGCTGACTTGGAGCCAGAATCGAATAGAAGCAGTTTTATCATATGAATATCCAGGCGTGTATCAAGCGTTGATGATAGTCTATAACTAAAAGACAAATCGTTTCCAGAACAACTATGAAATATGGCGTTTTCTTAATGAATGCGTTTGCAACTAAGCCCATTTTGCATTACTGCATGATTTTGTTTGGAATAAACTGACGTCTTGAACTTTTTTGTAATAGAGTTTTCTTATTAAAGAGCATCGTTTAAAATTTTATTGAAATTTTTGATTTTATGAAGTTGAGCTTTCTTAAGAACATCGCATTAAATGTTTCTTGACATTTTTCGAAGACCTTTACCAAATTAATTTTTATCTTTTGATGGTTTACTTGAAGGGATCCTCTAATCCAAACTTACAAGTTGCAGCCCGTAGTACTGACAGACAAACTACAGACAACAGAGCACAAGTTTCTGGATCACTCTCAAACGTTCTTTTCGGATACACGTTATTGTCAAAGTGAGTTTAAAAGGTCTTAGCAGATTTTATGCTTAAAATAATGGGTTAATATGTTTGGCTGAAATATTGGTTTATTTCTTACATACGTTTTTGCTTCTAAAAATAATATAAACGTGTGAATATTTTTCACATAAATGCTATCATTTTGAAAATAATTGTTAATTTGTGAAGTTTAGAACGATCAGATTCAAAGCGAATTCTTCTGCGAGACACACCTACGATATATTTCATGCACTATTTTTGGCTCTGTTATGAACTGCCCTTACTGTTTTTAAAAGTTATGCCGTTTCAAACTGCATCTTTCACTAAAATAAGGTTGTCAAATGCATGAAACGAAAGTTTTATTTTCACAAGAAATAGTGCGGCTCCTTGAAGTGCATATTACTTTACAATAACCTCTGTGTTTGCAGGCGAAGTGGTGTTCGTTTGTATGATTATGAAATACAAAGCGTTATGCGAAGTCTTCTCCGAATCATTTTTCCTGGTGAGTAGGTAGATGTTGTTTGCCTGATGCTGCGTTTGAGATTTAAGAAATAATAATTTTGCATATTAGCCTTAACTGTAGCTCCTATATTTGAAGTTTGAAAGAATATACTTTACAGCTTTTCATGAACTCTGGAAAACAGCAAAATTATCAACTATTAATGAAGGGTTCTGGTACGGTCAGCATTTAAAAAAACTAAATTTTCCGCTCTTGTTTTGTGTTCCTAACCGCAGTTCGTGCGTCCTATTTTCCAACTCTTTCTCAGTGTCAGCATTGCGCTAGTAAGTTTTCTTACTGCTTACAGCACTGAAGATGTGTGAAATGCATGAAAGTAGTTTCCATGTGAAATTAATTGCAATGTATTCACTTGCGTACGTCAATACTGTGGCTTACAGCTGTTGAAAGACAGTTATGTGCAAGTTTGAATTGTCGCAAATGGATGAGAGCGGAGCCGAGCAAGCAGATTTGTAACAAGGTGGCCAAGAAGCTACAACGTGTTTTGTTACTGTTTGCCATTAACGAAGGTCGATTGCTTTGATTATCTTCTGCTTTTTCAGCATACAAGTTTTATTGAAAATCATCAAATACGACGAAAAAATTTTCTAACACGAGGTTGTCCCTTTTTCAAACAGATGTTTATACAAAAACATTCTTGGATGTTAACCTATTATTACAAAATGTTTGTACAAATATTGCAATTTTGATCCAGTACTCTTACGCTCGATTATTAATATGCCGTTTAAATTGTTTCACAGGTGGAAGCCCAACGGTTTCTCCTGGTTTATCGGTGCCAACGCGGCCTTCCATTAGTAAGTCAGATGAAAATAAAGGGTTTTGAAGGAAACATTTCGTTTTCGTTATCTGTTTCAATGTGCATTTTTAAATGATGATTTAATTATTAAGTTTCCTGCAAGTTCTTCACAAACGCATCAATCAGTTTCAACAAAGTCACACATGCACTCACTGCATGACAAAGGCAGGCTTCAAAAACAGTGTAATGGTCTAGATCAGGGGTCGGCAACCATTCCCTAGTTACGGGCCAAAAACAGACTCTGCAAGATATGACGGGTCGTACTAATTTTCTACCAACAATTCCCTTCATTTTGCTGTATGTGATGTTGATTATACTTGGGAATTTATTGAATTGTAATCAGATTAACTCCTGATTTTTACAATTCACAACAAAAGACCAAAATATGACATTTAGTACATTTATAGTACAGTGCGGTTTCTCGCAGGTAGTTCGTAATAAGTATGCAATAAAAGAAGTTGCAAGGAGGGCAAATTCACAAAATGTAATACAAATAGGGGGACCATACAGTTAATACCATTTGCAGAGGGGATGCGGGCCGGATGATATTATTTGGAGGGCTGTAGGTTGCCGACCCTTGTTCTAGATCAATATAATGGACTGGCTATAGTTCGATTTGGTGTGGTTGGAAACAGCCAGGGAGCATAGAACTGTTACAATTTCTAAACGCTGTGTTACGTCCCAATTGTGCAACGGTTCGTTGAGAGGTTGCCTTGCTGAATCCTTGTTTCTTTGTATATTTGCTTGCTACATGGTTCGCTATGCGATTACACTGAAGTTGGTTTCGAATATTTCGTTTTCTGCAGCTAATTGCTTTGTCAACAAATATATATATATATATATATATATAGATCCTCAGTGTCAATCTTTGTTTGTCCAAAGCACCGAAGCAGCAGCTATTCCGAATCACTTTAAATTATCATATTAAAAAGCTTGTGTTTTATTCTTTTGCAAAACCACTCAGAAAAAGATTAATATTACTTAAGACATTGAATTCTGTCCACTTTCAATTAATTATCGATTTAGTGAGTCGAATCGATTTTTCAAAACATCAAATATTAGTTGTTGTGTCATTGTTTTCTAGGACCGCAAGGCCACTTTTGTGGCTTGGACCTTTGTCCAGTCATAACTTCCAGACCGATAGAGACAGTGAGCTGCTAAACCCTCTGAAGAAGCGTACAGTCTCCTAGGTTCGATTTAAATTCGGGAACTTTTGGGTTTGAACTTTTAGTCTGACGTCACGATTGGTGGTTGTGAGGGGACTTTTGGATGACGTAATCAGAGCCTGAGGAAAAAGATCAAGTGGCAATTTACTTGTTTTTTCTTTTAAAATAAATTAGGCGAAAATCCCCATCTTTAGAGCCTTTGATTGGCCATCTATAATAGTGGTTGGCAAGTTATTGCCAAAAAGTCGATAATCAATTAATACTCCCTTAGGGGATTAGTTGCTCGTTTTTGTATTAAAATTAATTTATTGTTGTTTAGGATTAATTAATGAATCGTTGTTTTTGTTTTAAAATTATTGTTTTTGTTTCAAAAATAATTAACTGTTGTTTTTAATACAGAACGTTGAAGAAATGCGGATTGTTAACGATGAACCTGTGATATAACTTTTCAACAATGCGTACATGCGATGAGCAAATTTTGTATATCAAAAAAAGGTAAAGTAAACATGTTACAAGGCTGATTCTCACTGTGCTACATGTTTGATTTTAGCTCAGGCAACAACGGTGGATGATCGGTTGCGAAACTTGGCCAGCTTGACCGGACAAATTTCCTCATTTAATTTCTACAGTTACGACCAATCAGGCAGTTCTCAATACCAAATCGTTGATGGTGGGAGCGATATGTACGATAACGGAAATATTGTATGTATTATCTTTGATCCAACCGCTTATCTTTTTTAGAAATGCTTTTGATTGTTTTGGGAGAAGTATCTTTTATCAAAGATATTTCTCCGCATTCATACTGGATTTTCTCTGGGTGAAAAGTGATATATGTGTATATTTCTGTACAATTACTTTTAACACAAAAATACTGTTTGTTTTGCTTGTGGCTCATAGTTTCTTTTTGTGGTGAAGGTTACGTTTTGGGCTGACACCAGACAGACGAGAATAACGTACAATCAAACGTACAGGTAAAGACGGTTTTATTCAATCTGTTGATTTTACTTCATTAGCTTTGCCTACATTAGGTTGCACATTGAAACTTAATAAAGTTGAGGTCTCATTTATTATTCTTTCACACGAATTCTCAATGACGGATACGTTTGGAATTAACAGTTTACTTAGAGATGAAATATCTGTGAGTTTAGGTTCCGTGTCACTTCAATTGAAATATTGATAAACCCTACCTAACTGTTGTCAAAGTGAAGACTGCTGGACATCGGTGAGGCAACACATTAAATGCCTTTCATACAGAAGGTCATTGTACAACTGGCATTGCTTATGTGTGATATTTGTGCAAAGCCAATGTTTCGAACCTTCACAAGAAACGCTATCTACAGATTCACGCGAAAAATACGTAGTAGGCCCATCTCAGTACAGGTTTGTGAGAATTCAACACACATAAACAAAAATTGAAAACAGTAAAATCATTGCACTTTTGCAGCAGTGGCGGAATCAGAAAGGTCAGCAATTTGACGGAATACTCTAAACCTTGACAACGCTTTCCTGAAGAAGCATTCCTTTTAACATCTGTACCCTTTAGTGCATTTCCATTTTTAGCAAAAAATTAGGAAAAGTGTTTTGGCAGTTTGTTTTAAATGCCCCCTCAAATACCAACTGCGGATCCGCCACTGTCGTGCTATATCGTGTGATTGCAAAGGGATCCACGTGCAACTGGCTGCAACGTGGTTGGTGCTGATCTGGATGTTAACTAAGCAGTTACATTTAAATAAAAGTACTTCTACATAGCATTGAAATATGTGGTTTGTCAACAAGACTTTGAAAACGCATTTAATGATGCTACTCTTTCTTAAATGAAAAAAGTCCTGAAAAAGCTATTAAGTTTTCACTTTTGTTGTTTCAGTGGACCAACTTATACTTTTAAATCTATTGCTCGCCACCCTTTCTTGGCTTACTTTTACATCAGAACCAACAGCCGCGCTCGTCACACATACGGGATTAAGGTACATAGAATATACTTGAAGTCCGAGTCTCATGAACAACTCTTGGTTATTTTACACTATTTTGACTCATGCCCGCATTTAGATAAAAAAAACTATGTGTAAGAAATATTGGATACTTAAATAATACAGTTTTGTTGTGGGTGCACTTTGTTAACGTGTTATGCCATTATTGATTAATGCAAAAAGTGGACGATTTTTGCGAATACTTTGTATATGACCGACATTTTTATACAGCCAACAGCCGGCTTGCGTTTTTGTTTAATTTTTAGGTGACTTCCGGCCTTGGGGCAGATGGCAGTGGATCCGTTTCTTCATTCCGTGATGTTGTCTTTTTTGGCAACTATACACTGAGCTATGCAGGTGCTCAGGTGTACGGTGCCAGTGATCCAAGTGTGTGCGAAGTTTTCTTCGTAGTTAACCTTAATCCGGTGAGCAAACGTTTTTCTTTGAAGATGTGGGTTGAACGTAGCTTGTGAGTGAGTAAACAAGTGTTTAATGCACTTTTAATTTGTGGAATTGATGCTGAAAAGATCTTGTTGAAGGGTTTGCAGGGTTTTAAATGTGAGAATTTTTGTCGAAATTTAAAATTTGAATTTATGCTTTTGCCAACACACTACCCATCGCTAGTAACAGTTGTTGCAATGTAATTTGTTGTCTAGATAAGTTGTATTTGAAAAATTTGAAGCTATTTGTTGAGTACTATGCCACGCCTTTGGGTATAAGTTGGCTAATGAAATCTGGTATAGAAAAAGGTTTCAATTTCTTTACGATTTTTGGAAGGTAGTATTAGACACAATTTACTGGTGAAGAACCTGTAGTTTCAACTTTCGTGCTCAATAATTTTTCCTTCGTATCAATTAGCGCCAAGAAAAATAAACTGGATTTATTTTACAAATCGGATGCCATTTTTGTTGTTGCAGGATTCTACAAACCCAAACTTAAGATTTGTTCGTCGAGGCACCAGTACAGACAACACGGACAACAGGGCTCAGATTTCAGGAGTGATTTCAAATGCACTGTTTGGCTACACTCTTTTATCCAAGTAAAAAGGAAACTTAATCCTAATCTTTAAAAGTTGTCAGCTCAGGCGCCACTCAAGTGGTTCTTGGGGCCATTTTAAGGCAGTGGTCCCCAACCTTTTTGTAACCGCGGTCTGGTCAACGCTTGACAACTTCACCGCGGCCCGGGAGTATTCTACGATGTTTGTTATTTTCAACATCTGAAATGAAGTTGCCAGTTTAAAACATCAGATAAGGCTGGTGCATGTTTGTGTGCTCGCTAAGACTCACAAGCTCTCCTCCTTCCTCCCAAACAAACGGTGTCACCACCAGCATATATTTAGCAATTTTGCGGTCCAGTGCCAAGTGATCCGCGGCCCGTCACCGGTTCGTGGCCAGGGGTTGGGAGCCACTGCTTCAAGGTCTTAAATTATAAACAGCATGCGCAAAAAATTCTGGCGTGTTCAAACCTACAGCTGCAAAATTTTGTCGAAAGAAGCATCTCAAGAATTTTGAATCTTTTTATATGAATCATAAATCTTCATTTTTTTACAATTGGAATTAATAAAAATAACTTTTGAAGCAATGTTTACCTTAAAACAAGGTGTAAACAAAATGGAACGCCAAATATTTTTCTTTGATATTGCACATACAGAGTTTGGTGGGTAGGTTAAACATTTTATATGGTGCTTCATACTTCATTGAAGGATGCAAAATATATCATTCACGCTTAAAGCCAGCACAGAAATAAATACCTCATCATTTGCATTGCGAAAGATTCCCTGATATCTTAAGAGTTTTAAACCACTAAAATTGTTTTTTAATGTATATTTTTCTGAAATGTCAATCTCTCCTGTTTGTTTGTACATTTATGTGTGCGTAATTTCTAGTAATTCTTAAAACCATAATGTTTGTAACTAATTTTGCAACAAACGTGTTGAGGGAAATCTTAACATGCACACAATTATTTTAATCACAGGACCAGTGGTTCTCAAGTGCGGAACTACGAAATACGAGACACTATGCGAAATCTGCTCACCATCATTGTCGGAAGAGATTCTGGTAAATTTTTATTTTATTAGCACAACAACTGCGTTTAATTTTATACCCGTTGCACACGTTACGAATCTGCGTGTGATTCGAAATACTGTACATTTTGTGACCAATATGAGACATTCATATGCAGCAATCTTGTTTCAGCGGCACGTCCTCCAACCAGCATTCCCCTTTCAACCGCTTCAACACTTACATCGACTCCACCTGCAGCTGGTAAGAATAAAAACTTGAACCCTTTCGGACTTTCGCCGATTTATTTGCAAAAGATTTTTAAGTCGTATATNTGCGAAAGTCTCATTTGAGCATNTATGAAAACCTGCGGCTTCTTTTCGGTGATTAGAAATTTGAAAATTGGAAAGGATGTCGTCACATNAATTGAAAAACGTCAGTTCAATCGAACACAATCATACCGCAAGTTAAAAAGAAAAAATTCTTCAATATAGAACAAAACTGATTGCAGAATGATTGGATCATATTGATAATGACCTTGCTCTGTTTTTTCTCTCACAGCACCATCTTGTGTTCGTGGAACTTGGACAAGATTCTTTGACCGGGATGACCCCTCTGGCACTGGTGACTATGAAACCAAAACATTGCTGCTTAGCGCATACCCGTTGGAAATGTGCCACAACGCAACGGCATTTGACGCTCGATTGGTGTCGACCAACGCTTCATACGAAACATCTGGAGAAATAATCACAGCCAATCTAACGTATGGGCTTTCCTGTGAACTATCCAAAAATTTGTTCGGTTGCTCGGATTACAAAATCAGATTCTGTTGCCCACATGGTAAGAACTGTTTCTGTCATGATGACTGTACAGTAGTTGTTAAAAAATAATTTTCTCATAATCCTTGATTTTCTGTTGCGATACTCAACAATCATCTCTACATTTCCAATATGATATTTTAAAAATCAGGGCATGTTCTATGCGATCGTAAGCGAAATCTCATTTGCCAAAGGAGTACATTCCTGCCTGTAGTGTATCCTTGCAGCAATCCTAATCATTCCAAGACAGCAATTCTGTAGATAACAATATTCAAATCTTGTAGAAAATCCATGGTTTAAACTATAAGAACGTTCTTTAAATGGCTTGAAACTAAAAAAATGTAAAATATTTTAGCATTGTAATTTGATTTTCAAAAACTGAATTTTTGCAATTATGCTTTCCCTGCAGCTGAAAATATTTGTCCAATGAAAGAGTTTCTGTTGCAAAGAAACTTTCCTACACCCAAAAATGCCTTGAATGCATTCGTAAATAAAAATAACTTAGGCTTAATATTTGCATTTCTGCTTTATATAAAGCCCTTCGGATTTACTGTAATGTGCAATGTATTGTTGCATGAATTAATATAGAAATCCCGCCAATAACATTACTGAAAAAAAGGCGAAAAGTCAGAATGTTAGCATAAAGGAATCGTGAAGCGGAAGACTGTAAAACTTATCAAAAATGTGAATCTTTTACCAGAAAAAAACGCGTGGCATAAAAGGCGTCATCGTAAGACATATTAAAATTGTTGTTCGCGGAAGAGATGAAATTTTACCAGGAAATTGAATTAGGTGTATGGATGGGGTTTGAAGGAATGTTTCGCACTGATTGATGAGACTTCCCGCCTTTCTGGAGACTAGTTAATCAAAATTCGTATTTTTGCATTTCAGTTCATTGCCGCAAAAATGCAGATATTATTGGAATAATCAATCGGCTGTAGCTTTCAGTTTCGGGATTCCTTATATTCTCTTTGATTCGTCACAATCGTCATGATTTTATCGAGAATATTACAAGTAATGTTCTAATTAAAACGGTTCCATGTGGAAGAAATAAGCATAGTTTTTGCAATACACAACCACCCTTAATTTGTAATGATTTGGCAACTTTTCAGATCGAAAGTACATTTTTTGGCAAATTACTACTTCATAATTTCTGTTCATTACTAATCAGTGTTCAAACCTATATTTTTACAATTTCTACATTCCAGCGGTCTAATGCTATATTTTAACAGTACCCCGATGTACAACTGGTAGTTGGACACGCTTTTTCGATGGTGACAACCCCACTGGAACAGGAGACTACGAAACCACCGAGATATTATTGCGAAACCATCCTGGCGAAATGTGCAGAAATCCAACATCTTTTGACGCTCGAGTCGTTTCAACGAATGCTTCCTTCGACACAGTTGATCAAGTCCTTCAAGTCAACCTCACACACGGCATTTCATGTATCAACTCCGATAATACAGGAGACTGTCTTGATTACAAAATTCGATTTTGCTGCCCAACACGTGAGTGTTCCGTGTTTGTGTCAAGTTCAAATATTCAGGATTTAGTACAGCAAATATGATTAGAGATTTCTGATGAAACAGTAGCTTTCGTGGTGCATATTGAGACAAAAGTTGCCAAGGAAAAAGGACGAATTTTTAATGACCAAAAAGGAGTAAGCCTACGCGAAAACGTTTTTCACCACAATAAAGCTACTTCGCACAGTGGAGTAGCGCGAGGCGTTATTAATAAACTTAAAAACGCTTTAATGCAAACTTTTTACCTTTGCAGCTACAGCAGCACCGGTAACTACTCCCCCATCTCTTCAAGCATCATTTTCGAATTTTACTTCTACTGACAGCAGTAGCGTTACAGGTAAAGTTCACGGATTGATTCAAACTGTGGATTATTATCGAAACATGCATAAGAACAGATTGCGTGGTTTGGATTTCTGAGACTGAAGGTAGATCATAACCTTGCGTGTACGCTCAAATGTTTGTAAACTTTTTCTGCTTAAGTCAGGGGTGAATACAACTTTTGGGCTGCTAGGCTAATCAGAGGTGATGATCAGGCAGACAGACTAGGCCAGACGAAACAAGGATTCTAAAGAATAGTCAATTTATGAAACAAACAAAAATGTGTTGTTTTACCAAACCAAAAAAAATTGTTTCAATATAAAAAATGCAAAAGTGCTATTAACCGAACCCCATCGAAATACATATTGCTGAACTTGACTTGCTGCAGCTACGATTGCTTAACGCTTTGCAAAGATGATACAAATCTGCTTCATAAACGCATAGAAAATGGTGTATGGGCCATCTACACAACAGCAAAACAACCTATGGTTAATTTCCAAACAGCGGCCCAACTAGCGCATGGAAAATTTGCTTTAATCGTCAACATCAATACTAGTTTACATGTCTTACTTACACCTCTGCAACAGTCTATGTGCTCCCTTCAAAGACCGACAATTTTAGCCTGGCAGTGTGACATTCCTACACCTCCGCAACAAAGCATGTGCTCTGACCGCTAATTTTCCAGGCGGTGTAACATCCTTATGAAGGCACTGTGACTTGGGGCAAACTTTCAAATGCTGAGGTGCCTGCTATTTGTTAATCAGAAAGTTCACAAAAATCCGTATGCTATGTTGTTTTTATTAACTCTCTGGCGTGGTCGGTAGGCGAGTTAAAGCCAGAATTGCCTCAAATGCCTAAAATTATGGGCTCTAACAGTTCTTAAAGCAGTGGTTCCCAACCGGTTGGTCACGACCTCAAAGTGGGTCGCGGAGGAGTGGTTATGGAGTCGCGAACAACAGCCTCAATAGTCTGCCGCAAGGATCGAATTTTTAGATCTGCGCATACAAACATTGTATGTCACATCAGCAAAACCAGAGCAGGGATAGATTTGTGAAGTTCAGGCTATCTCCGTCATATTTCTATGTGGTTTCTCCAACACAGCTTCGATCGACCATATCGTGGAAATACGCTACCACTAGAAAAAGCAAGTGTTGTGGATTGATTGTGAAATTACGTCAACCTCGTGAACATCTGTCCTGCTGTGAATACTTATCAGCTGAAATTCCAATAAAGCACAACCGGTATTCTTACCGTTGCAGTTGTGTATTGCATTCATTATGTTCAGGGGTGGATATTAGTGAAGGCGAACTAGGGTTCGCCTAGGACGCCTGTTTTAGAAATGCGGCGGGGCCCCCTTTGACAGTTTAGGATTTAGTTTTTGTATTGTTTCGTTACAAAGCGTGTGAACCGCTGTAGAGTCACATTTACTAAGCTCTGAAGCAAATCACAAGTTCTTCAAAATATGCAGCAAAAATGATGTGCAAAGTGCCAAAGGGGTCCTCTCGACAGCTTTAATGTGTAGTATTGGGGCTCCTTTCTGGGTTTTTGCCTCCTACCCTAAACTCTAACATCTACCCTGATTGTATTGTACTAGTTTTGGTTCAAGCTTATGTTTTTAGGATGAGCATGTAGTTGACAGATGGCGGGATCTTACCAGCAGGCCTAATAAGGAACACTCAGGGCCGGCCATTCCACTGGATGGCAACCTTTAGGGGGCACAAAATCCACTTTTTTCTTGGTTTCCATGTCCCTAATATTTGTGTCATTGTTACCGGAATATGGAAACTTGTCAGGAGCGCAGAACTGTCTCGGGCCGGCTGGGGGACAGTGATTTGCACAAACGTTCAAAGCAACTTTCTAACATAGTGTAGCCTATTTCGCAGGTGACTACAGTTTTAACAAATTGTTGCATCCCAAAGAAGATAGTGCTCTCGAATTGCAGGCTATGGAGACCTGACGCAACAATTACATATTCACTTTCAGATTGAACGGTTATGTTACTCATGCCTGAGTGTATTCCACTTTCTGAATTAAGGTTGTGTTAGACCAGAGCAGTTACATGATTGAGTCATTGATTTAAGTTAACACTCCCTTCCTTGTCTTGGGATAGCCTGCAGTACCCAGGTATTAGACTACGAAACCTTTTTTCCAGTAATTCTTCTATTGAGAGTTCCCTTGACGAAGTACAACATATAAGTTTTTGCGAAATTATTCTTAATTCCGTGACATGTTTTTTGAAAACTCCCTGACGTAGCTCTGTTGATCTGTGCAGCAATTGGTGTCCGTTCGAAACAGACCTTTACATCCGTTGTAAACGTGTGGTCTGTTATGAACGTGGTCAGTTGTGAAAGTGGTCTGTTATGGACGAGTCTGTTATGAAATTTTCTGTTATGAACTGGTTTGTTTGAACTGGAACGTGGTCTATTTCGAGTGGTACAGTAGGTCTGTTTTGAATGGGAACAGCACTAATCATACTCAAACCTAACTTTGATCGCCTTCCGTTGGCTGCTTCCATTCGTTTCCAGCTACCTCTGGGAGGCTGAAACGAAGTCAAGGAATGGGCTGGATATTGAGAATGACATAATAATAGTTCTAAACACGTAACCTAGAATTTCAAGACTAGCTGCCAAATTCACCTCAGTCGTCCGATTGATTAGCATATGCTGTTTGTTTTGCATAAGATTGTAAATACTGTAAATCTATCATGCGAAACGATTGTGTTTTTTGTCCCTTATTTGAACATATTAGCAGTGGTAGGTAACGGCTGGGGCCGAGCGTTTATGTAATATTTTCGAATGGGGTCGCGAGATCAAAAAAGTTGGGAACCACTGTCTTAAAAAGTTTGACTTTTCTTGCCTTTTTTTGGTTTCTGTATCGATTTGAGTTTCACAATGTTTTTGGCACTTGCCGCGATACGAAATTAGATTTGATAATCAGATTTTCAAAGGAGTAAGTTAAATTGTTTATAAAGCAACCGTCACATCCTTTCTTTTTGAACCTCCACAAAAGAATAGTGGATCTAATTTCTTTATTTTTTATTGCAGGCCAGGCAATAAACGCGATCATCGGTTCCCAGTCACAAATTCTTGGGACAGTATCCAGTTTTTACTTTTACACATACGAGGCAAGCAATCAATTCGCTATTCCCGACGGTGGAAAAGATATGTATGACTCAGGAAACACGGTAACAAACAAACAACTTTGATGAANNTTTGAAGTGAATGTTTGAAACCGTTTTTTAAAGGTTTAATTTAATTATAGGTTGATCACGGNAGTGTTGCACAATGTTAAATATGGAATTCTGTTTTGTTACTTCGGGTAAGCTTTTTCTGTGTAAANCACATGCATATTGGCAACAGTGTACGTGAATCCACCTTTGTGGAAACGCAAAGTACATATGAATGACTTTGCTGAAAGACAAAATGGAATTGCAGCTGAAAATGTCTGCTCGGTCAACCGTTAAAACAATGAATCTAAGATGAAATTTCATAATGCACGCATCCCTGCGCGTCTTGGAAATTCTAGAGTCAATTTACTCAGAAAAATTCGCAAAAAAGTGAATTATGTGCGAAAGCATGAAAATAGCAGATAAAGAATAGCACAGTCACGTTATATGTTGTGTGAAAGCTTTGTTGCTTTGGAAGTGTTTTCACCTTTGCCATTACCGAAATACTTTGGAATAGCAGAACGAGTATAAGTTGTGAAATAACATTTGTACGACGTTGAAATCCTATTATTTTTATTTTCAGGTTCGTTTCAGTGAAACCAACTTCCAGCCACTTAAATACAACACAACGAACAGGTATTCATTTTGAGAATGTGTATAATAACATGATTACAATATTTAAAAATGATGAAAGTGTTGTATAAATTACACTTTATCAANCTGATGTCATAGCCACTTTTTCTATTTTTTCTCCGATGAATTTTGCATGCTATGTGTTTTTGCTGATTCATATTTTGCATGCTACGTTTTTTGCTGATTCATATTTGTTTCTTTCAGGACAGACGAGTTCGAAGTTTCTGTCTATGCAGGGTATCCGTTTACAACTTTGATCTGGGTGAAGAACGCAAAAGCTGCCTCTCTTAATTACACGTTGAGAGTAAGTGCTAAACATTAGCGTAATTGTTCCCTGATTCTTGCGCTTGACAAGATCTGCCGAGTATCTGATGTAGCCGAAGCTTCTTTCCTTCTACAATATCCAGTTAGCGTTGAAACCATTTTTATGGATAAAAATCTTTTTAATAGAATCAAGGCTTGTTGCTTTTGTCTTCATGCACAGGTTTTTTTCAGTGATAAGATTTTATCAATTTGAGATTGTTGCAGATTTTCAAATATGTTTCTATGATTTTTCCGCCATCTGTATCTTGCAACAACTATTTTGCAGTATCCACTATTACAGCGAGCTGACACCTAACAGCAGTTACCAAAATAAATTCCAATTCAAAACAAATTATCGAAATGGATTAGATTTTCTTGCGCTTCAGCTACTATATGTTTCGAACATTCTCGTCTGACTTTTGTGTACTTGTGATAGTCTTTTGATGATACATTATGAAAATTGACAAAATAATATTTTATTAAACTAATGAACTAATACGGAATGAAAAAACAACAGTTAGAAAAATTATGCAGTTTAATTAAAAACCTTCAATTGTAAACATTGAAATATTTTTGCAATTGCAGTTTAGGTTATGTTGTGCTTGACATGTTCTTCATTGTTTTCCTATCATGACAGGTCACTGGCAACGCGGGAGCCGATGGTGCAGGATATAGTAGAACAATGAGTGGAAATATAACAAGAAATGGAACGCGATTATCATATCATGTGTATCAAATTTATTCTGCAGGAACAGACCCTTCGATATGTGAAGTTTATTTTACGTTATGGAACGAGGTGCGTTTAGTTGCTACATTACTATTAAACAACAATCCGCTGAAGTGTGACTGCATTATAAGCGCAGTGCACACACATTGGTCTTACATACAATTGACATATTTGACGCAATTCAAAATTTTTTTTGAATGTGGCAGGATGCACTCAAGCTTATGTAGCTTTGCCCATGATGCCAAGAAAACTTTTTCTCTTTGTTAGAAGTTTTGTTTTATCATTGTGTGAAACAATAAACAATATGTGGTTGCATTGAATTTAAACTGCATGATATAGACCAGGGGTCACCAAACTACGGCCCGCGGGCCAAATCCGGCCCGCGAAGCCATTTCATCTGGCCCGCGTAGACATTTTGCCAATGAGGAAAAACAATAT
>JGI24158J21664_10003222_pt1 | contig 20360 bp, 15 predicted proteins | sample Ectturendosymbi3_FD_21664 | JGI IMG/M metagenome (IMG submission 21664) | reverse complement strand
GCGTTGGATGACTCAACCTCATTCTACAACCGCTGCAAACATTTGTAGAGCTTGCCAGATGCGAAAGGGTTATGACAACCCGGGCAGAGTTTCATTTCAGCTGGGTTTATACTTTCTCTGCCACGCCCCAGATCCTTACGGATCTGAGCACCTGTTCCACCGAGAGAGACCGGTTGCGTCCCAGCACTCCCTGCGCAACTGTGTTGATCATCTGGCAGCTCTTCCCACACAGGCTATACGATTCGATGTAAATGTGACTTGCTATGCACCTTTATCCGCCAGTCAAGGGGCAAAGACTCGATAACCTTCCGTTTTTTTCGGTGCTATGGTTTCTTTCTCGTCTTTGAAATTCTTAATTTTCCCCAAATAAACTCAATTCTAGTGTAAAAAATTGAAATAACAGTTTGTCTCAAACGTTTTCAAGAAAAGAAAAAACCTGATGATCTTTCGAAGATTTTTCTTCGAAGGATTGATCTGGTTATTTACAATGTGTAGTTACTGTAATGAACAATTTCTGTGCAGACGACCAACACCCAACCTGGGCAATATATGGCTTTCAAGGCTGCATCCGGCTCCTAACTTGTTCTGTCAGGTCCTTTGGTAAATGGCATTGTTTCTTACAGTTTTGTCTTGGATAGTATGTTCTTTATCGGACACTGCAGTGAATGCCAAAACGGCCACCACCATTTTTTTCAAATTTCTATACCTACACTGAACGATTTTAACGGATTGTACCCGTCTTCACAGTTCGAAAATAGTTATATTGAAAATAAGTATGTGCGCGTTGTCGTTGTTACCACCCTGCAACACAGCCGGTTTCTCGTATTCTCTCTTGGAAAATGTAATTGTTACCCCATGGCCCGGTGAAAGAGTTCAAGACCATCCAAGTGTTTGCGGACCACTGTTTGACGAGCCTGCTAACTTCCTCTCCTGATACGAATGTGCTGGAATAGTTTAACTGTTGAGTCGCCAAATATTAGCATAGTACCACGTTTCATGACAATTTGTAAACAAATGCGTTGCTGCAGTTTCTAAAATGAATGCGAGAACAGGCCAACAGTGGCCTTTTTTCGAATTTTTCCTGCCAACAACCACCGGCAACAATTTTAGATTTAAGGAAAGCACCTGCAAAAAAAGTAGATAAACCTTACGAGAGAACTGCGTGAAAACAAAAAGAGCAGTTGTGCGAAGTTATGGACGACAATGACACGATCAAATTCTGTAGGCTGAGCAGCACAATCTTTTCATACAAAACTTGCGCATCTCTTGTTAATTGAAACAATAGCATCACTGTCTACGATAATGGTTTTTCTGAAAGTTAAAGTGTATTTGAATTTATTGCACGAGCGCAGCATTTCGCTTGCAAGTTAGAATAAAAAGACTTCAAGCTAAAAATGATTTCGTTTGGCCAAAATGCTGTAGTCCTTTGTCGTAAGCGACGACAGAGTAAGTTTGAATTTGTTGCTGTTCTTTGTGCTTGTCAAGGTATACCTCTTTTTACAGAAGCAATTTAACGGAGTGCTTGAGGTTGTGTATATGCTTAACACAAAGTAACAAGAGCTGGTTATGCAAGAACCGCATTTCATAAAAAAACAAAAAATATCAACAAATAAATTCACTTCATTGTTACAGGTTAGACAAAGAAGGAAAACACGTATAATCAATCATGCTTATTGTTCAATACAAACCATAAATCGTTGCAACTAAAGATGTTGATTCTTACATTGTCGGAAGGCTGCGATAAGCCACATACGATTTTTGCAAACAATCATAAACTGTTGTTTGAGAAATGATAGGAAGTATTTAACAACAGCAGTTAAAATCTCTCCGCGTATTGCAAGCTTTCCAGGAATCATTCGAATGGGACTCTTCGCTCATGACATTGCAATGATTGGGACTTCCACATATCTGTGTTAGTAACTAGTCTGCACAAAGGTGAGTCTGTCAAATCAATCAGCAAACTGAGGCATTTGAAGACCACAATAAAAACCCTGCATTCACTCTGTTCCACATAAACGGTATGTGCAGTTTTATACGTTTGGGTTGCAGACAACAACGGCTAAAAACCGACATAGATGTAAAAGTATCACCTGGAAAAGCTGAACGCCAAAAAAAACACTTCTAGTTTTATAAGCTGAGTGTTAAAGCGTAAAAAAGAAACCTAGGTTGTGCTGATGACTTCTTAAGTGATTGTTTTGGTTATTGCACACATCTTCTCGCTGTAACGAAATCAAAAAGTCATACAATGCTTGTTTTTATTCGATCTGTATAGTTCACAGTGATGTTTCCAGTTCGTGCAACAAACTCGCCGAGACACAGCCTTTTGAAAACTTTGAACCTTTTTGTTCCAAAGCAGTGGTTCTTAACCACCGTTCTGAGAGCCACGGCGGCCCCAAGCACCCTTTGCGCTGCTCTCAGCAGTCTTTCAATCAAGCCTCTAATATTGCGTGTAACAGACTTCGTTCTACAATAAAAAAAATATGTTAACTGACTTATGTTAAAATTTCTTTCGTGCGATTCTCTACAAAGTCGTAAGTCTGGAATTGGCTTAGTCAACGAAAACATTGAGAACCACTGCTCTAAAGGCTTTCCGACACCTAACACTGCGAACCAGGATGATAAAAGTAGGTCATGTAAAACACAAAAGCCTCGTACAACTGCGCTTAAATTTTTGCTTTTTTATTAAAATTGAGATGTTTACTTTGTTGACCCGCAAGGTAGCTACGTCGTTATAGGCATATTAATCATACGTGAAGGCTGGTTTTGCTATTCCCCCCCCCTGGACGCCCGTGTATTAAATTTACTGAGATTAACGGATGTGCTGAATGCCTTTTTGTTCTCTGAAACACGTAAACTGTCTCAAAGTCAACGGAGATATGCCAAGTATAAACTTGCAAAATATCTGCAGTACACAATCACCAGTAAGAGAGGAAATTTTCCACCTTCAAAACTAGTTATTTTTTGCATTAGGAAAATCGTTTCAGGAGGGTTTGTGTTTCCAAAGTGTTTTATCGGCTCAATTGCAGTAACTTGCACGTGATGGAACAACAAACTGTGAAAAGCTAGGTATAGAGATAACAGCTTATGTTGCGGGCGGAGACGCACTGAAAGCGCTTACAGTGTACCAGTGTTTGGTCTTGAATAATACATCCTGGCCTTTGTTGTGCTATTTAACTATTTGTTTTGGAAAACTACACCAGCGGCTGAAAATGCTTGAAACTTCTTTGAATAGAACCTTTCACAGTTTTGAGGTAGAAAGTGGAAACAGGTAGTTTTCAATTTGTTTATTTTTATAAATAAATGAAAAATAAACTTTACGCAGACAGTGTAATAAGAAATTAGCTTACATTATTAACTATAAGCATCAAGATTTGTTTCCAGCAACGTCAACGTGTTGAACAAAGTTGAGAGAAAATTTAGGTGAAGGAATATCGTTAAACGTAGAAAAATTCTAATGATCTTTTGTTTTCACAAGATGTCTCACACCAGTTTACGTTCATTTTTTCCAAACGAAAAAAAACAGCAAAACGTCGAATGCCGTAGCAAGGAAGTTTTGTACACTTAAGATTTTAATGCAAAAGTTTTTTTTCGGGAAACAACCTTTGCCGCCGCAACGTGTTTAAATGCCGCTACTTGCGCTTTTTTACGTCATATCACTTTGAAAAGATATTTTGCGTTTACCTTTTGTTTGATCAAAACGCGCCTTTTCCATTTATAGTTAAAAATAAACCATATAAAAACACATTTTTTACAATGTAACTTGGTGTCAACACTGAATGTTACATCTAACTCAAATACTTGGGCCTGATTATAAGAAATAATGTCGGCACAGCAGTATAATAGAAACAACTGTACATTATTCCAAACGATGTGTTTTTGATACAATGGCTTTCCAATCACGACTGTTCCAAAATTGGCCGCGTATGCCAAACGATCAAGCCAAGCCTTGGAAAAACAAATTCTCAGTACATTTGTAAGGCACAAGACTGGGGGTGACTGCAGAGCACGCGACGCAGTGAGTTGAGGAAAAAATGCATTCGCACTTTCGAACGTAAGGTTTTGATAAAAGCGATATACCTGGAAAACGACTCCATGGTGATCAAACTTCACTTTTCAGCAGAAAGCCCAGTTCGTTTCGAGTAAGCAGCTTGTCTTCTCGATTGCAATCGCGACAAGTTGCTGCTATGGAGGGAGATTTTGTAACTGACGCTTTTAATGTGCAAGAGCACTATCACGAAATTGCTGTTAAACTGAAGCAATTTCAAGCTTATAGATATAAAGCAACATTAAAAGCGTTTTCACGAAGGTAGTTTAAACCGGAATCGCAAGGTAACATCGAGAAAGTAACTATTTTTCAAAACCACCAACCATTTTATTCACAGCCTTCTGATAACAACGTGAAGTAAAAAGAAACAGAGGCTCCATTTTCAAAGCGTTGCGAATGTTCATCCACCTCTGCTAAAATGATTTTTGAGACATCGAAGCGTGAAAGTTAAACAAATCAAAATATTTTACATTTGGAGTTCCATAGCAACAGTTTGATGAATAACCTGTGCTGCAATTTATACAAGACTTGCCAAAGTTTGATTTCATGCAAGAGCTTGCTGGAAGAGCGAACCAGTCAAGATCCCGCGGTGAGCTTCAATATAACAGCTTTGTGCCAGAAACCGGCGCTACACATATCGTTGTTTGATAGCAACGTGTTGGCGCTATCTCGCGGAAGCAACATAACGACGAAACGAATCTGATTCCATCAAAGTCAAGATTGCTTTTTGAGCTCGATCAAAACTGGATGCGCTTGGGTCTTGTGCTTCTCTCAGAGTGAACATTTTTACTTGGTAGCTGAGGTTGATCTGAAGGAAAGTAGAAAGTTTCTAATAAAAATTTAACCGCACAAAGGATGCTTCTGTTTCTAATAAAGTTTTCAGGTGGAAAACAGTAAAGAAAGAAAGTAGTAGTGAGAACATAATCGTTTGTTATCAGTCCGTACCGTCCTACAAACTGTGAAAATGCGCAAACAACGACAATTTGCATCAGCGATTTTGGAGCACTTCTCTCTTCTTCCAGATAATTAGTTTTGTCTTAGTGTGCCGTTTTACTGACGATTCTCGTACTTGTGATGAAATCATAGCGCATGTTTCGGGAAATGCTCGGTAAGCCCATGCAAGACAAAGACCATATGAGGTGAAAGGGACGTTTCACAATTATACGAAGTAGAAGCAGTTCCCAGTAGTGCGTTGACAGAATTGCGTTGACAAAAGTTACCACAGGTTCAATATATTGAAGGCCTGAACCGGCAGCCTACTGGGTTGGTAGAAAAGTTAAATGCACATTTTGTGTTACTGTTTTTATCAAGATTTTTGTTTGAAGTAGCCCCCTATTAAACTGGGTCATATAGAAAAAAATGAAATGGGGATGACAATAACGATTTTGCAAGTCCGTTGCAAAGTAATTTCAGTGATGTCATAAGCTTTAGTTTCCTTTTTTCTTCGAGGTGAGAAAGCTTCGACCGTATTTTTTCCTTCCGAAAATGAAGGAAATAGATTTTTTTAAAAGGTTCTCTTTTGAGTCTGCCAAAACCACCATCAACCATTTTGGAGAACGTTTATTGTTACTAGAAATCGTTTATCTTTCGCGCTGTTTGCGAATTTTGAGCCACAATTTACTTCTGATCAACTTCTCGTAAAGAACAATTGCGGTTTTTCGGTTTTTACGTAACGGAGTCATTCAGGAAGTCGTAAAATTGAAACGAGGACGACTTAACCTTACAAACCCAGCTGCCCTGAGTTGCACAATCAGCACTGCGTCTAGGAACTTTTTCTTCAAATTCAAGCGGTTATTTTTTGACGATACAGCGGGACCCTGATCCATTTTTACAATGTGGAAGGTCGGTCGTAACGTTCTCAGCAAGGTTGCAAATTTTTAAAATATTTCTTACCTCTCTGGGCGAATTGGGAAGGATGTAAGTTGAACAAATAGTTTGGGCAGCCTTGCGGTGATCTTCCAGTTTTCGGTATGTTTCAATTTTTTCCCAAAATTCCAGGTTCTCGTCGCTGTATTCTGTTTTCAGGAACCTTTTAAAGTCGTTCAGAAGATCTGAAAACAAGTATGTGGTTGAAGAAGGATGCCACGCATCTCAGCTGTAATTACAATATTTTTCTACAGCACTTCCGAAAATTACCTAGTGGTCTGCGTTTCTTGCTCTCCGGCAAAATTTCACTGAAACAATTTGATTCCGCTGGTCCACAACTTATGACTGTCTTATAGGAAACGTTTGTTGTATAGACGTTCTTAGAGATAGTTTTGGCTGACTCGAAAGACTGCGTACTACTGGTTGAACAACATTAACATTTCTGTCCAGATCTGGATGGTGGATTACAAATAGTATTTGAATCTACTGCAAGAATGGAGCATGCTGCTGGCTCGTTTGAATCAGATACAAATGAAACCAAGGTTGGTTTCCTAAGCAAAGCAACGTACCTGTCTGCCGCAGAACGTTGGCAAGGCTCAGCTGGCATTTGTTTTCTTTCAAGGTTTCGAGCCTTCTGCAGAAAAATAAAACAAGTTCGAACATGCAAATACAGAAACATTATAATCATCGCATGACGTAGCGACATGGAAGAAACGTTATCACAAAAGAAAACAACAAAAAAACAAATAAGATCGATATTTTTCAACGAAAACTTTCAACAAAGGAAAAATCAAGTATCCGTGTAGCTAAATGCAATCTGCAGCAAGTAAAACTGTGGATCTTTGATTACAGGCTGGCTACGATTTACCACAAAAATNTTAGGAAACATCAATAAATCTCTTACCGGTAAAAATATAGGAATTTTATTAAAAGTGGATTAAATGGCTTTACAAGGTGGATTATTAAAGGTGCGTTNTTTTCAAACCACGGTTGCAATGTTAATTGTTCAATCTGACTATTTTTCTAATCGTTTGTTGAGAAGACGGTTAATTTTTTAGGCAAACCCACTCAAGACATTTTACCTCTACCTTGTCGACTGATAGTAAGCAAAGGATTTCTGGTAATACAAGACCTCTCAAAATATTTAGGATGAGTTTGACAAGGGCTTCTCAAAAACAACTTCTGTTTATAAAATATAATAATAAGTTTGATAAGTCAGATTGTCACCGACCAAATTTCTATACGTAAAAACTTTTTTGAGCAGTCTCCCCACCACTGTGAAAACCCCTCCGAGAGACCTATGGACTGACGAGGAGTCACGTACTATGATAAAGTATTAATGCCTGTTTGTCAAAAAATATCTTCATGCTAAAGTGAAGACACGCATTAAAATTTTCACGAACATCTCTAGCGTGATTTGCTGTGAAACCTTCTATCGGCATTTGTGCGCTCACGTTAAAGCAGAACACTTTTTACGCGTGGACCAACTTACTTCCAGCTTACTTGTCGCGAGACCTAAAAAGAAATATCAGCTTGTTGTACTCACTGCTTCAGAGAAACGTTCTCAGCGAAGCTTTCCGTCCGATTCGACCCAGACCGTGCCAGCCATTTCGGCGTGAGCGACGACTTGCGGTCGACTTTTCTCGTCTTCCACTTTTCCGCGCCGCGAACATCGACCTCTGACGACTTTTCCATACGGGCACTCCGCTTGGTGGCGCTCATCTTGTTCATGAGGTGGCGCCTCCACTTTTTAGAGAAAACAGCGAAGCGGGCGCTTGGTCGTCGGTTCGTTTCTATGGAGCGCGATTCGGCGTCGGCATTTTGATTTTCCGCGAGCGGAATGCGCTCGCGCACACCGGCTTTGTTTTTGTCAACTTGAGCTGTTTCGCTGCGAAGGTTTTCCAAGTCAAGGCTAAAAGTCTCACCACAGTCGTGGAAAGAAAGCGGCCGGCGCGGTTTTTCTTCAGCCTTCTGCTTCGCGTTGTTGGAAAACGACTTGCTCGGAGAGCGAAAACTGGTCTGGAAAAGACAAACGGNCAGTTTGCTTAACAGCTGCTTGACAGACGTTTCAATCAAACGCATGCCGAGCGTTCCACAACTTGCAGCACACTTCCAATTTATGACACGATCGAATNGACGGAAAACGGTTTTCTCCTCAGGTATTTGATGAAGCANTTACAGAACTGAGCCACGTCTTCTGATCTAGACTTAATTACAGGCCATGCATTTTTCGTCTTGGACTTGAACTGCTGAGGCCCGCCATATCAAAGAGCAGATTTGTTTTTCATCACGGATTTGTGTCGTAATGAATACCCGGAGGTTTATAAAGTAGTGCAGGAGTAGTGTAAATGCTGTAACGGTCTTACGAGATGAGGCATGGCGATCGAAATAACTCGGCAGAATAAATCGAAGTGTTTACTTACAAATCTGCTGGTATTCCGTCGCTTTCCGGGTTCAAGAAGAGCGGCCGCGACCGAGCTTGCTTGAGGACCGAGAAAAATTTTCTCCGCTCTTTGGTAACACTCGGAGATGCCAAACTCTGACGTAGTAGATGAGTCAAGACCATCGATCTCGCTTCGCTGGGGAGCTATACAGGAAAAAGACATCTTCCTTCCAGTGCCTTGAGGTCGCAAAGGCAACTGCGCCGGAGAAACCGTTGTGAGGGTTGGGTTGGCAACTGCTATCATACTTCTACAATGTAGACTACGAAATACATTAACTGCAAAAACAATAAGATGGGTCAAGTAAGTTCCGTCTTTGGAGAACTGAAGTACATACGTTCTGTTGCTGATTTTTGTGTTTGCTTCAAAATAGCACCTGGCCTTGTCTGTTAATGCTCGGTGATGTTCTGTGCCATGCAAGCGCAAAGCCTCTCACCCATAACAGCATACATCTTAAAAGAAATTCGTTTCAAGAAGGCAAAACTGCATTGTAAATATTAAAGTCAGACTGCAAGTTAACAGAAAAAAACTATTTCAAAACTTTGTCAAAATCTGTCACTTTCGTAAACTTTTGGAACAAATCAGGCATTTGTATCGAACCGTTTCATCGGATATACAAATATATCACAGCTTCACGCACTTCCAACCGAGCACTAGACTTTTAAGCTGTTTGAGTTATCGTCAGGTAACAACTCACAAATAAGCAATATCACCTTCACTTTTTTTAACTTTACATATATATAAAACGTTGCTTGCTCCTCGAATAACAACATTTTGTCTGCACACCTTTCTCCGAGACTCAGTACCACCCCTTCGCACTACAGGCTGTGCGCGAGCTTACTCGTAAGCTCTTGACTCTCCCACCAGCTGCGTGTTCCAAACACTTGGTTCGTGTTGCTGAAGTGCCTGAGGTGGTGGTCTCTACTTTTAGGATTACCTGCAAGAAACCGCTGTTTTGAAATGACAACGACTCTGAAAGGATTTTGCCTCATGTCACCCAGTTAGAACAGCGCAGAGCACCCATGCGTCAACCATTGTGAAAGCCTCTTTACATTTGCGCTACGCTGGTTTAGCAGCTTTTCTGGCCTTAACNACCAAGGAGGCTGCTTGTACCGAATGTNAAAAGAATTTAATGACGGTGATAAGAATAATTATCACGTGCTGAAGGAAGTCTTGTATTTAAAACAATCATTCACCGCGCCTGAACCCGAATATGTTTTGAACACTTTACTGAAACTGATTGCCTCCGATTAAACTGTCAATCATGTATTATTTGTCAGATTATCCTTTGCAAGTGTTGAGTCTTTGTTTCATATAATGTACAGAACAAGTATGAATGACATATCCGTATAAAATTTGAATAATGTCAGCAAAAGCTTTGTCGCTTGTGCAATATGACGGAAACCATTTTCTTTAATCAAAAGAAAAAAGTGCTGATTTTTTTAGAATGTCAAACCGTTTAAATTTATAATTGAGTTTCAAAAGTAAAGTCGTTGATGCGGTCTTTCGAAATTTGGGGACGAAATTAAGAAATTTTACAGTAAGTAACAAAATTACAGGAAAATTTTCTTTCATTTGAAAAAGCCATTCGACAGCAAAACTAAAATGCAGTAGACGTTGCTGTTTAGTTCGGAAAATGAAAAAAAAAACTGTAGCTCTTATCTCGCGTAGAAGCACATAAACGCATTTGAAGCGCATACCATCGACCATGGAAAAATCGTCGCAGAGGTCTCTACTGTACTTTGAAAACTGGGGAAACACCAGCGAATGAATTATATACGATAAAGTAGGGAAAGCACAAACCAAAAAGATACCCAAGTGGTCTCACAACCATAGGCGTCAGAAGGATTTTTTTCAGAGAGCGGTGGCAATAGTGCATTTTTTCAGGTGTTGGCCTTAAACATTTTTCCAGGGGAGCAATCATGGTCGTAAAACAAACAGCAAAACATTTTTTATACGAAAAAATGAATAGGAAAATATACAATTTCAAAATCCAGGGCCGAACAAAGGCCCAAAGGCCCCGTTGCCCCTCCTCTTGCGACGTCCTTGCTCACAATGGTAATTGAATGTAAAAGTCTGCACAAGCGTTTCTCAACAAAACGTTGTTTAAAATGATAAACTTTTCATGTTGTGCAAAGCTTTCTCCATGCATTGTTTTCTTGAGTGCGTATGACTAAAATTACAGTAAGGTGAAAATGAAAGTATAAATGAAATGCGAACTTGAAAAGGAACGTTTTCCACATTTTAAACAAATTTTATTGGTTAAAGCTTGGTTTTGATAGGCCTAAAGATTCCACTGTTCTATTAAAACTTTGAATCTGTTCTCGCGATTGATCATAGCTAAACTGGATAGGTTCTTCACTGTTACCTTTTAAGACTTGACCAATCTGTTTAGATTCGAATCTAATCAGAGTTACCTTCAACCTTCACAGCATATAATTTTCCTTTATATGACCTGACAGCTGTCCTCACATTTGTCACGAAATATGCTGCTGTAGTAAAAGACATTTATCCAGATGAGGCTAAACTGTCGTTGAATCGCACGAGGCTTCGCCTTGCATCACCGACATATATGCCAGCTGTTTATAAATCAAGAAGCATGACTTGTTTCATCTTGGCCAACATAGCGTTATTTGCATCCTTTAAGTGACACTGGACGGTTTGCAGTTTGACTTTTGCAAGAACGAAGGCATATCGTTTGCTCTACGAGAAGAAAGCGTCTCTGGGAAATCAACTAATCAAGCACCCCGAAAAAGTTTTGGAAAAACGCGCCACTTTTCTGACAGCATGTATTTAGCATTTACAAAATTCAAGCATTCGTGCGTGTAAAGTTCTAAAACTTTCGAAAACCCAGTATCACTGGCATCTCTTTTGACAAGCACCTCTGTTGTCACAAACGCTGACTACATGAAACTTTACACACTCTTCAACTTGTCAGCATTTTTACACAATTTCCGTTTCACAGAAATCGTATGCAAGCCATTGTGCGTCAGCAGGCTTGTGCTACGGCAGTTCAGCTGACCTTGTTCGCTCCAGTGTTTCTCGTAACGCCGTAAAACTTTTGTTGTCCAAGCTGGCATTTGCACACTGGCGGCATGGAACCGACGACTTGAAGTATGTAGAGGAGGCAGAGGTAATTATGACGCGACNAGTTGTATNATACACGCCGAAGACGATCGTAAACCTTGCTTCGGCTTTTCAGTAGGCAAAAAATCACCTGACCTTTAAATATCTCAATTTATAGGCAACTAAATTCGATTTTCGCTAGGCGTCAGTCTCGTAGAACTTAAGTTCGTAAATTTCTGAGAAGCAAAGTACGTCGTACGTTGTGTAACTTTCAGCGAGAAAGTAAAAGACTGTTTGCCGCAGTAGGAAACCGCAGATTGGAGAAAGCTGTCCTAAAACAAATTACTTTTCACCCAAAGTTTTGCTAAATAAAAATGGCTGTGATCCACAACACCATACGAAAGTTTTCAAAGCTACCGAAGGTTTCGTTTGTCTTTGGATCTGTGTCGATAAACTGGCGTTAACCGAAACGCTATGCACTGTGGCCACGTAGTCTGAAGTTCACTTGCTTCCCGTAGGCTCTGTTGAAACTCGCTCCAACATCCCACTGCTCTCTCAACCATTGGTCGAAAGTATGCTAGAATGAAACTTCGCAGGAAGTTTGCGTTTTAAATCGGCGCTCATCCAACAGGTCAATGCATCTTTGGTGCGGAGAGTCTTACCGGAGTCTAAACCCAGAATTGCGCAAATTGTGTATAACTGGCTGCGTTTTGAAGGTTGCTCACTTTTTATCACGAAATCGCCAACTTTAAGCTCAAGGTTTAGGTACTACACTGAAAAAGTTCGATCTATAAATCTTAAGCTTCCAACAAAGCACACGAAAACCATTCTGAAATCACGTTAGAATGGAAACTTACTGCTGCAATTCTATCGATTCACAACATTTGAACCCTTTCTAGTGAGGGCTGTGATGGGCCTCAGCCTTTTTCAAACTGGCAGTGGCGCGACAGTCCGAATACATGCTGCTTTAGCCGTCAACGCGCTTTTTACATCGGCGCAGGGGCTCATTAAATTTTATATGGGTCTTTACGCTTCCCAGAAGAAGTTACTCTTATCCAAAAGTTCCGCAATGAAGGCTGCACAAGCGAACAAGTTACAACTTGAATAGAATCCAGCGTTTGTTGACGACCAAGAAGTGTAGAGTTGATCAGCTTCCACCTTAGTGAGGCTGGTGCGTAGGGCATTTAAAATTTTATTAAAGTTTGCACGGAAATGCGTCAAGTTATCACTTTTTTTCTTCATCACATTTTGGAATGCAAAAGATCAGAAAGAGCTGTTGCAATTTCTCGAAACTTTTGCGCGGCACGATGGCCAACCATAAACGCAGTTAATGATGGCCTAGTTACTTCGTACTGCGGTAAGAAAAGCAGCCGATTAAGACGTAGTCTGTAGCAGTTCTTAACGAACAAATCGTTTTGCTTCCCAGCCTTTGACGAGCCTGGGAACATTGGCCTTGGTGTGATTTTTACTTGATAGTGCGTCAAAACGTTGTTGTGTTCAATGTGGTGTGAGCAATATAGATTTGACTTCACTAATTTTCAACAAATGGATGTTGAGCCAAGTCATGCTTTTTCTTTTTAAAAAGTGAACCTGAAATGATTTGGAACATTCACTACCATTTAACAGATGTATTTATTTACTGGATGCGCGCTTACAAATGTGAAAGGCTTCTTCAACGCTTAACTGAGAAGTTACTGATATCCTAGGTACGAGGGAAAACACATACTGCAAGTTCCTTTTACTCACTACTTTTAAGCCAAGTCAAATTGAATAACTCTTGTAACCAGAACGTCGCAGTGAAGAGTTTGCACGTTTTAACAAATCTTTGTTGCAGGCGTTGTGAGAGAGGGCACACCCTTGAAAAGTTAATGCGACATAAGATAAATGCAGGCTAACTGCGTTGGTCAGCAGTGGACGTGGATGCCCTTGATCGTATAAATTAAACTTCGGGCATTTCAGATTCCACCTGGATTTTATGCATGGCCATTAAATTTCACTGCTTTGGGCGGTTTCTCTGCAAAGGACGCATCAGTTAATTGTTTTGAATAGTGGCCACACCCTTTTTCCATTGCAATAAACGTGGGAGTAAAAGCAAAGACGGCGTACGGCAAATCTTAAAAAAGTTGACGCAGAACACAACACGCATGCTTTTGTAAAATATTTAAGTCACAATCACAGACCCTTTCACGGTAAATTGCGATGCGGGTGCAATTAGTATCACCCATTTTTGTGTGGGGCTCAACTTTAATGCTGCAGGTATCAGACTGGCTTTCTCGCCTTGAAAAGTGGTAACAAAGCTACTTTCACTCGTATTTCTTTTGCCTTTCAAATTCTCTTCTACACACTGGTCGCTTGTTTTTGAAACGAAGCTCTTATTGCTTCAACGCAGCTGTGCAGATACAAAGTTACAATTCTGTCTTGCACGAGTGCTTTCACGTGCTTAAAATGGATAGAAATGTTGCGGATTTTTGAAGTTTAGGAACAGGCAAAGGACGAAAACTCAGGCCAACATCATATTTTTTGCATTGGCAGAAAAAAGTTTGTTTCAAACCGATTAATGCTCACTGTAAGTTCACAAGTAGTAAGAACAGATGCTTATGAAGTGTGCCGCGAGACTATTGGAACGCTCGCTAAACAAGCTCCTAACATCAACAATTCTGATACTGCCCTTACATTGTTGGTAGCAAAAAGATCTCTCGTCGTTAATCACTCTCCTGTGATTGGTGAGAATGCAATTTTTTGCTCCTCTTGCAAATTCATCCTGACACTGACCAAAGGTTACGTTGCCACAACGCTTTTAAGTCTGAACCGATGTAACCAGCGTTGAAATTTACTGTACATACTCCTGGAAGTAACGCACTGTTTACGTAAAAGGCACGGCCTGTTTGCGTTGGTTATTGACATCAAAAGCGTTTTTACAACAGCACATATTTACCAATGGCCCTCCTCTTCAAATTAAGCTTGACTTTGTGCGATGGTCGGCCGACAGTCGCGTTTTAGTCGCAGTTTATCATCTGCAAAGCTGAAGAAACTGTATTTACAATTGATTTTTTCAAATTTGCAGTTAACGTGTTTTTCCTTGGTGGTTTTCAAATGCTTAACCTTCCGTCTACCCGACTAAACAATTCATTATATGATCTAAGAAGTGAGAACAAAGCGTTGCACTTACTGNAGAGGTAATTTNCGTCATCAACAAAAAAACGAAAACGAAATGGATAAACTGAAGAAGATAGAACCAGGCTGTCCGGTGGAATTCTCTTCGACAATTTCGATATTCNTTTCAAAGTTACAATGGGATTGCCAAATTTGAATTTGTGTTAAGCGCCACAGTGAAGTCAGATAAGGCAAATCCAAAAAAACATTGTTGCAGGTAAAACAAAGGCGAACATACATACCATCATTCAGCAGCAGCACATTGCCTCCAGAGAAGCTCTTAGTGCATTTTGTTCTGTGCTTAAACTTGTTTACTATATCGTCTGTGCAAACGCCATTGACATTTAGAATTTTGCCTTGAAACCCTGTCAAGTTAGATTTTTTCGAACGTCACTTCAAACGTAACCTAACTACCTCTTCCAGCAGTTGGATTTTACTTCACAACCATCTAGTAAATTCACATCTCTTGCTGGACTATGTACAACACCAACAAAAGTGCTACGCCTCAGTCTCAGATAAGATCTGTTTATCAAGCAAATGTTTTGCTAAAACTTCGTTAAAAGAACTTGTTGCTAAGCAGCAGCACGAGTGATTTAATTATATATCTGTATGCATTTGCATGTGTCTGTTGTGCGCGCATGTTTGCACGCAGCTTGATCAACTCAATCAAGTTGATCAACTCAATCCTATATGACAGATGCGTTTGAATTCGCGGAAACACCTGCTTTTCCGGATGCGACGTCGTTCTTTCACAAAACCTCGGTATGGCCGCAGTTCTGAACCTGACCCGGAAGCACTAACTGCATTGACACAAAACTATCTGCACTAGCTTAGCTGAGGCGAAGTAGTAAACGTGTGGAATCCATACGATGATCAAGGCGACCTGAATGTCAAATTGCTACTTCTGAAAATCCTTTTTTAAGTAGAGCAGACTCATACATAACAGGCCAACTAGAACTTAACCTGCTGAACGAAGTATTGCGTATTTTCCCTACCAAAGCAAAATGTACCTAAAGACAATACACAACCAAGAAAATTCGTTTGGTAAGGTTTGGCAGATTTTGGTCAAACGAAGACAAAACTTTGGCAGAAACACGATGTTAAGATGTTAACGTTTAGGACGTTTTTTTTCACCGCACACAGCTGTGCTGAGGTGCGATATTACCGCAAAGGCAATACGTTAATGGTTTATATTTGCGACACAACGCTCCAGATACGCGTTATCTACCCTGCAACCTCATCACCAAGCCGCAACTTATCTCATGCTTTCCATCACGGAAGCAAAAGTGATAGAATCCTGTCAATCTTGCATTGATGACGTGGAGCGAACGTCCTGCCGTTGATGGTGACAGCAGACTTCAACTAACTTTTAACCTCGCGTGGACCAAGTCTAAGGAAAGGAAATTGAACATATACCGGCACGACCCGGCATCTATTCCTAGCAGCAGCACAGCCCAGCGGTTTGCCAACACAGGATGATTCATTCAGCAATCTGTGGGAAGTACGCCTATTGGTTTAGCGGCATCCGCAGAGCACGTACAAGGGAAGTGTAAAGGAAGAATAAAAGCCACTGAGGATTCGCGGGTCCGCGTGGTGAGGCTTTTTTCGATAATGGCCCAAGAGCAAGATTTTAGCAGAATGTTTTATGATTCAACAAAGCTCCGAATATGATTAGCGAACGTTTTTAGTAGCGTTTATTAGTATCGAACCTCAGTGGTTCACTAATACTTCCGTTTTTTGCTCTCAAACTTATTTTTATGGTCACACAGATTTTGTCTTCTTTTCCGTTTGCATTTCGAATTGAATAATTAACATTGGAAGTATAAGACGTTTTGTATGCACGTACAGTATCAGTTAGTTACTTTGAAGCTTCTAATTTGATAGGATGTATACTATTTATCAATATTTACATTGCCTCGTCAAAATTCTTGCTCACAAAATTTCTCCTAGGTCTCAGCAAAAGTGTTTAATTTTTCACGAAACATCAAATAAACATCAAGATGTGTCAAAAATCGGCGTATCGATTTATCGGCAGCAAATTCCGATGTGTATTTTTTTGAGAAAAGGTTTACTCAAACCACACCTTGAAATTTAATCTGATACGAAACAAAGACTGATAAGACAATCCATGTTGTTGAAGCGTTTCCACAACAACCGGCGTGACGTATAAACTGATTAAGCAGGTGAGGGAATATTTGATAAACCAGTATGAAGCTAATTATAGTTTGAAAAAAGAGCAAGCAGCTTAAAGTTTTCACGGTAATTGCACTTGACGCTAGCAACGTTGTATTGATTTCAAATTCATGGGCAACATTGCCCCTGATTCACTGCAGTATCGAAAGTTATCCCCATTAAACGGACAAACCGTACCCGGATTGATTTAGCTTTAACGTTGTATAAACAGACAGGTACTATTTGTTTCTCCGTGGCTGTCTTTCTGCATTTCGACGAAAGTAGATAAAGGGTCATTTAATGTTAAATTTAGTAGGAGAATGTTTTCAGATTCAACTGATATCCTTCTCGACTTAGGACATATTCATGGTGCGTGAGGGCAGACACTGATCTCTATGAACTTCGCATGAAGTATAATCATCTCATATAGCGCTGCCTTCAGACCTCTTGGTTCATCAAAAAATTTACACGGTCGCTACGCTCTTGCCTTTCGTTACAAAACATTGTAAAGCTAATCAAGCAATGCTTCGTCTCTCAAATTTGCAAAACACTTCTGCAATTTTACTTATAATAACTATCACAGTTTGTCACAACGCCTGCCAACAGGTCAACGCGAAAAAATAATGCACAAATCTTTGCAACAAAAATGTTTATCGTTTCCTTCCATAATATATGCAGGGTCCATTAGTTTCCGCTTTTACAAAAGCTCACTGGTTATTTTCTTTCAAAACCCAAATCCAATTATAGACAGAATTGCACAGCATTATAACTGTAATTCTTGGCAAGATTGTAAAAGTACTTTTGGCCTCTTGCAGCCTTGAAAGCGGTTTCAAAACCGCAACAAAAACTGCATTCATCGTAATTACTGTACTTACATCATAACTGGTTTCATTATAACTTGTTTCATCATAACTAATTTCAATGTAACTGCTGTAACTTCATCGTAAACAATTTCTTCTCAATTAATTTCATCATAAATTATTTTGTCTCTCAAATTTCAGCAACACAAATTGAAATAACGTCCAGCTAATAATCATTTCAGTCAGCAGAATACGTTTCTCAGATTGGTGGAGGTTATACAAGATATAGGGGAAAATGCAAACGTATCAAACTGCACGAGTCCTCTGGGAATATGGCTTAAAATGGTAAAACTCAGAGTTTTAACGTTTTAGCCGTGTTTGGTGCATTATTATCACTCTTAAAAGCGACTGTCTCTTTGCCGTTCGCTTTGATTAAGATGACAACTGACATAACCTGATAAGTCAAACTTTTGAAATGTGCATCGAATTTTTGTCATTACATTCGCCAATAGATAATCTTTTACCTTATCTGATGCTGCACTACAACTACTTCAATGTTGACAGATTCGTCAGGATGTTGTCACTAAAAAAAGGCTGACGCAACGCGGATGTTTGTCTGTACTTCCGGTTACATACATAACTGTTTATCGTTTGCATTTATTCAAATCCACTTGACACTTCTTATAGAACGGCGTAAGGTGTTTGAAATACTAAGGTTTAAATCAGGAGAAAAGCACCACACAAAACTGAGTAGTTACGCCACGATCTCAGATTAACAACACAATTCCTACTTCCCTTATACTCAGTCACGCTAATGTTAACCAAGTGGCAATTTCGCAGAGCTCTCTTACCGAAACACAATTCTGAAAAACATTGATGGAAATTCAACATTAGCTTGTTTGATCGCTTTCCGTAGTTCAATTCCAATAATCTTTGAGTTAAATAAAATTATCGCACTTTTCATCAAACTCAGGCCAATGTATAATCACGTGACGTTTTTGCTGACATAAGGATACCTGGATCTGTTGTTTTTTCTTTTTCTTTTTGCCAAATTTTCAGTACAATGAACTGCAGTGTCTATAGCGGCCGACGTCAACTCTCCCGGTGAGCAAGACGACCAGGCAAAAATTATTTAATACCTTTCGAGCTGTACAAATGCACATGCAAGTTCGTATTGACGTAATGAAGCTGGGATGGGGTCGTTCGCTTAACTTTGCAAAAAAGGGATTTTTATTTTAATCTGCCTTTTGTTTTTTTATGTTACGTGTTTGAGCTGTTTTATCTTTAAAATGTTTAGTCTTCATAACGTTCAGTGTGAAACGACAGCACTACTGAAAACGTTCTCCTTCACAGCGTTTTGCCAAAGGAATGTCGGTGTTCAAATAGACATTTCTGAATGTTGGCAAGCGCTGTATGTTCCACCACGTGGGACGTCGACAATCATAAACAATGCGTCGGCGAGAATGCTTGCGCACAAAATACAGATCGCGTCTGGCGAAAAAATGTCAAATGCAATCGTCTCTTTTAAGCTGCTTAGTATAGAACAGCGTAAGCAAAGAAGAATTACTTGCCTTTTGTGTTACGTTTCGTCATGAGTAAGTCAAAAAACGCTAAAAGATTTCGAGTTTTACCGTGTGGATTTTTGAGAGAAGCTGCATCACACTTGCTTTTTCACTGCAGAGTTGATACACTATATTGCTTGCTTTTGCTTATCGCTTAAAAATGTACACGATATTTTACACACTTTGCAACCGTTATGCGTCTATCAGACCCCATTACTACTGTATTTGTTCATTTTCAGCTCGCCAGCTTACCCAAGTTGCATGTCGGGCTTCTACTAACAATTTTTTAAACGTTGGATGATTTACTGAGTACCACTGCAGATTTTAGATCAGCTCGCATCCAACTATTGCAGTCTCCACGTTACAGTACTATTAAAATCTTTCCATTGGTTTAGATTTTCCTCAGATCTTACTTTGATAACATGACGACTGCTTGCTTTAGTTGTGTTGTTGGTTTTATCCGCACAGCATTTGTTCTGTGCTGATGGCCTCTACTTTTCTACTTGATGTGGAACGTCAATTATCTACTTTCAGACATGTTTAATCTTCTAAACAAATTAGCGAGAGAAAGCTATAGTTATTACTTGTCAGTACAGTGACTCATAATTTGTCCACATTTTGGTGTAAAGCTTGTGACAATATTCAATAAACAATGAAAGCAAAGTCTTTTGGCAATCGGCTATGAAGATTGGTGTTCTTTTTAAATTTGCGTTTGCAAAGACTAAGCAATTTGTCTACAGTGCACACCCGCCTATTCCCGCGCCTGCGCTTGAACAAGCTGCAAAATGCTAAGCTGCTTACATCTGTAGTTCACTAGTATTAATCCTTTCAGTGACTCCAGAGTTTTGCTTTAAGTTTCTTAAAAAGATTGTGAAATGAGCAAATAGTCGTAATTTTTTACCGAAGGTTTTGGAGGGGTGTTCATCAATTCGGTCGTATTGAGCCGATGTCTTGATTCCACAAACAAACCACAGTCATGTCGCTCAGTGACGCAACAATAAGAACGCAGAGGGTGCATTCATCTTTCAAAGCTCTGCGAATTAAGTTCAAATCAAAAGCATTTCGTAAATGCATATTTTCAAAAGCAGGTTTTTTCTTTTTTCTGAATTTGCTATACAGCTGAAAATACTGCTCTTTACAATGCGTATCATATAGTACATCACATATCACATGTATGTTATCCTGGTTGCTCATCTGTTTACTATGCAACCTTAGCAGCTATCATATCTTTGTATCAACCCTTTCTTTAAGCAAA
>JGI24158J21664_10003221_pt1 | contig 20362 bp, 12 predicted proteins | sample Ectturendosymbi3_FD_21664 | JGI IMG/M metagenome (IMG submission 21664) | reverse complement strand
AACTTCACTTTGCAAAAAACTGTATGATTTTATCTACTTTAGTTACTTCGCAATTACATTTTGAAATGTGTGCAGGACTTTATGGACACCCTGTATTACATGGTGCAGGCGCTAAAAGGCATTTTATTCCTTCTACTGCGTTACATGCCTCCTGTAGTTTTGTGCAACTATCCGCTCTGTGTAAGTTTATGGTAGTTGAAATGTGCATCTATTTTTGTTGTTTATTCGTACGGTTGCACCGATTACTGGCCAGATATCGGTCTTTCCGGCCATTTCACGGATCAATCGGTGGCCGCTTATTTCGGCCGATTAATCGGCAGTTTAGTGTGGGATTTTTAAAATTTTATTCATCACATTAGATGTTGTGAAAGTATTGGCTGTTTTCCCTCCTGTTGGTATGGAGGCACTGCACAAAGTGAAATTGCAGACACTAGCATCGATTTTGTGTGCTTTGAAAAATTGCCAAACACTCATTTTTGTTTGCTTACAGAAGCAAACGATATAGAGTTATTAACTCCTTTGCTTACAGAAGAAAACGATGTATCGTTCATGTTAAGCACTCCCAAATAGTCGTTTGATACACAAATATAATTGACAATGCTATTGCATTTGTAAAAAAAACAATTTTATAAATCAGTAGCCACTCATGCGTGCATCGAAGGCGAAATATATACTCTGCAAAGGTCTTTCTATATGGATTCTTAGCTGCAGAAGGATTCCTTTCGATAGCCAGAAATTAACTCTTGTATTTTCCGGCGCCACTACAATTTTTCAGCGTTGTGCTATTTAATTGTTTGTTTATTTCAGGTAATCCTAGCAGCAGTGGAATTCATGTCCAGTCTTCATCGCCGTCATCTTCAACTTTGTCGAATGATGACACTGACGGAGAGTTTGAACCTTCCGCTGACGCGATGGTTCATGAGTTTGATGACGAGACGACGTTAGAAGAAGCAGAAAATGAAGCCGACGAAGACGCCGAAGAACTGCACGATCTTACCAAGGTTTGCATTCATCATTCATTTTTCAAAGAATGGTTTGACTTGCTATTTGCCGAAGTAACTTTTGTGCTGGTGTTTCAGAAAATCCTGCGAAATGTAACATGTTTGTTTGGAACAGTGATCAGCAAACTTTCAGTATAATGACCCAAACCACCCATTCAATCATGATTCAAGGCCCCATACCTATTTTCCAAGGCCCAATTTCAAACTTACGCTCTATTCAGTTATCTGTTACAAAGCGCGATGCTATGTTAATTATGTCATAAACCGTATAATGACAAAAACAATGCTCAGTTAACGTCAAACAATCAAATGTTATATTGTTGTTACAGTAGCTTATGTTTTAACCCACGCAACCGGCGCAGGACTATAGTTCTTACATACCACGCGGCCCATAACAAAGTGTTGCTTGGCCCAATAAAATTTGCTAAACGGTTCCAATTGGGCCGAGGCCCAGAGTTTGCCGACTACTAGTTTAGAAGTAAACTCTATTCTTAGTGGCTGCTAATATGTCACGTACGTGATGGCTGTATCTCTTCAGAGGCATTGTTTTACAGGAAAGTGAAATGCCGATCGAAGATTTGCTTACTTTGTATTATGGGAAGACCGATGGTGCTGAAGTTATCAGGAAAGAAGATCGGTCTAGCCCTGTAAGCTGGTCAAGTGCATGTAGATTGTGGGTGTTTTCCTCGAACATTTTGAGAGTATTTATCCATTTACTTGTGCCTTTTTCCTATTGTACGCCGGCTCTATTCTCATTCCAGTCTAAACACACAGGTTTTTACCAAGACGCTTTCTTCCAGTAATGTTAGCACTCGGTGGTTCCAGCACTTTTAGCACCCGAGGGATTTCAGAAATAGACCATTCAGTGCGAGCCAATTAGTATGATGTTAATTGTAACTACGAGAAAAATTTGCACCTGGAAATATTTTCGAAATTTTGTTATTTTCAGTCGCGAAATTTGACTGTTGCTGTACATGACCTTCTCCCTGTGTATCTGTTTTTGGTTATCGAAGTGCGGTTGCATGACCACGGGATGGCTGTAAAATTAATGACGGCAAAATAGTAAAACGATTTAACCTGGCATTTTTGTGTCATCAGCCTGGGGAAACGGATGATGGTATTGATGGAAAAGAAAAAGAAAATGCTGACGCCAGCGATCCCATGCGAAAGCTACGTTGTGAGTTTATATATCTCTAGACGTACTATTCTCTTGTTGATGACTGAATGACGTAAAAGATATATGCGTGCTACTGAACTGTTAACCGTGCTATTGCCAGTAATAGCTCGTAGCAGTGAGATTCGTCCTACCTAGCCCACGAAGTTGAATCGGCTGTATTTAGCACTTCGGCTTTTGTTTCTAGCATTTAATTGTAACGTGTTTTGTGTGAAGCGAACGCCAGTTTCCTCAGCCCGCCAAGGATCGACTCTGGCGATGATGACGACGATAACGACTACGCTCCTGCACCGGAAGACTGGAAAAAGTCGCCTCGCGTCGGCGATGACTTCCAGGTTCGTTCGAGTTTTTTTCAAACTGATTTTGTGGCCATTTAAAACGCTGCACATGACTGCTGACTGACCAGTTGGTTCGTCGTGATTTGGCCGCAGCCGGTCCGCAGTAAGTTGTGTCGCCAGGTTTTGGTTGATAGATGGATGGGAGGGGCGGCAAAAGAGAAACGGGACAAAACCCAATCAGCGAAAAACTAAAAGAGTCATAAAACCTTTCCACCAGGGCAGGCTAACATCAAATAAGGGGTGACCTGGTACCACAGGCCTCCACTGGTGACAGCCCTAGCAACAATAAACCAAGACGTTGTATAGGACAGAACTGCCATCCTTTCTCGGAAAATTTCAAAGGCAAAACGTTTCGCCTGAGTTTTTCAAGTTTTCCTAGTCCTGCATTGTTCAGTTTCACTTTCCTTGTGGGCTTGAAAAGCTTGTCCATGGGAATGGGAATCCGCAGGATTTGTTCTATGGGACGGGAAGGTGGACTTAATTTGTCCCATGTCCCATCGTAAGTAATTTTAACGTCATAAGCAGGAACTTTCTGAAGTTGAATGCCATTATTTTATGATCACAAAACGGTAAGTGTGAGACTTACAGACTCAGTGCCATGGCGTAGTGATCCGAGTCCCAGAAAGTTAATGGTTGTTCGGCACTTTTTTAGTTGACAACTAAAAAAGAGCCATGCAGTTGGCTACCCCTACATTAGGGTATTTGGGATACTCATCGCACGGTGTGCAATGCTACACATTAGGCAATGCGCATGATATAATGTACGTCGTGTTACAAGTTTCATGGGAATCTCGTAGGGTGGGACAATCACAATACGCCCTGGGATGGGACAGAAAAAAGTGGGGTAAAATCGCTAAAAGATAAAATCGCTTTGAGCTAGCGTATATCCAACAGTAGTTTAGTTGAGTTTGCTTCGATTTGCTGGTCTTTGCTCTACACGTGTGAACCCCAAAGTTCACGGCGTAGGAAATAGCGAAGTTGTTGGAAAAAATTCGTGTTTTCTTGCGGAAAACCGCGTAATTGCTAATGTTGCCTCGCGCTTTGTGGTTTTCCATCAGCCTCGAAACTGTTCTATTGCTGTGAATTGTCTGTGCGAACAGAATCGATTGTAAACTTTAACAATCCAAATCACAGGCGGGGCTCATACCTGAAGCCAAGCGTCAGGACCCCGATTACGATACTTCTCTCGACAAGCTCGTATGGGATCCAGCGTCTATGGATCCGAAAAAAGGTGCTGAGCGTGGTTGCAATGTGCTGGCTTGTCCGATCTCGCCAACTGAAGCAACATGCATGCTTATTTTGTGCGAGGAAGGAGTGGTAGTAGCGCTGACGGTGTTCGCACATTACTGCAGGTGTATTGTACGGCCGCAAGTTGTTTGCTTCTTTCCTGGCTTCTCAGGTTGATTTTATTATGGCGGACGTTCTCTGCATCTTTTTTCTCGAAATCTTCGTTTCAAAGCAGCTGTGTCGAAGCATCGGGCCGAATGCGACCCAGTTAAAGGCTTTCGTTATTGAGTATTTACAAAATGATGACCGCCTGTCGTTATTTTTGATAATCGTTAATTCGACATTTTTGATGCAAAATTGCCATCAGTGCCATTTTTTCACGTCTGTACTACGTACTGAGAGATTTCCATGTGTCCACTGACTTTTCGGTGCAAAATTGGTATCTAGTTTTCTGATTTCCACCCCTGTTGTTCCACTGGCATTAAACATGCTTATGACAGCGCAGTTAGGGGACGTGTTTTATTGGCCCGCTTGTGTCGTGCAAAATGTTTGTTATATTTTGAAATATTCAATCTATAATATATTTTTCCTTAATTTTTTTGGTCAAAAAAATTTTATGTTTGAAAAAAAAGTATTTCGAATGACATTCTTTTAAACTGAAAGAGGTGCCACTGAGGGCTGTATCTGAGCCCCAACTGCTTTCACATTCACTGCGTTTTGAGGACCTCTCAAGGAAAGACTTGTTTCAAAGTAAAGCAAAGTTGGGAAATTGTTTTTCATTGCTTAACTTGTTTACCCAATGCCCATGTTAGAACGAACTTCGTGAAATTTATTGTTGATCAATTACACACTTTAATTTTTTTCACTGTTGATTTTTTTTCATTTTCAAGATATCTTTAACTGAAATGTTTATTTGTTTTTTAAAAAAATGAGTTTTTTAAGAAAGAACTTGTGAAAAAATACATTGTATAGAGTGATTTTTAAAAATTATATTAAGTTTTGCATGGCGCAAACGGGCCACCACAGACGTGTAAGACTGCAGTTAAGACTCAAACACCTTCAGTAGCTTAAGGTGAATGTTAGTTTGCTGAGAACAAAGTAAGTCATTCAGTGTGTGGCCCTAAGGTAGTGAGACAATATTTGGCCCAGTGAGGCGTTTCGGTATGAAACATTGCTGTTTCAGGGCATACTGATTTCTACCTCGGAAAGTGACAATTCACAGCAGCGTATTGCTCTCTAACCAGATTGCTGCAAAGAGTTCTGCAGGGTTCCTACGGAGTTTGGAAAAGAATGAAAAAATTTGATCACTTTCCAACCTGGCGAAGTCTGGAAAAAATTTGTTTGGTCTGTTAATATGGAAAAAGAAGATAATTTTTCAGACTTGATCTTTTTAAGGACACTTTCATAATACTTTATTCAAGATTGATAATTTCACTTATATTGTGTTAAATATTATAGCACCTGTATTTAACCTGTGTAGGTCATTCGGAAAAGTTAAGTCTGGAAAAAATTCCTGAAGAGTCTGGAAAAGGTCGTGAAAAAGTCTGGAAATTTATATTCAAAATTGCATAGGAACCCTGATTATACCAATGCAGCCCAAACAATACTTACGTGTGCTGAACAGCGTTGCAACTGAAGCTTGGTAAAAACTAGAGCAAGTGTTCTTTACAGAAGTGTCGCGTATATGGTGAAATTTATTAGTGGCTATGCGTGAAAGGAAGTTGGGAACCTGTACAGCAGTTCTTGTCGCCTGTTCTCATTTCATAATTCTTAAGTCGCTCAAGTAACCTAGGTACATCAAAACTGTCGCACAGTCACTCAATTTCTAGCTCTCCGAATTAATTACCAATACTTGCTTTTGACGTGTGGTGTGTCGCGCGTTCCTAGAGACTCTGATTGACCTTTGCTTAGCTCAAACGCTTCTCGTCGCAAACTGGGGTTCCTCTGATGGGGGTGTTCGCACTGCCAACGGGTAGGAGAACGAATCAGGTTTCGAGTCAGCTTGTCATCGAATTGCCCGTGGGTGCATCTTTTTAAATCATGCGTGAAGCTTCATTCAAGCAATAAGGTTTGTGCCTCGTACGCGTTACTGGCCGCTGTCGTTGTTTCTAAGCGCAAGAAACGTGCTATTGAGATTTTTCTCTCATATTTTAATTTAGGGCTTCTCTACGGTAAGGCATATTTGGGTAGGAGCTGTTTTACCACTGATGAAACTGATTTTCAAAATCATGCTTTCCTTGCAGTGGAAGAGTACCTATCAGATGTATCGCGGGCAGTGTCCGGCGATCCAAACAACGTCGAGTTGCCTACCGGTGTCCATCTCAGGGACAACGAAGACGCTCTATTTTTGCTCACGCAATGCGGCAACGACTCGGAAGAGGTAGGAATCATCCTTTTCGATCATCGAGTGTTTCTGATCTCTTCGAGTTTTTCAATAAAATGAATTCTTTTCCAAAAAAGAAAAAGGCTTCGGTTTTTGACAGCGATGGCCTATTTCGTATGTTGGTTTCTTTACTAAGTGCGAACTTAGCTGCACCACTCAGAAACTTACTTCGTACACGGTGGATTTATCCAACTTTTCGCACCGAAGGCCCGTTTTTGTTGTGATGGAAACAAAACTGTTTTGTTTTGATTTTGGTATGAGGTGTTTTTTCGCTGTGGTGTTATGCAAGAGTGTTGCGTTTTTCTTAGCACCACACATTCTGGTCCAGTCTCCAGAAGGGCAGAATGAAAGCAAGCAATGGTGTCGGGCAAAAATTTAACAAGCTTCGACTTTTGTTGCCAGTGGCCCTTTCCGATGTTGTCATTGTTGCTGTCGCCTTTGAGAGCAAGCTTTTTTGTGCTGAGAAAGTCAGGACCATCCAACGCAGCAGCATCGGTGGAACATTTTCGCCATCTTCTTGTGTTCATTTGCAGGCGACGCGCCGGTTCCGCCTTCGGCCGACCACGCTTGCGAGCGAAATGCACGTGTGGTCGCAGGAAGAGTGCAGACAGTTCGAGATCGGCCTGGCCTTGTATGGCAAGGATTTTCATGCTATCCACCACAACAAGGTGCGAAGAATGATGATGCTTAGTGCTCAAGAATGCTATTTTGTACTTAATTTGGTGAATTTTTTCTCTGGTATGCTGTATTCGGGGAGTGCTTTGTATTGTTGGGTTTTCTGTTTCTGCCACCTTGATGAGCGATTTGTAGTTGACGTGGGTTTTGAATTGTCTGATAAAGTTAATCATAATCTCGGTTTAGAGGCGGCTACTACGGGATAGTAAAGTCTCTTCACGAGTGATTGGACAGTGAGTGCTGGTAAGCGTAAGGTCTTGGGTTCGAATATTGGCAGCCTGCGTTTGGTCTTCGGGCTCAAAAGTTTAAAAAAAAACATGAAACGTCTTCCATTTTCATGTGCTAGTTGTTTCGTTATGTTGACTTCATAAAAGGTTAAAACGAAGTCGATCGGCGACATCGTGAAGTTCTACTATGTCTGGAAGAAAACCGAGCGGTACGACAACTTTAATGCGAAGACCAGGCTCGGCAAGAAGAAAGACGCTTTGCATCCCGGAGTGACGTAAGCGATTCTGCATGGTGCGTGACTGGCCGGGTGTGTGCTGGGTCACAGTTTAACGCACTCGACGCTTGGACTTCGTGACAGTTAATTGCGACCTTACCTTTTTTTGGTTTATCGTAAATTGATTAAAAATGAGCACTTGATCTCGAGGTCGCCGAGCGATAATGTCTCTTTTGTCAGCTATCGCCACTTCTCCACGTTGCCACAAGCGTAGCCTGAGACATACCAGCTAGTTTCAGTAAAAGCAGAAGTCGGCGATAGCGGCAGTGCTGTGTCAGTAAGCAGCTTCTGCTTTCATTGACACGCGATAGTGTATTGATTATTTTGCTTTGTTCGAATCAATGCATTGACAACCAGCTTCTGCTTTAAATGAAATCGGGTGATATGTTGCTTGTGCAGTTCCTGCATTGATTGATGCTTGGCCGCGTGCGGTGTGGTCGATTATATTGTCGAAGAATTCGTTACCGCGTTGTGCCTTAACCAGAAATAAAAGATAGCCGGGTATAAGACACGAACTATGTCATATGTTTAACGCAATGACTTCATCCTGAGTTTAATCATTTTATAGTTCAGCGTGTTGTAAGTTTAGGCGACAGTTTCTTTCAAACCATCGTAGCCCGTTNGCTCTGTTTAATATTTNGGGTGTGGAAATTCAACTNGATCATAAGGAGGTCTGCTTCGCATTCTCAGCAGGCAGATTCTTAAAAAACGTAACTGCCACAAGCGCGCTGCATTATTCGCCGATATTGTTGTTTGATACATAGACCTGTGCACTAAATCGAATTCGATGCAGTTTAACCGAAAAACTTTCCTGACATTCGTTGATATTAAATCTCCGTTCAATATGAAGGTCATCGACGGAAAATTGCCGGCAACAGTTGTGTTTAAAACTATTAAATCCATGGTCATACTTAAAAGTTGGTCCTTGCGTATTGAGTTCGTACATCAGTTGAAATTACCATTTAACCCGCTTCGTGCCTTGTGTGTTACTTAAAACTCAGTGCAAACGCGTTTGCCAAGAAATACCGGAAATCCTACGTTAACGGTTTTGACACATATCTGTTCATTCTCGTAGTTGACATCGAATAATTGAATGTGGGAGGCGATTACTTAAAACCCCGGTTGCACTGTACATTCAAATCGTGCTTCTAACAAATATATAAAAGAAACTTGGCCCTTAGCTGCGCGCTTTACTTTCGTCGTCATGGTTTCATCTCGCCTCGTTATTTCTTTCACGCTTTCCTTGTCTTTCCATCCGGCAGCGATTACATGGAACGACTCTTGGATGAAACAGAGCACCCGATGACGTCATTCGCGCACCAGTCCAACGCCGGCGGTGTTCTGTCGCTGCCTCCCATCGGCCACAGTGCAGCGCTTCAGCAGCACCTCGTGGACTTGCGAGTTACTCGCAGTCAAAACCTGCGCCACAGAACGCACAATAACTACTCGCCTACCAACGACTACTCAGGTATCTGTGATGCAAAGTTCGTTCTCACACTGGTTTGTTCGCAGGTGGCTGCGGGTGAGTTTTTGAAGTGACGGTGTGGTTTCAGGCCCGTAGCCACGGGGGGACAGTCGGGGACAATACCCCCCCAAATTTTGTTGTGCCCAGAACATTTTTTATTATAACATATAATAAAAGCAAAAGTCTTCCCCCCTGAAAATGTTTTGTGCTCCCCTAAACCTCAAGACCTGGCTACGGGCCTGTGTGGTTTTATGCTTGTCTGGGCAGTGCTAGCCACGGGTTCAATTTGCTAAAACACAACTGTTCAGTTAGTTCCGTGCACAACTGGAGCTGATTTGACTGCATCGCGTAAGGAATGATGGCTGTGGAAAGGTATTTTGAAAAAGTTCGGACGCACCTTCAATGAACGTTTTTGAAAGTTTTCCAAGGGTATTTTCCAGAATGCAAGTTCTCGTTTTACCAAACGTAGCAAACCCACTCCACCGGCTTCAGTTCGGGCAGCTTTTGCGCGTTGCCGTTTCGCGAGCCTTGCTCAGCATTCGCGTGTCGTTTACAGAAATGAACGGTCTGCTGGATAGTGACTTCGCCGACGAAGCGGTCATGTTCGACAACATCGGCCCCATCATTTCGAATCCGCTGCCCGGCGAGCACCTGTCGGAAATCTCGCCCTCTGTCCCGTTTCCGGCCATGGAGCCCACGATCAACGTCGGCTACACTGACCCGGGCAACTTCGCCCCCTTGGCGAACATCGTTCACCACCCGGAGGTCGTTTCGGTGGCGCCCTGCTCGTCGACGACCAATCGCAATAACAATTGTCACGTGACCAGCTCCGCTTCGATCGTGGGCGTCGACAGCGCCTTAATCGACGCGTCCAGGCACGGCTTCCGCCCGCTTGATCCTGCTGACGTCACTTCGCCACTGCCCGGAGATGACGTCAACTCGGCTGCTGCTCGAAGAACTACCCCCCTGCCTGCAGGTACGTTTCGATGATATATTTTTTTCACAGTGTTTGCGGTAACAGTGTGTGTAGTTTGAGTGCACTGCACGTGACTTCCAATATTGCTCAATTTCGTGCTTGCTGCAGCATTTTAACCGACGAGTCAACGCGCATTCGATGTAAATTTACTCACGCTCATTGTTCTATCGTTTTCAATGAAAAAATGCAGTGCCTGTTCCGCCAAAGCTATAGGCTGGCATTGGGGCTTTGTTAAAGAGAATTGCAGGAGTTTTTCAGCTTGTTAACGAAACCTGCTCTGAACCGTCAAACAACAATCGTCTTGCATTTGATCAGTTAAGCGGCCTGTGCATTTGCAATTTCCAAAGTTGTCACATCTTCAAGATAGAACCGTGGTTGTACATTTATCCCGGCAACCAGCCGGCGTTAAAAATCGCTGATGAAGTGTTGAGGCGCAGGGCACGACCGTAATCGACTTACTACTGTTTCTGGAAGATGTTCTTTCTTCGATCGACGAGTTGGAGACAACCTACTGCAAGGCAGACGCCGCGTCGCACCGCAACGACCAGGTAGGCTTGTTTCAGCAAGCTTCGTCGGTTGACGAAATGAACGAGTCTGTAACCAGCATCTGCACACTTAGGCTTCCTCCGGGACCGGCGTTGTCCCCACCACCGTACACGCCGCTTCTACCTCCGGTGACCCCACCACGACCGATTCAAAGAGGAGGAAGTTGCTGTCAGGAGACAATTCGTCATCTTCAGGTCCACCTTGTCTCCCTGGACAGTCCCCGACGAAGAGCTCGTTCAAGCCCAAAGCGACCGCTTTCGCCGCTCAGCAGGAGGCCGCCGACGGACGCGCGAGCGTCGCGTCGACTTTTTCGGCGAGTCAGACCCAAACAAATCGGGACAAGCTGTCGGACCCTCCCCGTCTGGTTAGCTGTTGACGTCACATTGCTTTTTCCACATCTAACCGGTGTATTTACCTCGCCAGGTCGCCTCATACCTAGCCCTGTCCGACTAACCAGACCTCGCGAGCGACTCGGTTGCGTTTTAACCCAGTAGTGGAGGTGCGACCGGCCTTGGTCTCCAGCTGGCACTTTGCGGCCCCCTCGAGTCGGTATAGACAATGACTGGCAGGCGTGGCCCTCTTAGGTTCTGGCTGCGCGCGCGAGCGGTTTCTCCGACCACTGAATCGCACATGCTTTTTCTTTCGTTTTTACTCTAACCGTTAGTCGATTGCTTTTTATGTTATTTTTTGAATTTCGCACCGGCCCCATGATTTTGGTCGCATCGCCATCGCGTGCTTTCAGTGAACTGGTGAAGGAGGAGGGGTTGTTCGTAGGAAAGCTGCCGCATGAGTGTTGTTGGTCTGCGTAGTTTAAAAAGCCCGCGAATGACTTGTTTTCTTTTGTAGAAGTTTTTAAAGTTTAGATATGCAGCAGTTCGTTTCAAAGTTCAAACCTTCCTTGGCTCGCATGCGCTTCGTGCAAAACCGGTCAACCGTTGACGTACTTGCTTTAAGCTGCCTTCCCCTCGTTCCCGGACATTGACGTGTTTTAAATTACGCGCGTGACGCAAAAAAAATTATCGGACTCGTGCGCATGGGCGTTGGAAGGACTTTCCAGGGAGGGCACTAGGGAATTTTTCCAAAATTTTTCTAGGGGGGTGGGGGCAGAACTGGTGAAATTAGGTTTTACCCACTCGAAGCTAAGAAACTAACGTTTTTTGCTAAAATTTTCAAAATCCAGGGGAAGGGAAGGCCCCTTGACCCCCCCTTCCGATGCCCATGCTCGTGCGTCGTCAGCGTCTTCTCTTCGCGCGTTTTCCAGTGGCCGAAACGCCGAGCCCGTCTACACTCTCGATCAGAAACGCAGTCCAGCACGTTTGCAAAATACAACAGTAACGCAAACTTCTGCATATAGACCACGTATATAAGCGTTAAAAAATCGGCTTAACCCAAGTGCGTGAACGGAGTTAGCACGACGTTGCTTTTTGCCTCCAGCATACTGAAGGTCGTCGACAGCTGTGTTGGTTGACGACCAAGCGTCCACTGCCTGATGTGTCGCTGTCAAAATCACCGGGTCAAGTTTTTGTTTTGGAAATTGCTTTCGCTTGCTTTTTTCGCTTGGGCGCGCTCGCAGCCGTTCGCAGGGTGACAGGCGTACAGGTGCCGGGCCCGACGCGTTGAGGGGCAGTTAAGCACCGGTTGGTGCCCTGTCGTGCTCATCCGCCGCCAGTGCCTGCAGTTTCGATATTGCAGTCAATGTAAGTCAAGGCCCTCGGAAAATTCCTGACTACTACGCGAAAAAAGGCACTTCTGCAGGACCGTTGCAGTCGACTTGCTGTGTGTTGCGGTCCTAGCGCCTGTTTCATTTCTTGTGTTGTTTTTTTTTTTATTCTTTTTTTATTTAAATTTATAACAACTGCTTTTTGGTGGCATGCTGCATCGGACAAGCTTACTGCGTTAAACGTGGTGGCGTTAGTCCACTTTCTATGGTTCGTCCGCCCGGAAAAAAAAACTTGTATTCGAACTTTAAAAACTTGCTAAAAATCGATCATCACTTCAAAATATACATCTTGTTTTGTGATATCCTCCGGTCCTAATACTGAACGCCACAACCTCAAGAACTCACTGGGAACATTGACCTGTTTCCAGTTATCCAAATAAGTGCCCCTCCGATGGATGAAGACTTCGTCGTAAAATTCATTTTGTCCTTTGCGGTATGTGCGTTGTCCGGTCAGCCAAGCTGTGTCGTTCGGCGGGGCGAGCTGCCAACGCTGCGCGCCGCTTGATCTCAAAGTACCTGTTTATCGCCCACTTTTTTTCGGTATCGCCAACTTTATGCGTCGAACTGACTAACAACGTTCTTATTCGCCGACGGTGGTTGGCAATAAGAAATAACTCATAACATCAGTTTGTTTAACATGTCCGCTTTGCGACCGGCGTAGTTTCTGATCCAGCATCACGCGTCCGCGACAGGCGGTCTAAAGTTCAGTTTCGATTCTTTGCTACGGGACGCAGCTGAAATACGTTTTTGCCTTCGTTTCGCCGCCCGAGCCAACGTCGGGAGGCTTCTTTCTATTCCTGTGACGAAAAAGCGATGTTTCCGAGAAAGAGAAAACGTAAAATAACTTCGCGAGGCTGCTTGTTGCGTGCAGTCGACCGCGGTCCTCTGAAGGACATCACTGCGCGTGAGACAGGAAACAAACATTGCAAAAGCTTCGAAACTGCCTTCGATTCGGAACCCATACGCCTGGTATCGTTTCAGCGACGGCAAAATCGACTCATCGCGCTTATTGTCTGGATTTCCTGCTGGCCAGTGCAACCAGGCTTGATGCATCGGAATACAGATGTGATCTTGATTATCACGAAATCGCAGAGTTGGCAATTTTGTTCTGACTCGGTTTTTCCTCCGCTAATTAGCAAACGAGCCGTCGTTTCGGCTGTGCTGTCGCCAAGTGCTGCTGAACGCAATCGCTTCGTTGTCCACCACCAAGTAATCCGCCCGGACCGGAGTTGACCTCCGTCCGAGCGGCGTCTCGCAACCTCGACGGCGGCCGCTGTGGCTACCTCTCCCCGTGAGCGACGATGCGTCTGTGCGGAATGTGTCTTTAGCGCGATCTTCGCCCAGTGCACGTGACGAGATTCTTTTTTTTATACCTTGTACAGAAGCTTTGTTATTCTTTAAGATATTTTTTGAATGCTGATGGTTCGACGTGGCTTGACTGCTTCTGCGCTTTGCTTTCGTCGCGCAGCCAATCCGGGCTGCGATTTCGTTTCGTGGCGTGTAGTACTTTTCAGGCCATCCTTGTGTACAGGTCGCACGTGAAGGTTCAGGTTACACGTGTCGCGAAGGGTCTTAACTCTCAGGGCCGAAGTTGTTTTTGATTTCACGCGCTTACAGTGCTGGTTTCAAGTGGTAAATCGATGCCCAGTCAGCTGTTAAGTCTAAAAATTCGTAATCGACCTTCTGCAACCAGTCGGGACGATTCCATGCGTTCGGCTCCAGAACAGCTGCTCACGATTTCTTGGCTCCAATCGTTTCCTCCCACCTGTCTCGGTAGTCGCGTCACCTCTAGATTGTGCTTTTCACGAAACGTGTCGCTCGTTCTGGTTCCGTAACTTGTACTTTGTGCGCGATTTGAAGCCGTTGTCCTGTCGCGTTTTCGCCAGTGGCGCCAACGTGAAGCTCGGCAGAAATAAAAATTCGTCGTCCGTCTCACTGGTTTGTTTTCGCTCATTGAGGATCAACTCCGCGCGACCAGGGACCGAAGATCGATCCCCGCCTTCAACTCCAACGCTGTGCGTGTAGGCTGTCCTGCATTGCCGTTGGTTTCTTCTTGAAACAGGGAAACTCCCCTTTTAATGCAACCCTTCCTAGTTAGTCACTCGTCATAGGATATGCTGCAAACCTCACCTCGAAATGCATTCTTTATTGAAGATTTGATGCAAGAGCACTCGCAAATCGGTCCAAGCCGCGGTGCTCGTCGGGTGGATCTCATTTGCAAATTTAACCCCGAGAAAAATCTTAATCAGGATGCAACATATTCGGCCACAGCTCTGGTCGAATAAAAATGAATCGTTTTGCAGTTAATTTTCCACAACGAGAGTGCAAAATATTAGCGTACGAACTTCATTTGCGAAACCCGTATTCTGATGGTTTGCATTTCCGAGTGATCCCAATTCAGCAGATCACAAAGTACACTTCAGATCTCACGAAAAATTTTGATCGCTTCTGGAATCCAGTGGCAAGCGAAAGACACGACATGTAGCCTACAATCTATTGGCTCTTGTAAGCACGCTTATGCCATTTCATATCAAAGGATACGTAAGCAGAAGCCAGAGACAAGTTCATGACGATCTGTGAAGTTTCAACTAAATGAGTGACATTTTAGATCTCAAGCTATTATGGGTAAAAATTGATCTTCATATATCGCACAATACAGATTTTTTCCGTTAGTTGCTCCGCTTCAGTGCCAGTCACGGCATCTTTTGGCTGCTTAACTCCCCCCAACTACAAATGTGAGGACAAAATTCAGTTGAATTTTTCTATCGACCCGAATAGAGAATGGACCAGTCGCAGAAACCTCTGCGACAGCCACAATTACATATTTCTTCACAGCCAAGTACAGTGATACACAAACTCAAACCGGTCGACTGGATCCACGATTGTCACATTCTATCGTTGGGTCGTTAATGTGCTCAGTTTGGTTGATATTTGCCGATAATTACTACCTACATGATGTCAGACTCGATCTTTGACTAATCCGGATGAAGTCGTCGATCAAATCTAGTTCGCAATAACTGAAATTTGCTATAATAGACGTTTATGCAAAAAAAAGTTTCTGAATCATTTGAAAGAATCGAATCAAGTAAAGTACGTTTGAACATTCGTTTGTGAGCAATCTAAAGCGATTGTGAACTGGTTAGCATTTTATTTCGTCCACTTTACTAAAGCGTAAGAGAAAAGGATAACATTGCAGTCAATTTTATTTTATTTGCGTTTTTGTCTCAGACACAAGGTCCATACACATTAGTTAAAACAACACCAGGGTACAGAAATGCGTGTACACAGCTCTTCGCGGGTTAGGAGTACGCGTTGTCGATACTGAAGAGAGACGAATACTTGAATAAGGCGCCAGCAACTACTGAATTCTTTCATCGTCCTACAGAAACGTTACATAATGGGAGAAAAATGGAGATTTGCAAAAGCATCAGACAATTGAAATCAGCCAATAAAAGAGATAGATGACGATGCGCATCGTTTAACAAAAGCAGTTGCAGGCTTTCATCAAATATCATGACGAAAAAGGTTAACTTGATGTGGTGAACGCTTGCGTTACTGGGAATGTCACACAAAATTTGATAGACATCTTCTGCGGCTAGGCGGTACCAGGATAACTGCCGACTGGACAACAGCCTCTGCGAAGCTTAGTGGTCAACGGTTTCACTGATAAGTACACCCTTTTAGCGTGTATTCGCTAGATAATAATTTTGTCTTACTGTCTTACAGTAGCTTTATCTGAAGCAAAGTGTTTGAAAGATTGAAACCTCGCGCTGCAAACAGTTACAAACTGCGAAAAAGCGCTAAACATTTCCAAAAAATTAGGAAGTTTCGATCTCATTTCTGTTGTTTTCTTTATTAATCAATATAACGCTGTCCGTTGTGGGCTCCCAAAATACCGAGATGGTAAATACTTGAAGCGTTCATTGTCAGTAGCACTTTCAGTTACGTTTTCATAAATCTTGGCATTGTTTTAGTTTGGGAAAGTAGAGTAACTTTGTTGTAAGGTGGTTTTCGCCTTAAATTTTCTTTCTGAACAACTTTTGCTTGAAAACTTGATTGAATCACAACGCCGTCTCAATCTGCACTAGGGGTTCCCAACTTTCTTTACTCCTGCACTCCTAAAAAATTTTGTGCCAACCTCACACCCACTACAGTACAATTTATAATAAACTAGCTTTCAAACGTTTTGAAATAAATTAAAATTATTTAATATCTGAAAAAAATCAAGCATATGGACAACAAAGGGTGACACAGATTAACATTTGAATATACTCAAAAAAAATAATTACTTGCTTGAAATATGTACAAAATAATAAAATCCAAACGCTGACTTTCAAAAGTTTGGCAATGCATTTCAGTTCAATAACCCTTTTGTTCCTGTTTCTTGCTTATGAGTTTTTTGAAACGTGGAACTATGTTGTTGATAACAACGCGCATGTCAAGCGATTTCTAGATTTCTTAATTGACAAAAGAGCACTAAATCTGGACTCGCACAGGTATGTTGTTGTAAATGGAATGAGCACAACTAGTGCGATTTCACAGTCTTGGAAACAAACATAGTCGAGCACCAATACTCTTCCAAAGTTTTACACTCAAATTGCATTTCAAGAGCACAATTTGAGCGCAGTTCTATAAGATCTTTTCAGCTTTCCATCTCACACTTTATCCTAATTGAAAGAGTATGGATTCATAACCGATTCTTCAAAATTTGCCATCTTCCCTACGTCAAAATATCTATCGAAAAATGTTCACAGCAATTCCAAATGAGCCCCAATTTTTTCACAAACACTAGGGAATCAAACTCGAACACTCATTCAAGTAATGGAAAATTCGAATAATTCCCTGTGTTCACTCGCCGTCACCACAGAGACAGCTTACTTTTGGGCGCATTTGGCTTTTCATAACAATTCTAAGTGTTTGTGTTTTTGCCTCAGTACATTCATACGAGTGAATATGTCACTCAAATACGCTAAGATTTGATGGAATTCTTGCGATTCCAATTCTTCAATCAGATCACAGTGACGTTCCTCCAGAAAGACTTAGATTTGCTCTCGCAGTTCCAAGAAGTGGTTTAAAACTCTTCAACATGAGAGCCGGCAGGTTTGTTTGGAAAAGTAAAACTGTATCGTTTGTTCACTTACAAAATATTCACAATGTGACTTACTGTAGGAATATCCTGTTTCGGCAGTGCAGAAAACCCAGATTTATGTCACAGCTTAGGAGGGGTGCCATCGGTGGACACAGAACCAATACTTTGATAATCTAATTTATGTTTTGCAAAGAATTCTTTTACAAACTGAAACACATCTTTTGCTCTGGTGATTGTTTTCAGTGACGTGGTCAGCAAACTTAACACTTGCGCCATTCAGGAAAACAAACGATGCGGCAAGCACTTTAAACTTTTTAGGGGGAAATACACCGACTGCCATGTTACATTTAAAAGCAATTTCGTGTTCAGCAGCATAATCGTAAAAAACATTCAGAAGGCGTTGAAGTCCACCGAATTCGGGACAAAACGCACATAAATCATTAGCAAACAGTAGGTTATGTTATTCCAGCAGGGCCGGTGCTAGGTGGTTTGGGCCCCCAACATACAATATATTGCGTTTAACACAATATTTATATCGGGTTATTTTAACAAATGTTTATAAAGACATGTTTCAATATATACGTATGCATATGACACAAGAATGGCTACCTAATATCTAAAGTAGCCTACTAATTCAGAAGATCTAACGAATGCATTGTGTGTTTGCCACCAAGCAATCTTCAATCATATTTTTGCTCTTCTGGTGTAAAGTCATTAATAAAATATCCTGCCGTTTCGACCTATCATACGGCAAGTCATTTTTAAAGGAAAATCAAAAATGGGTACGAATTATCGATAAACAGCAATAACAGCCACGCGTAAATGAAAAAGGAACTTTTGATAATCAGCGACGAGAACAAAGAGTTCAACATTTATAGCAGTACTGTCAATCAAATTTCAGAGGTAGTCATTTAAAATCAAACAGCCAAAACAGATAGAAGCTACCAGAGCGTAAACTGAATGGAGATGATTAATCAAATAAATTTTCATTGTACAAGCGCGGAAAGTGATTGTTAACTTTATTATTTTGGACTGCTTAACTTTGTCATTTAAGAACAACTTTATCATTTGACGTTAGGCTGTTTTCCTAAATTCACACCACAAGAGCAAAGAATTTTATTGGTCTAACAAATAATTAGGCTACGATTTTCCAAACTAGTTTAATAGCAGTGAAACGTCCATGACAGGGACCACATGGACAAACACGACAATAAAAACAATACAACACCACACAAATAGTAAGTTATATTTCTATATGACTAACTCGAATATAAAGTAAAAAGTTTTACCTCTCTGTGAAATATCGTTGAAAAACAGGGAAACTTGGTAGAAAAGCACGCAATGTTAATTTTCACAATGTGAATGAAATTAGCGCCATCTTGTGATAAAGGCTTCTCAACACTGCTATAAAACGATTGCCCATTTTCTGTTGTACTACCATGAAAGATACAGTGCTATTGGTTAAATGGTTAAATAACTAGATTTCTCATTGGCGTTAAGTGTTGAGTTTTCATTGGACAACTCTGATGCCAAACATACTGGAAACATATTACAGGCGCGGGTTACGAATACTATTTTACCTGATTTTATACCTTGGAAATCGGCTATTTTATTCTTGTACAGTGAAAGGACGCAACACAGGTCTACAACATAATTTTCCTGAATAATTTCTTACCACGCTATACCAAAAATGCTTACAATCAAAGTGGATTCAGCAACGTTGCCTACACAATCGCCAGCTTACTAAGGCAAATGCTGACAAAGAAGCTATCCTCAATGCACTACTCAATGAGGTTTGAGCAACGATTGGCTTAGATATACCAGGATGCTATGGGTCCTGGAAAGATCAATTTCGATGACGTATTATATATATAAATATGAATTTTGAAAGGGGAAATGTGTGAAATCAATTCTTTGTGAGTTCAATCCTAGTGTGTCTACATACTCTAACAAACGTCCTAGATCAAATTTGGGGATCACTTTTTCACCAGCCCTCCCCCCAGTCGGGGATACGGGGAGCCTTTCCTCCAGCTCTATGTGATTCACAACCCTTTTGTTCACAGTGCATCCCGCACTGGCTATGCCCAGTTCTACTTCTTTTGAGCGAGTTGTTGAAACCACTGCTTGGCCGCACTAGATCTCGGGGCAGGTGCTGAGCAGCCATTCAATTGTCTCGTCCAGAACCGTCAGGCCATGCAGTCCATAGGGAGGTTGATGGATTGGACATTGGAGGACAATATGGTCGACGGTTTGTTCTTCTACGCCATACTCACAGGCCGTAGAGGAGGCCATACCCCGTTTCTACACACAGGAGCGGAAACGTCCGACACCGGTGCGGAGGCGGTTAAGCCGGACTCAGGCTCTTCTTGGGAGGGTCATTCCGAGGTGTTCCGGTGTCGGGGATGAAAATGCGGATCCTTGTGGGACTGTCGGTCCACTCTGCATTCCATTGGTAATCCGCCCACTGCGCCGCACGTATGTTGTTATTATCAGATAAACAAATGAGATGTTGTGCCGCGGGTACAAATGGGTGTCTTGATTTGAGGCGCCGTGTTTTTGCACTCGATGGGTGGGTGAGCGCTGAGTGGAGCAAATGACCAGGCTCCATGGTACGGCGTGCTAGAGACAATGTGGTTCCTTTACGACGAAGATCAGCAGGTTGAATGCCTGCGAGGATTGGAAGGTTGTTCGCTAGTGTGGGACGCAGTCATCCAGTCACAATTAGCAAGGCGTCGTTGATGCCAGGGTCAATGAGGCGGGTATGAGCGCTGCGGCACCAAACAGGCGGGCAGTACTAGGTGGTTGAGTGCACCAGGGCTAGGGTAGCTACTGCAGAGTTGTTGCTCCAGCACCCAACCAGAGGCAGCAAGCCACCTCAGGAGCGAGACGCGTGATGTTAGCTTCTTGCGAAGTGACTCAAGGTGTCGGCGGTACGTGAGCGACCTGTCTAACGTTACTCCGAGGTGTTTGGAGTCGGAGCAGAAGGGCAGGGTTTCGTTGTTGCATTTGACTTTTAGCTCACGTTTAGCTTCCTTGTTCTTGAGGTGGAAACTGCCGACACCGTGTTTGTAGTGATGAATTTCAGCTTCCAAGTCTGGAGGTATTCACTTACGGAGACTGGCAGGCAGTTGGTGGAGACTGACAAGCAGTAAGTGATGGAGACTGGCAGGCACTTACGGAGACTGGCAGGCAATGATGAAGACTATGAAGACTGGCAGGCAGTTGATGGAGACTGGCAGGCAGTGGAAGGGGTGCTGACCCTGTCC
>JGI24158J21664_10003218_pt1 | contig 20378 bp, 6 predicted proteins | sample Ectturendosymbi3_FD_21664 | JGI IMG/M metagenome (IMG submission 21664) | reverse complement strand
AATCGAAGTACGAGTATAGACTGGTTCTCAAAGTGTTAATCTGTCACATATGCCTAATCCGCTAGACATGAATAAAATAAAAGTTGTGCGTGTGCTTGATTCGGCATGCGCCAATGTAGTCAGGAGCCTTGCCGAGTAATACGATCTGTGGTATGTGCTGGCTAATCTGGGACGTTATTAATTGCAATTGTTGTTGGTTTATTATGTCTGTTCACAAAAAAATTATATATAACTAGCATAGCAAATAAATATATGGTACAGTTTGCCACATAAAACTGGTTCTAGATGAGAAAGCACAACCACATTCATACATTAGGCATACCGCATTATAAGGCGCACTTTCGATTTTTGAGAAAATTAAAGGGATTGTTAAGTGCTCCTTACAGTCCGAAAAATACGGTAATTGCCCTTATTTGTTCGCAAGCAATCATCTGCTTACCGCGCACGCAAAAACCTGTGAGCGTATGTTACATCATACAGTGGTTTGTGGGGACAATTGTGGAGTGGTATGAGTATTGCGCACTACTTGATGCAGTCGGTGGGCTGCACATCCTAAGGAAGAGAACAGAGAATTTGCGTTAATTAATCAGAGACGAAGTAGCAACTGAAATTTGGCAAAATTGCAAATTTCATCGATCAATTTCTAGTCTTAAGAGAAAATGTGGCTTTATTCTGAAAAGTAATATCAAAAGCTGCCCTTCTGCAACAGACCCCTTTTTTCCAGGCTAGATGCACCACTGAGTGAATTTGACAAGATTCATAATTGTGTCAGAATACACTGTGCGCAGTCTGTCACCATGCTACGCACGGTTTCTTGCTTACCGCATTGGTGTTGTTGAACAGTGTTGCCAGATGGCATAATACAACACAATTTTTTACAAAAATGGTGTAATTTTACATGCTTGTGTGAATAGGTGTCGAAAGGATTTTTTCAGGGAGCAACAAGTGGATTTTTCCAAAAGATTATCTAGGGGGGCCAAAGTGATGAAATTTGTGTTTTGCCACTCGAACTAAGAAAACAGCCCTTTTTTGCTGAAATTTTCTAATTCCTGCCCCCCTTCCGACACCCAAGCTCGTGTATAGCAAAAAGTTCGTTTCACACCATTAAAAATTGGTGTAATTTCAAGCGTTTCAGAAACATTCTAAATAGTGAAATTCTGCTGACTCTCATACATAAAATCATATATTTGACAGATCAGTTTCAATTGTGTTGTTGTATTTGCATTGGCAACACAATTAGCGTCCTTGCAGAAAACTTCATAGTTGCTCCATATGCTTTGTCTTGTCTTTGCATTTCGATATCTAATGCAGTTGTAGAATGAGTATTCAGTCATGTTACATCTGTGTTCAAGATGCAGAAAAGTGTGTTTTTGAATGTGTTTGAAGACAGGTATCAATACTGTGTCATTTTTGTCCTGCCTGTTTTTGAAGCTGTGCTCTTGTTGCTTTTAACAGCCCAGTAGCGACTCCGGCTCACGGGCTCCTCAGGCTTATCCTGATTCCTCGATTACTATTTATACTGGAGAACACAAGCTTGCTTGCTTTGTATATTTGTGCCACCACCCACAGTCCTACTTCAATAAGTTGTTAACTTGGGCTCTTTTCTACGGGCCTTTTCACTGTTCATACATTTTCATTCTATGTCAGGCCTTTCGCAAGAGGCAAATTTTCACTTTCAGGGCCTTAGGCTATTTTAAACTGGGGGCCCTTCTGGAAAGTTTGCGATGTCTGATGTCATACAAATTAGCACTACACGTGCTCGTTATATTCACTGAACAAGTTATTCCAATTCATGAACATATGACAGTGCTTTATTCTGAATTGCCTCGATATAAGGAACAAAAACAGTCACAATGAAACTAGCAAAAAAGGCAGCAGTGAAGTTATCTTACCACACTCACATTACATATTTATTGAGTTCATTGAGTACCTCACTGGGCTCGTGTGGTCTGAAAAATGGATTCAGGTGTTTTGTTCCACACATTATTCGCAACAATAACCAATTCTCAACGCCATAAAAAGAGAATGCTCATCATCATTAACTTCAATCCTTCGTGCTCATTCTTCTGCAGAGATCTTTATTGTTAGCGGCGTAGTAAAAACACATGCGTTGAACCAAAACACGAATACAAATGTGAATGCTTATAGAAATGCTAGAAATTGTCCTTACTCCCAAAATTTTGGGTCCCGCCAACATCAGGCGACCCTAGGCTTAAGCCTTTTAAGCCTTATGGAAATTCCACATCTGCCTTTTGCGTTCATGTTACAGGTGACCTGAATGAAACAATATCGTTCATAGCAAGCATCTTCTCAACTTCGTTCACTCACGGTTTACTCTGGCTCATCCATTAGAGCTTGAGCTGCCCTATGCAATTAAGTATTTTTGAAAACATTATTAATATCAGACTGTTTTTTTGAAGCAATGGATTTGTATAGAACATTGGGTTTTAAGTCCAATCTAATGGACAGTTTCCATTTCAAGTATAATACCAAATGAACGATACACTGTCCAATAACTCAGCTAATATGCATGAGCCTAGTAAGCAGAGGCCTTACTGGTGTTATCATTGCTCTGTGACATACGTTACCCAACAATGGAGAAGTTATCATGAGAACTTCTCATTTATTGCTATGTAATTAACGTCACAGAGCAACAACAATGGCAGCCAGAATGAAAGCGAATGAAAATTTCAGTGACGCAAGCAGCAAACAGTTTGATTCAGTCAGAATAAATCATATGAGTCCTATAAGTGACACTGTTGACCTGAGTCGCCCCGTAACAGCCTATTTGAATTTCAGGTGGTTCACTGATACATTTTCATTTGCTGTAGTTTTGTCTGAAATGGTGTAAATTTGACATTCATATGGTGAATAGGTAATGACGTCATATTTCAATACTTGTGATGTCACAGTTGTCAATTTAAATCACAAAAATGTTCCGGGTCATTTTATGTCAACTGTCCCAGCCAGTCAACCCACCATCTCAGATTTTCCTCAAATTTCATAAGCAACTAGAACTTTTCATGCTGATTCTAAAAAAATAAATTTTATCGAAATTGGTTAGGGCTCCGCAAAGTTATGGACAATACAAAATGACTACTTTTTATGGTCAATGAAGTATAACGACTAGCAAGAAAACCATCAACTAACTTCAAAACTAAATCATTCTCATTGTAATCATTTAATTGTTGTAAAACTTGACAAAAGGTTGTCTCAAGTATCCTTCCTTCACTTGTGAAGAAAAATTTTTAAAAATCCATGCGCTTACCCCAATTTTAAGATAAAGAAAATGGGTAGTCATCAAAATCACTCATGCGTGACATACATTTTGAACGATAACTCGACGAGCACACATGCTATTGGCATCCCAAGGGATTTCTGAGGATTTCCCTAATTTTTTTGCCTTTTTTGGCCGTAACTTTTGAACCAGAAATGCTAGAAAGTTAATCAGCCCCTCTAAAGACTCATAGAACAACGTGGTTTCCAAAAAAATTTCAAGTCAAAAAATTGACCCTTGACGTTGGCGCCCAGTGCCTGATAATCTTATCCAAATATGCATAAACTTACTCCCATTATGATGTCACCAACAAAACAACAAATATCTGAAACTTTCCAATTTTTCTTTTTAAAACGAAACTACAAGATTTTCCCCCACAACTGTTGAGTGTTTCAACAGCTCTCCTCCTCAATTGGCTGGCAAGTTATGGCCTTCAGCCAATATGGCCAAGGTTACCTTTTGCCCGACTTGATTTTTCATCAAAATTTGGGTTTTAGAGCCATAATTTTATATCCAGAATTGCGAAAAAGCTGATCATGGGCTTTAATGACTTCAATTATAGCTTAGTTTCCAATAAAACTTTGAATAAAAAAATTGGGTCATTGGTTTGACGCCCACGTCCTGATGATCTTGGACAAAATGCGTGAACCTACCCCCATCATGACGTCACCCACAAGAAAACCAAACCCTAACTTCTCCAATTAAAAAAAAAATATAAACTACAAGACGTCCCGCATCTTTAGAGGGTTTGAACAACTCTTACTCAATCGGCTGGCGAGTTACGGTTGTGCAAAGTTCAGCAAAAAAGTGGTGCACGTGGCATTAAAAGGGTTAAAGTGTAATTACATCGAAATCTTAGGCAAAAACTTTGTGGGATGTTTATTCAAAAGAAACAAAATAAGCAATGAGGATATTTTAAGACTAAAATCTCCTCAGTGATACCTTTCAGATGATGTATTGCACATGCCAATAGCATGTGTGATCGTCGAGATATTACCATTCAAAATTTATGTCACGCATAAGTGATTTTGATTGACTACCCATTTTCTTTACCCCAAAATTAGTGTAAGCGCATGGATTTTTTTTTTTATTTTCTTCACAAGTGAAGATAAGATGCTTGAGACAACCTCTTGTCATGTTTTTACAACAATTAAATGATCACAGTGAGAATGATTTAGGTTTATAGTTAGTTGATGATTTTCTTGCTAGTCGTTATGATTCATTGACCACAAAAAGTAGTCATTTTGTATGGTCCATAACTTTGCGAAACCTTAACCAATTTCAACAACATTTAGTTTTTTGGAATCAGCATGAAAAGTTCTATCTGCTTATGAAATATGAGGAAAATCTGAGATGGTGGGTTGACTTTTCCAAATTTTTTGGTTCATTTGACATAGAATGACCCTTCTATAATTTTTTACGTGCAATTGTGCCCCCTCAATTTGAAAAAGGTTCCGCCATCCATGGTTAGAAGATTAATGTAAGCTGCCCTTGGACATAGATTACCTAAGCCCCTGAGATACTTCCGCGTATCAGCACATTTCACATTTTTAGCAACACTGAAAATGATGTTTACACTACTACAACCGCCTTCTGTTCATCATAATCCCTTCCGTGATGGTTGTAAACATGATACTGAAGAGAATAGAAACACTTTGCGTGCAAATGGGAGAGAGCGCACATCGTGATGCATATGTAGTTAGTGTGCGTAAGGTTGTGACCTCATGTGTTGCGATCTGCATGTCGCATTCAGCTGCCTACATATGATCGTTATTTATGGGCATAGAACACACTTTAACATTACATTCATAAGCATTCACTCACTGCTCAAGTTGATCATGTGGACAGTTTGTGACTGGTCTGAGAAACTGGCCAATCTTTTTTCGTGGTCAATCGGGTTTGTCTACCTCAGAGAATAAAGACATAACCGGAGAAGTTTGCAGCATTGCCTGCTGTTCACCACATTTTCATGCTCTGTTGCCTGCATTTCACATTGGTTTCAAAGATGCTTGTTTCGTAGTTAGATGTGTTGTTAGCTTTATGATAATACTTCATTACTTGAGGTGAAGTGTTGTTTGCTAGGTTGCAAAATGAATAAAATGAGTGCTGAACATGATTCAGAATTGACAAATGAAATCATTGGTGGTGGTACGAAATATCTTTGTCATAGTACAAAAGTACAAGAACAACAACATTGAAGGCAAAAATGTATTACATAAATGATATCTTAGGCTATGGCATGAAATAACCTTTCTCACAATGTCCCAGACTTTTATGTAGTTCCTCTGGTATGGACGTTATGACTAAAAGATGAAAACAAAGACACACAGCAGTTTCAGAAGAGACACAGCTTCGCATACTATGTAACTAATTTCGGCTAGACATGCCACTTCTTCACGAGACCATGACACAGATTAGAGAGACAAAACATGACCAGCAGCACCATGCAGAACAGAATGAGTTGGAAAGTTTGGTAAACAACATGTAGCCATAGCCAAGGATGAAGGAAAGACTGAGCATCATCTATACTAGGAATTTTCAAAAATTTTGCTCAATTCACTTTTAATGTGTTAATGTGTGTGACAATACTCATCATCTTAATGCTATTTTCAAGACAGGTGACCACTGTGGTCCCTGAGGGCGACATGGTGCCTGCAGGCAACATGTTGGTGACCCCTGGTCTATATCTTTTGATAAGGTAAAGAATTATAAAATGTAAGCCGCTTGATTGTAAACCACATGAAATGATGAAAAAAAAAACTTAAGCTGGAGCTTACAATCGAATAAATATGGAATTTAATTGCTAGTTACAATTTTTTGTAATCACATCATCATGTTATGTAATAAACCAACAACAATTGCAATAATCAGCGCATGTGGTTCCCGTGAGTAACTCGCACATACCTGAATGTTGATGCACAGATCTCATTACTCTGCAAGGCTACGGCGCACAGAGTTACATACATTACTTCGCAAGGCTCCTGACTACATTGGCACACACTGAATCAAGCACACACATAGCTTTTAGTTTATTCTATTTGTGTCTAGTGGATTAGGCATGTGTGACAGATTAAACTTGCTTGCATGTAATCCACCATTTTGCACCTCATAATCCGGTACACCTTATGTATGAAAAAAGAACAGCACGCATTTAAAAATATAAAGGGTATCTCATACAGTTCTCGAGTTATGGTTTGTTGAAATTTTCACCACTAGGTAGAGATTTACCATGCGAGCACTCTTATTTTGCTCATAGGCCAATGCAAATTTGCTTGATCTTTATAAATACTCTACATAGATGCAAAAAAATTTGTTCCTGGGTATTCTGAAGGGCAAGGAATCCAAATCTGCGGTCAAAATAGCAGAAAAACAACATTTTCATGGAGAAAATAGAGGTTGAAAATTTTGTAACAAAATTTTTTAGTTCTAAACTTTGGCCTCAAAATGTGAGCTGTTGACATAACATTGCAAACAAATTTTTTTTATAATTTTGTAGCTCTGCTTGTATTTTCTATTGATATAGGTTTGGTAATTATGTTTTTCCAGGTTTTTCAAAAATTGAGATTGAAATTTTAAACGTTTTATACAAAACAACATTTTGCTAAAAACATACATTTCAAAAATATTTCAAATGTTTGCCATATTGAAACTATTGAACATTTTCTGACAAGTGAGGAGGATAAACAATTAAATACACAGATCCCACATTATTGTCTAACAAAAAATCCTGTAGCCTGCACCACAGAGGTGTTTATGTTAGGTGTTTCAATTCTTCCCATTTTTCTCCTTTACCATTTTGATCACATTCAGTTTTACAAATGAAACAGTTTCAATGAATGACATTCAAACTCACTTTCATGTCATTTTGATTAATGATGCAATTTCCTCCAAGACTCATGGCTGACCGTGGCGTTTTCTACACAGGCTTTGCTGCATAGCCACCCAAGTTCCAACATGTGTCTTCTCAGTACGCCATTGAGAAAGTTTACTTGGGGACCTAAATTAACTTGACTTCACTTTGTAGTTAATCCACTTACATGATCTTGACAATCCACCACACTGAATCATATATACATGCTATATAGCCATTATTTTTTACTGACTGTGGACTGTTGGGGATGTTCTTTGAACTGTGCTGCCAGAAATCATAGTATCTTATTTGCTTAAATTGCATAGCATTTGAGAAAATTTTATCGAAACAATGAAAGCAATTTGTTCCTTGGATTGTTGTTCTCATTTTGTGCCTGTTCTACATTTAAAATCATTTTCATGTCATTTCTTTCAATGCTTAATATCTGCCCTTACTCAGAGGCTGGCTGTGGTATCCACTTCTGCAGTGGTATCAATCCACATAGTGAACAACATTTATTATCTTGGCGTTTAAAATCTGCTGTTGGAACATAAAGGTCAGATTTTAACTGCTGATGAAAGTCAGGTTTGTTGAAGAATATCAACATCCACACCAGTAACAAAAACAAAAGATGTTTCCAATGTTGTAACAACATTATTTAGCTTCTCTTTCTCATTTGCTGCGCAGACTATGTAAAACTAGCTTTCAGAATACAATTTGTGACACCACTATTATTGGACTTAGCCTTTGAATGCACAGTTGTAAAAATGATGAAAGAAAGATTTAAGCGTCCTGATTTGTGGCTGTATTTGCATAATAACTGAAAAAGCAACAGCTAAACGTAAGCTGGATGACAGCATTACTGCATTGCTTTTGTCTCTTCTGGGCACAGCACATAATGCCAAAATACCAGTGCACCAAAGCAAAACAAAAACTGCACAATATTGTTACAAATTTGGAAATATCCTTTGCTTCTGTTATTGATGTGAACGTTGATGTGCCTTAATTGCATTCTGCTTAACCCTTTAATGGCCGTGATTGGCCGGCCCTTTTTTGGCCATAAATCGCCAGCTGCTAGAGCTAGAGAACTGTTCAAGCACTCTACAGATTCAGCATGTCTTTTAGTTGACATAAAAAAAAGTTTCTTGTTGTCGGTGGGGGTTTTCTGGAGGTGACGTCACAACAAGGGCATGTTTTAGAAATTTTGGTCACTTTTAGCTGGCCCTGGGCCCCAACCCATTGACCCATTCTATTGGCTAAAAGTTCTGTTGAAAACTAGGTCAAAATCCGCGTCTATAGAGTCCTTGATTGACTTGCTAGCATACCTGTAGCCAAAATTGTGGGTCAGAAGCCTAGTTTTTGGCCTAATTAAAAACCTTTCAGAAAGGCATAATTTGCCCTTTCAGGGCAAACTTTGGCCAGCCATAACTCGCAGCAGATTGAGCTAAAGAGCTGTCCAAACCTTGTAATGACTAGTGGCGTCGTGTAGTTCAGATTTAAAAATTTTTTTTATAATTTAGTTGGGGATTTTGGGCCAATGCGATCATGACAGGAGCATTATCATCCGATCCCACGTGCCAATATTTTGGCTCGCAGTCTTTTGGATTCTAGGCGAGAATACGCGTTTTTGGAATCCTTGATTGAGTTTCTAGCGTTTCTGGTTCAAAAGTTAGGCCAAAAAACAGCTAATTGGTAATAAGGGCTCAATACTTTTGGGGGATTTCCCTAATTTATTTTAATGTTTTTTTGGCCCTAATCTTGGAACCAGGGATGTTAAAAACCCGTTCGGACCTTTCAAAGTCCCGAAATGTAACCAAAAAACAGCTAAACTAAAAAAAAAATTGTCATTCAAATGGCTCCTGCGGGTCTTAACTCGTTGGCTGCCGGCCTACAGTATAATCGTACTTCGATTTCGGCCTAAAAAACAGCAGTTTTTTAGTTGCTTTACCAACACCCTAGCTCCTCTGCCGATTACGCTAGAGAGCTGTTCAACGGCTCAAACGGATCAGCCAGTCCAATAGATTGCACATGAAAAAAATTTTTTTGGTTGGGGGTTGCGGATTTTTTGTGACTGACATCACAAATGAAGTAGTTTTGGGGTCATTTTGGCTCATGTTGCCTGGCCTAGGGCCCAATTGCTAGGCCAAAGTGTTTCGCTGAAGTTTTCATTGGAAACTAGGCTCGCGTCCGAGTCTTTAGTCTTTGATCGACTTTGTAGCGTTTCTGGTTCAAAAGTTATGATTTAAAATAAACAAATTAATTATCTAATTAGTCAAATATTTTTACTAACTTACATCACAACTTTTAAACCCAAAACCCCAGCAGGTCATCCAAAGTATCAAAAGACACGGATTGTAGCCTAGTTTCCAGTAAAAATTTCAGTGAAATACTACCACCTAACAATTGGCGCCCAGGGCCAAGCAAAGTGGGCCAAGGTGGCCTAAAAGTCTTCCACTTATGACGTCACTCACAAAAAACCCGTACCCCCAAGCAAAAAAATTTTTTTCGAGTGTAGACTAGAAGACTTGCTGCGTCTTTTGAAACTTTTACCGGGTCTGTAGAGCATACCGAACCGGAGAAATTCCCGCACAAAGCCACGTGCGTTTAGGCGTTTTCTTTTCCAAAAATCCCCGAATCCTAGCGGACGTCAAAGAGTTACAACTCCGACGTATATAATGAGTCTAATGACAGATTAAACTTCAGTGGTGTCTGATGCACCTGGGCGACTCTAGCATTCGGGAGTTATTGGGAAAGAGTTGAATACAGGTTGACTTATCTACATTTTGCTTCATTTAATGTGCCTTATAATCCGGTGCGCCTTATGTATGGAAAAAAACAGCAGCTAGCATTCAAATTTTGATACTGCGACTTATAATCCGGTGCACTTCATGGTGCTGAAAATACGGTAACTACAGTCAGACCTCGTTTATCCGAACTACTTTGTTTTTTCAATTAATGTCGGTTTGGCAAGGTATCCGAAAAATCGGAATCAGACCTGTAGCCATGGGGGACATTCGGGGGCAATCCCCCCGAGCTCCTCAAAATATTGGCTATTAAAATGATGTCACATATGAGTGATCATAAGAGGTGCTGCTGATGAACCTTGCATTCTTGCCATGAGGTTTTCCCACTAAATATAGGTGATGAATGCAGGAAAAGGTTACACCAGGATACCAATGTGATGGCTTCCTCCTGCAAGATACAAAATAAGGTTTCATCTAAAAGCGATGGGAGATTGTGGATCGTTCCTATAGTATGGGAAAACAACACAATGTAATAATTGAACTGCAGAAAGTCTTATCGTCCACATTTGAGCTATATGCTGTGCGTGGCAATTTGCATTGATATCAACATAGTACAGTCTTTTTGTAAGTTGTGTGCTTTTTTCAAACACTGTATTTGTTACCAGTACTTACGTTAATTAAGTATGACTTACATCATCAGCAGTGACTACTCATTTTTATCAGTAAATACAACTAATGACTAGTCAACACTTGATATCGTAGAGAAATTATGTTTTTAGATATGCAGTGTATTATCTGAAATAGCCCAAATTAGCTGAAGGGAAGTGTCTATTTTGCCTCAGGAGTTAAAAGCACTGCTGGAACTATTGTGCCTTTAGCTGAACATGATTGGCTTGGTCACATGACTGCTACGTAGCTGGCAACCACGTGATTCAGCACATAGTTATGCATGGTTAGGTTTAATCACCGGAAGCGAATGCAGATTCAGGTTTCCTTGATATAGTAGTGGGATGAACATATAAGGATAGAGTGGCCTAGAGACAGTGACCTTTGTTCTATGCTGGGGTTTGTGGTACGCTCTTCTTAGGGTTGCAGTTTTCAAGTTTAGAATTTTTTCTGCAAACAAAGCTTTGGCTTGTGTTCACGTGACGCAGACAAGCTGCTAACACCTTGCCACTGCCAGCATTGAAAACATGACAACACTCATCCATGCATGTTGTTATAGACATCGTGGTCAGCTAAGCAGGTCATGTCTTCTGAACTTGACATGTGACCAATACCATTTCAAGCAATCATGTTCGGCTAAAGGCAAAATATCTCCAGCAGTGTTTTTCCTAATGAGGCATGTCTTGATTTGAAATCATTTGTTTGCAATCAGACTTCATTTATGCAGACTACTTTGTTTCATCAAACAATGTCAGTTCAGCAAGGTATCAAAATAATCAGAATTGGAAGTATACAGAGCAAAATTCTTTCAAGAGCAAATGCCAACAATGTACACAAAGGTGATGATGTGTAGTACAGTAGAATGCACCTAAACGGATGCTTAAAGGGAACAGAAGAAAACTGTAGAGTAGACCTAAACGAACTCTCAACTTACGCAAATATGTAGACTGCATGTGGAACATGGCTAAATGAAACACTCAGTTTTTTTGTTTATTAGCAGATCTGATTAATATACGTAAGCTAGTATGCATTCATAATGAGATTAACCACAGAAAAGAACTGTATAAGAGACCTAACTGTGTCCTGTAAGTTTTTCCACTGTTACATTCATTGTGCGTAGAAAATTGACTTTCACACTTCCATTGTGATTTAATAAACAAATGCTGTAAATAACAGTTGGCGTAATCTGCTTCAGCAGATTTTTTTCTATTGATTTGACATCCGTTCCTAAATTTCCGTGTTAGGAGTTGAACAGCAAAGTTTCCATATTAAAGGGGTGAATTGCATAAATCCATTCCTAGGAGTTTTGGAGTTCAGATAAATGAAGTCTGACTGTATCTGACTGCCTGCTGTATGATGGTTGACCATATTTTTTGTGTTCCTGTATACTTCTACTAACCCATATTCTATTGAGCTTGTTTGGTAATAAGTGTCTACAACGGCCATGCAGCTAAATCTGCTCGCTAAGTGTTTAGTAAAAAATAGATTTTGCTTCGTTTCAGCCAATGCATCATTAGCCCTGTGTGTAAATTGCAAGCAAAAACTTATAGGTGAGATGATGAAAAACTAAACCAAGACTTAGAGAAAGCATGTGTGAACTGCAGTTTCAAACACACGCTATGGCCAATTGGCCAGAATGCTGTTTTTTCCTGGTAAAATACTTTGTGAGCAGATTCACCTGTATTGCCCTTGTGGAGATTAGTTGCTGAAATGTAGATCAGAATCTTTGCAAAGTTATGAAAGCAGAGCATGGCAGGCAGATTCCTCAAAGGCTCAACAGCAAAATTAGAATCTTCAATTCACAATCAGTACTTTGGTTATATCTTTGTATGCACTTGGTTTATGTAACACACCTGAATTAAACATTTAAATTGAGAAGTTCCTTCTCAGCTAAGGCTACATGGTCTTTTTTGTTTTACAGCTTGGAATAAGCTAATGTTTAGCTGGTTACATAGATGTTCATAAAATTATTGTAACTATGAAACATTCTGTAATGTATTCTTCTGTGCTGTTGACAATATTGGGAGTAAATGGAGTTTTAGCCCTTGAATCTAATGATTACACGGGAGCTATGGTAAAATTTAACATTACTGAAAATGGTGGAAATCTTATTATGCCTCAGGTATGAACTTTCTGCAAGGTCAAAGTGCTCTAAAAGTTTCCTTTTGTGAAATATTTGTCTATCTATCTTGTTTTTATACAGCGATATATATATATATATTTGTTTAACTATACTAGAATAGTTATGGTTTTCTTGAACTTTTGTTTTTGAAAGATTGGTTTGTTAGAGGCTATACCAAAGTGATTATGGATTTAAACTTTGGTTTAGAAGTCATTTCCAAGCCTCAAAATTAAAAATAGGGAAGAGTGTTATTTTACTATAGTTTTGATAGTATATGTTATCAGTACCTGACTAACAAATGTGACAATTCAAGGAAAGGTTTTGATTAAAAATAGACGTTCACTATGTTTGCATGAAATATATAGGTTTAGGATATTTAGGTGTTCATGTTTTTCATGAAGATTTCTTTGCATACCGTATAAATTTTGTTTATTTTTCTGGATAAGTTGTGTAGCAGTTGGTCTTGCAACGGTATGTGCTTTTGCTTAGCTAAGTTGTTGAGATTAATATTTATACCCATTGCCAGGTTTTACTTTGTCACTCAGGTGAGCAATAAAAGGAATTCTTAATCTATGAGTAAAAATGTAGTTGACTAGACAGGCTATTGCTTTTCATGTTTGTTCAGAATTTTGTGTCATGCTAGTAGTTGTGTTCCCAGATTGTTTGACTATGTAATTCATAGTGTGTGCTGTGTCTAGTGGTTATTAACCGTGTTTTCACCATGACTCCCTTAAGTAATTGTCCTTTGTTTCAAGCCCCCATGACTTTAAATAAGCTGTGGAAACAAATGTATTTATTGGTAAATTAATTGATCAAACTTTCCATTGTGCAGGGCGTGTAAGGGCTTGTACCCCACTGAAAATTTATTGACACCCCCTGGGGTGTGTGCCCCCTTGTTAAGAACTACTGGTCTCGTCTATCACATCTGAACCTCGCAACCCTGGCAAGCAGATGACTGTCTGTGAAAAATTCAGAGTATTGGCTGTGGTGGTTGACAGTGGCCTACATACTGCAAAAAAGATTCACTGTAATGTCTTTCAACTGTGGCTTTGAGTAATGCTAAAATATCAGTATTGGCATCAGTTATTGGCAATGAATAATGAAAAACATCAGTATAGGTATTGGTCCAAAAAGGCCCTCATGGTCAGGATCTGCTGTTACTGTTGGCAGAATAAAGGATTTGTGTAATGTTTTAAATTTTGTTTTCTTACTTGATGCTTATGTCTTGTCAATATTTAACCTTTTTCTTGAACTGTTTCTCAGGTGTTTTAATTGTGCTTATTGTAATGGCAAAACATATCGATTTCACAATCAAGTATTTGGATGTTTTTTATCAACTTACATTTCACAATCAAGTATTTAGATGTTTTTTATCAGTAAGTTTAAGGACTTTTTTCATTTTAAATGAAATAATCATTGTTTTATACAGAATTTGATCGCTGACAATGGAATATATGGTAATGTTTCTCCTTTAAAAGGAAGCAGTGGATATGTTGTCCAGGCAGTATCTGTATCTGATGGGGCTCATGATGGATGTCAAAGTAATTCCTACAGCCATATCAATTTTTCTGGCCCATGGATAGCATTGGCTGCTCGAGGAAAATGTTCATTTACAAAAAAAATTGATGGAGTGAGTTAACTGCTATAAACATATGCTGTTGGATGTATATTTTCACAAAATATTGTGGATTAGCACTGTGTAACATCATCAATTAGCATGTTTGCACATAATTATATTTTTATTTTTCTGAATCACCAGACTATTTTCTGAAGCTTACAATATATGGTAGTAATTTTGTGAAATGGTAGATACTGATCAAAGGAGCTGCTATAAGCAAACATCTGATGTAGTTACCCCAACCATTAGTAATGTTTCTTGTGTTTTTTTGTGGTTGGTACCATGTTTATTAAGTCTTGGTTTAAAACCTTAAGAATATCCCTAATGTTTTCAGAGCAGTTAATTTTGATGATAAGTGTGCTGACATAAAGTTTAATGGCTGGCTAAGTGAAAGGGCATTTCATTTAACCCAACAAAGGAAGCATATGTCATTTATGTTGAAGATGCTTTTGATACCTTATGAAGTCATTGTAAGCATGTGTGACATGAAGAAAAACAGACTATCTTTACATATAAGCCTCATCATAAACTATTCAAAGTGTGCCTAAAATAATTGTCAACAAAATCAAAATTACGAATTTTTGTTTATCAAGCAAAAACTTACAAGTGGAGCAAATGTGGCTTGCTTGCAGTTACCCTGAAGTTTGCTGCATGTTGAAACAAATTACCAGCAAGTCACATGCATGTTTAAAAGTCAAAAGTTATTTTGATATATTTTCCAAAAAAAGCAGGAATTTCAGTGCATTTTCATTATTATCATTTATTTCGTTGCCAAATACTGTGATGATTCACTTGTACGATGATAAGAGAAATTGGTCTTAACACTACAACAGTTGAGGTTTTTTCTCTGTACATCAACTTCCACAGGCAAATTTTCATTGTGCGTACCAGGTCAAAGTCTATGAGATCAGAGCAGTTTCACGTCTGTACTTCAGGTGGACAAATCGAGAGATCTTAAGGCTGACTCTCAACAAATCATAGTGAAAAGACTGCTCTAGTGATTGCAACACCCTGATCTTCAATTGGCTTTTTGAAAACAACAAAATTATCAATTAATCCCCTAATTAGTATTTTGTTGTTTTTAGGCCATACCTTTTGAACCAGAAATGCTAGAATGCCAAGCAAAGGCTCAAAAGACTTGGATTCTAGCCTAGTTTCCAAGAAAAACTTAGTGAAAAATTCCCTCTTAGTGGTTGGTGCCCAGGGCCAGGTAACCTGAGCCAAAATGGCCTAAAACCTACCCCACTTATGACATCACCTGAAAAATCCAAAACTTTCCAATTTTTAAAAATGCGAAATAGAAGACTGGCCATATCTTTTGAGTGTTTGAATAGTTCTCTAGCGCAGTCGGCTGGCAAGTTACTGGTGTTGCAAAGTGACGGTAAAAAGTGACTTACGTGGGTCTTAAAGATAAAAACAACCTGGCGCCAAAGGTGTTAATAGTTTTTGTATATAAAAAAATTACAGCTGGGATCCAATTGAAGTTGAATCCATATTTTGTATGTCGACTGGCATCTGCTCTGGAATTCTGTTGTGCAAAGATACATACACTGGTAGTGTGTAAGTGTTAAGTCGGAATCCTTCCTGGAAGGTGATGATGCACTTGTGCTCTGCCTGTAACTGGCACGGTCAGATGGCTGTGGGGGTGTTGCTTTAACTGACATCTAACCTAGCATGAGTGTGGCTAGGGCCATACTTTGTTAGTGCATCCTCCTGTTGATAAGATGCTAAATCATTCACAAATGACCGAGTTGCAGATTAGAGTGTCATAATCACNGAAGCAGTCTTTTCACTGTGATTTGTTGAGAGTAAGCCTCAAAATCTATTGATTTGGCTGCTTGGAATGCAGGTGCAGAATGTAGAGATATATGATAGCAATTGGTATGACTAATTGATATTGCAAAACTTCGTTTCAGTTGCGTCTTAGTTTTTTTTATAAAAATAGAAAACGTGAAAAATTCGATATGTTTTTTGTGAGATGTGTTTATCCACTTGTCTTATTCCAGTCAGCACTGTTGATTTAAAGTGAATAATATTTGAAATGACAAGCTTGTTGAAATCAGAGTACTATGTATGTTAAAACTAATGAAATGTTTCATCTGCACATCCTGTCTGTATCAAATTCATGTTTTAAACATGGCCATTATTTGTAATAGACATGGTAGATTGGCTGATTACTGTAGAAATTGACAACTTAGCACTGAAAGCCACTACATTTCTACGAATCGGAATTACATTTCAACAAATCAGAATAAGCTCACCCCAGACAATTTTTCACACTTACTGCATCTTATGCAATATTCTGCATTCACTATGAAATCTGAAAAGCACTGATTCTATATGATGTAGCTCTAACGTTTTTTTATATATATGTTAGGAAGAGCTTTTCAAAGATATGAGATTTTGGATGTTTCTATTTTGAATATGAATATGTTGAGCAGATGCTATTTAAATCAACCTAAATGATGTTGCATACTAGAGTGTGATATTTCAGATATGTTTAAACTTCTTTGTTCAGGTGATGTTTTGCTCGAATTATTTCAGGTTTTAAAATATTTCAAAATATTATAGTGTCACAGAATTTATTATATGTGGTAAAGGTTAAAAAGATAGCTATTGCTAATGTGTGAAAATCTTAGATCTGTTGAAGTTGTTGTATTTTAGATTATGAGCATGTAAGGTAGAAATTGTTGTCTGAGTGCTTTCATTACTTTTTAGGCTTTGACTTCTGTTGGGTTCTTAAACTACATGTAATGGGCTGTGCTAAGAAACTTTCTCTTAAAGTTGTGTTGATTTAAATCAACACCTATTTTGTGATGTTGTGGTTTATTGACATATTTGGCAACTTCAATATTGTAGACATTGTTTTTAAGCTTTGCTAATGTTTACTGACATGGTATCAGCAAAATAGTGCATGTTCTGTTCTGTAATATTGGATAGTTTTATGTTTTTGTGTTTTCAGGCAGCAGCTTCCAATGCCAGTGCTATTGTAATATATGAATATCCCGACAATGGACATTTGTCTTTGATGAATCATAAAGGTGCTGGATTACTTGCTTTCATCATGTGTGTGTAAAAAAGCTGAATAGGGTAGTACTCCACAAATTCGCAATTATGTCAAAAGCAGGGAGGCGCTGTTGAATTTATCATAAAATATTTTCATAATTGTTCATGTGTTGCCTGGTCAATTCTTGTGCCAAGATTTATGCAAGGATGAGCAACCAAACTACATGAACATCTAGCAAAAAAACAGAACTTTTGTATGAGGCATAAAAGTCTTGCTTTAATAGAAAGTTGTTGTTGAGATTATTACGCCAACTTGTTTTAACTTATTTGTACAAGGAGTTGGGGATATTTTTACCAAAGAGCTCTTTATTAGTGTAAGCTTGTCAAGTTTTACTCTGACTTAGTGTATCTGTTTTTCCAAAATACTTTTGTTTCAGATTCTGCTGAAATTGTTGCTGTGGTGATTGCCTATGAGTTAGGAAAATCAATCTCAGAAAAGCTCGATAAAGGCATTGTTGCAACAGCAACTATCACTCCTGGTAGCAAGCAACGAAAGCAGTATGTTGTCTATTTCTAAATGCATTTGACAATTTTCTTGCTTTTTGCAAATAGTAGTTGTGACTGCTACTGCCATTGTAAAGAAAGTGTTCAAAATAAAATAGGTCCGTTTTGATAAATTGTCTCTGGAAGTTATTGTTCACAAGTTTTGAAAATCTAAAGGGATGATGGCCACTGGACGTACACTTCGGAGATTCATGAAATATACACAGTAGAGTCAACATACCAAAGGAAGGATGCCGTGTGTCGTTTTGCTAAAACATTTCTGGATGCATTTGGGGATATTATGAAGGGCATACATAAATTTGCCCGCATTGTTTTTCATTCGTGAATTCAGATCTTCTGCTTTTAAATTGTTGTCATAACAGTGAGTAGGTACTTCGTATGTTAGTCGTGGTTATTTTGCTGAAATTGGTGGTTGGTAGATGTCAACTGCATCATCTTCGAGATGTTTTTAAGTATTTTACCCAATTAAAAGTTTCATTTGTAACCTACGTTGATTGGCTTTATTGAATATGAACACCCGACCCCTTGTTTTGGCAATTTACCGTGTCTTCTCGTATCCGAAATACTCCGTCGCCATTACTGAAAGATATGAGAATCGTTCTTGGAACTGTTGAAAGGGTTTGAGATGCCAAAACCAAAATGCGCAAAGGGAAATTTGCATTTAAGCGTTTGTGCGCAATCTGTATGGAAACCAAATGGCTTTGTTTTTACAGTTATGATCCGATTTAAAACACCTGGACCAGAGGCGAATTTTCATTTTTGGGGCCCTGGGCTTTCTTAAATTGGGGCCCCTTTTGGAATGTTTGCGACCACTGATGTTATACAAATTAGCACTACAAGTGCTCGTTGTGTTCACTGAACAAGTTGTTCCAATTCATAAACGTATTACTTCATTTTGAATTCCGTCGATGTCAGGAACAAAAGCAATCACAATAAAACTAACGAAAAAGGCAGCGGTGAAGTTATCTGACCACACTCCCATTGCATATTTATTGAGCGCCCTGTGCAATTGCACGGTTATCACGTGTCAAGAGAGGGCTCTGAGTGAAGCACCTGTACCCTGAATCTTACTCATAATAAGCAACAAGAGTGAGACCCGAGCTGAACGAAAGTACCTCACTGGCCTCGTGTAATCTAAAAAAATGGATTCAGGCGTTTTGTTCCACGCATTACACATAACCATAACCAAATCTAACGCCATAAAACGTGCGTTGAACCCAAACATAACTACAAATATAGTTGCTTACAAAAATGCTAGAAATTGTGCTTATTCCCAAAATTTAGGGGCCCACAAAATTGGGGGCCTAGGCTTAAGCCTTTTTAGCCTAATAGTAAATTCGCGCCTGACCTGGACACATTAGCGGGGCATTTTGAAAAACGGTCGAGTTCTTTGAGTATTCTTCTTGCCGGCAGAATTCGATCAGCAATAATTGCAGAATTTTTTATTTTTCTGCATGCATCACTCGATCTATAGTTTTAACGTCCAAAAGTTCTTGGGGTGGAGCGAGTGGCTCGATTGTGTGTCGTTGCTCTCGCTGCTAGCTTCGCGTTATATCGCAACCATATTTATAATGAAGGTTGTATTTTGAAACTTTTCCCATGCGATACCTTTAATTTGAAGTTGCTTCCGAACTCACACAATCTTGTAGATTTTGCTTTATGCTTGTTTGTTATTGCAGATTGGGATTGCAAAGGACGTCAATAATATTTGTTGCTGTTTCTTTCATGATTTTAATGCTGGTATCACTTGCTTGGCTTGTCTTTTATTACATACAACGCTTTCGAATTATACAGGCGCACACCAGAGGCCAGGTGAGTTAAACGGCAATCGTGATCATATTATGAAGGGTTNCCTTCTTGTACACGAAGTTTGTTACAAATGCAATTGTACCCCAAGTTGGTCTTATTATATGCAATTGTATAACTTGTGTTGAAGAGACTGTGTACCCAAATAGTCTATTTATTGAAAGGGAAAGATCCCACCAGCAGTAGCATTTAAAGTTTTGTTGAAACCATCTGTGAGTGAATTTGATGTGTCAGTATCAGATCTCCCTGTTGCGAAGTTACGGCGGTCCTGCCGAATGTCCCTGCTCAGGAATCCTGGGTGGTCCACTACCCAAAGGCTTTTTTGTTGATTTCATATTCTTAGAAAAATGTTAGAAACCTGTGCTTCCAAGACTTTTCCTGATTTTCAGAGACAAATGGAATGGTGCCAGAGTTGTTTTACAAAAATGTCCTTGAAAGCCTTTGTATACGAAATTTATGTACTATACTACCCATGGTTATCTGATATGTAGCAAATTTTGGACACCTTAATTTCATTGTAATTTTCAAATGCAAATCCTGTTTGGCCAGATATGACTACCGATACCTTATATGTGAGGAGTCTTCCTACACCATGACTTGACATGAAGAAAAAACGGATCTAACACGCGCATGACGTTTTCTACGCACAAACAAAAAATCCCCTTTTTGGTGGTACAGTACACAAAATTTGTATATGTAAGTTTCCCTGCGCAGATGCAGTTTTG
>JGI24158J21664_10003217_pt1 | contig 20378 bp, 13 predicted proteins | sample Ectturendosymbi3_FD_21664 | JGI IMG/M metagenome (IMG submission 21664) | reverse complement strand
TCAAATGTGCGCATAAATGCAACTTACAGTGCATAAATGCAACTTTCGCTGAAAATAAATGCAACTTTCTCGCTTTGTTACTGCAACAAAAACTTGCCCTAGTAATCACATTTTAGCAATAATCACCACAGAAATCACTGACTTATTTTTTGTTTACTTTCAACTTTTATCTGGCTGTGTGAGCATTGACTAGTAGAAGATGCAAACCTTTGCTTTGGCAGCAACATCCAGACAGTCTCCAAATACTTTTCATTATCCGGAGGAAAAGACTCTTCCAATATCTCTGCTACAGCATGTTAATTTTATGTTCAGCTGTGACTTAAAGAAAACTCTGTGTAGATTACAAAAATATGTGACAAATTAATCAAACCACATTTTCAATGCAAAGTGCGACTTAAGCAAAGATTGAAGCAGTTGTGTAATATGAGGTTGCAATGGAGCCAATCTTTCCGGTAACATTTCATTTGTACTCTTTAAAAAACACTTCGATAAATTTAATGTGCAAGTGCTGCTTAAAGTTTTCTTTGCATATGACTACAAAGCTCCTTTTCAAAAAAATCGGAAACAAGAGTTTCATGAACACTGCAGAAATCCCGTCTTACTTTCAGTCGAAGGACGGAATCTTTGCCAACACCTCAGACAAAACAAGCGATCGAGAAAGCTTTCATTTCATTAAACCACTCTTAGTAAAAAATGTTCCGTTAAAAGTATCATTTTACGATCACAATGATTAAGCTGGTATAACGTTGAAGCAGCTTTGATCATACGACGAGCAGCAAACATATTAATTCTGTGAAAAAAAATCATAAAGATCCGCTATAATGTGATCTGCAAAAGTTATTTGAGTTAAAAGTGTTTACAGGCTTTTTTTGAATTAATGTTATTAACATGGTTGCAACTAACCGATGTATAAACGGGGAGGAGGAAATTTTAAAGCAACGCAAAAATCCACTCGCCACAACGTGTTATTTTCTTACAAAATTAAAAAAAATTTCGCTGACATTTTGTTGCTGCTCGTTTATTTGCTCTACACGTCTGAGGCGGTCAAACAACCATCCATATACTATATTTCAGTGACGGCGCAGCCTATTTGTTCGGTACGGTCATGGCCGTACCGGTCTTCTTCCTCAACAATACGCTTCGGTTTTAAGAAAGTTACCCGTAAAACTGCTGATAGAAATCGAAAATCCCAAAATAACTGCTCTTTGCTGTACTCCGCCAATTCACCGCCCACTAAAGTCAAATTCATCGATAATGCACAGGGGTTTGGTAGCAATTTATAGTTTCCCAAGCTCTTATACGTGCTGGAGCTCACAGGCAGAGACTGCCTGCTTTTTCCATATATTTGTAGGCAACGACCCATCATTCACTGGTAGAGGTAACGGTGCGGAGCTAGCAGGCAGTAGTTCACCACTGATCTTGCATCGATATTTGATATTGGACTAGAAACAGGGTTGGACATGTACAAAGACAACCTCTCGAAGCTTGAACTAGAAACAGACTACAGTTCCCACTTCTGAAACCCCTCTGCAGATGTTTGCAACGAGTTGGCTACTAATTTCTCTGTTCTATAGTAATGCCGAAACTTAATAATAATGACATAAAAATTTTGTCGAAACTGTCAGTCTCTGAGAGTACTGCATTTTCCAGCATCCGGAAAGTTTTGGGTCTTCTTTAGGTTTTAGCTCACACGAATGACTCATCAGAGGCCCCTTTCAGCACTAAAGCTGATAAAAGCTTATTAGCGTACAAACAGGGTCTACGTGAAGGGATACAAGAGGTACATCGTACCCGGGCACAGTAGTTGCTGGGGCCCGGGAAGCAGGGCTGGATTAAATGAATGCGAGGCCCTGGGCAAAGTCATGGCCGCGAGCGCCCCTAAACGCTTAGCGCAACTGCGTAGCGTTTCACATGTCCCTGTTTCAACTTTGCAGAAGCACCGGTTAAAAAACGTCAAAATTGATACGTTTGGCAGCCTACACTTCAGAGACAATTAGGAGTGACCATGTACAGCGGTTTGTATGTGGTTAATATGTTCAAACAGAAAGCGAGAATATCTAACTTTCTTGTTTTTTCACCGCTAATGTTGTTTTGGATGTTGATTGTTCTTAAATGATGAGTTGTTTAAAGAAATTGCTCGAAAAAATGGATACCTTTTCATGAAAAGAAAAAGTGTAGAAAACATTTCAGACAAAAGAATGAGACTTGAGGTTCAACCAGCACAGACATGTAAAGCGTTTGTGAACGTCCATTTGCATTGAATCGTCAGTACATTGAAAAGGATAAGCAAATTTTCGACGTCTCCCCCCTGGAAATATTCTGCGGACGTCCGTGGATGCACTGATTTCACGGATGCACTGATTTCGATCTAATTCTTGGGCCATAAAGCGTGGTACTGTTTGGTTCAATTCTTTTAAGTCACTCTAAAACGATGAATGCCAAAGCTGTCAGTTTCCTTAACCTATATACTAAACGCAGTAATCAAAAAGCTCTACAGTTTTGACGCGTGGTGAACAGCCTGAAAACATGAAAAACCAGTAAAGCAGTGTTTAGATATTCGAGCGCGAGGCCCCGGGCATTTGCCCGGTTTGCCAAATGGTTAATCCGGCCCTGCTGGGAAGATTAAAATACGCACGCTAAATTTTTTGTAATCAAACCCAAAATTACTACTGCAAGCCAGTTGACAGCATAATTATTAATAAATTGGTAAATCTGAGCGTGGTAGCCGTTTTATTTTTACTTTATTCAGATTACTATACTAACAAGCTATGCAAGTTTTGACGTGGGAACCAGAAGCTAGGGGACCGGTATCGATCTTCCTACCCCTTAGTAAAATTTCTCTCGGAAACCCTGCATACAGCCATGACTTAGATGATTTTACGTGTTCACAAAGAACGAGTTGACAGGTATAATTTGGACAAAACTGTTGAAAATTGTGTTTCTGGTAGAAAGGGCAACTGAGAAAGTTGGGTTAAATTTTGTGAACTATTTGAGAATTTTGTCGGCTGGTAACATTGCTTAAACCAGGGGTTCCCAACCTTTCTCTGACCCTGTACCCCTTCAGCATTCCGACAGATGAGCATGTACCCCTAAAATTTATTTTGTCAAAAAGGCTGTGTAAAAGAACAAAAATGGACTTAATTTTTAATGGAACGTTTATATTTTAAAATATTTGGAAATAAATAACATAAAAATATATTTTTCTTTCCATTGCTAACCTTAAATATACCCTTTCAGATAGGTAAATATATCCCTAGAAGTACATGTACCTCAGGTTGGGAAGCATTGGCTTAAACGGGGTAGTAGGAATGTTTTATTTTTGTCTCTTGAGTCAATGGCGAAGAGTTAAAGCAATAAGTTTATAGTTGCAGGCAATGGCTTAATTTGCAGAATTCGAGGTGTAGAATAGTGGAGAGCAATGTAATTTTGTGGAACTGCGAAGAAAGGGATACCCGTAAAAGCAGTAAATGTTTATTTTACGGTAGTATTCAACTTCAGTTCAGGTTGGATTTTGGATTTAGATCCACAACTGCGCTGTAGCAAAAAGTGCTTCCGGGAATTGCTTACTACGAATGGCTAAAAAGTTTTTTTTTCTAGAATCCAGAGTCGCAAAAGAACCGCTTGCTTTGGGAGCAATAGTTCCTGGATCCACGATTACCTTGGCCGTACTACTAAAAAAGAGCTAGCGCCGGCTCTGTACTTTATCAGGTATTGAGCAGCTCTGCTGAATATTTATTCTTAATATTTGCCTGTTGGTCCAGGTTTTATTTCACATTGCAAAAGCTTTGCATTAGAAATTTTAGTTTCACCCAAAAAGCGTTTTTCAAATGTTTTAGAAGGGAAGCTGCTCTGTCGCTTGTCGCGGTTGCGATTGTTGATGCCAGCCGAGCATCTTGGGTCAGCTCGCAGCAGTGGAAATGGATGGCACTAAAAACATTGCTGGTATTTTAATTCAACAGAGAAGTGAAAAGTTCAGCCATCGATGCTATAAACGAGGTATGGCATGTGATGTCCAACAATAAATGAAAGCCTGTGGAACAAGAACACGAGATTCTTTTTCTTTTCCACTCTTGCTCAAATAAGTTAAATGGTAAGTTAACAACCATTGCTACAGGAGAAAAGTCAACACACATTGTAACTGCATCGCAAACGTTCACCCAGACAACGTTAACATGGCAGTTACTAAAACTCTCCTTCAGTTTTCAGGCTTTTTAGGTGCCATTCGTTGAAAGAAAAACAGTCCAAAATATATATTTTTTTCTTTCACCTGATAACATGCGGTCACCGATAACCCCAACTTTTGGTAGAAATTCAGGGAGATGGTTTCCAACAATACATTTTGTTATTAGGGTCATTACAAGAATTATGACACTAAATTTATGAAGACAAAGAGGTTTTTCTGTGTCCTGTCTCGTTTATCTATCTTTGAAGAACTGCTTTAACTGCAAGAAATCAAGCTTTTCCAGCGGTTGTTCCCCTCACGTTACTTTGTCTCTTTAAGTCCATTACTCTGGATACGGATTTGACTGGCAGTGGTCAGTAAACAATTGTTTCAAGTGCATTAGAACTTCAGAAATTAGACACAACTTGACACTCGCTCAAATGAAGAAATTTGAGAGTGCATTTATTCATTTGTCTGCTTCATGAATGTTTCGAACTTATTACCAAACATAAAACCTCGCTCTCACTCTTTTGAATTTATTAGAAATTCAGCTGATCCTCTGATTAGAGGTCTGCAACATAGACCGTTCACTGTCGAAGCCCATAGCCAGTCATAGAATAGTGTTGCAGACGACATCTAGGTGCCGGTGATTTACAACGTCAGATGTTTTTTGGGAATTTACTTGTTTGTTTTTTGATGACTGAGGATGTATTGCATGTGAAGAACAATAAGTCATTTCTTAAATGCTTGTTAGTTTTGCATTAATACACACTTGTACAATATATTTTCATTTGTGCGTATCCGCAACTTTAATATTTTGCTAAAAATTAAAACATAAGACTTACACTGCGTATGTATCAACAGAAATCAGAAACCTGACAAAACGTCTGAGAATAAACTAAGCTGAGCCTTGTGTCTGTCACGTGATGTTAAACACAGCTTTCCTTTGAAATAAAAAAAACTTAAAAACGACAAAATAACGTAGTTTGATAAATTAAAGTGTTCGGTTTATTATGAAATTCTTCATTAAACAACCGTTTTCCTGCCTTAACCAAACGGTAGTTTTGAAAACAAATTCATCAAAAAAGTTGCAAGTAACAGCATAGGAACAGGGTTAGTAAGGAAACTAGCCACAGATGTTGAAGTTGCTCATCACTTTCACTGTTATTCTCAAACTAGAAATTTAAGTGAAAGTAGTGACATGCAAAGACAACCGGAGTAAGCCTATTCCTCAACTTATAGGAAAAACGAAAACAGATTTAAGTTTTTAATGGGTTTCAGCCACTCTTCGCAGAATAACTTGGACTTCACAATTAGTAATTACAAGTTCTTAAACTGCCTTCCCTCGTTTTAGCGTCAGTTCTCTGGCAAAAAATAACGAACGCGTGTTGCAGGTCATATAGAAATACGAGCATTGAGTGTTGTTCTCCGATAGGGCCAAAAACAGAGTGCACGTTCAGTTAAATCAACTTTTACTTTTTTCATGCAATGAGTGGCCAACTAACGTTTGAAGTAGGCCTCTGTTTTTCTGAGTAAGGAACAACTTTGACAACAAACACCCCCAGAAATATGTTTATGAATAACACAAAATTTACAGGTGAGACAAAACGCAGCAAAACTATAAAAACTTATAAAATCGTTCATTTTGAAAAACGTTATTTTGGGGGCACAAAGATCGCACAAACAGCCAGTGTTACCAAGATCCTAGATTTGTTTAAAGCAGCCTTCCTATGGTCAAGAGCTCCACTTTGCTCTACATCCATTCTCTATTGTTTCATTGTCTGATTAAATGAAAAAATCAAAATAGTTTGAGTGGCTTTGTTGCAAATAATGCACCGCGCTTGTCGATATTTTTAAGGAAATCGAAAAAGCAGCGATTTATTTCTCAGCGTTATTTTTCTTATCCGTTTTTTCTTAGTTTGCCTTGTGCTTCAGCCATCAAACCACAACCTCACTTTAGCTCAACATCGCCTGTCTGTCATTGACTGACGCAATAAACGAAAGTGGTCGTGTAAGTTGCTTCGATAACAATGGCCTGGTCACTTTCTTCAGCATAGCGACTGGTGCAGAGAATGCAAACCGTAGATTTCGTGTGTCTGGTGCACACAGCCCCCTGCGGCAAAATCACGAAAACAGCTTCGACTACGATTGTTTCGCTAAACTAACAATCTCGGTGAGCATGTAGACCGTGAGCGCTCCAAGCCAACTTTACAATAGTTGCTGACAGCACACTACCAATAAATGTTTGCAATTAAGCCGCATTAAGATGCTGTTCTTCAGCTTATTGACTAGCGGCAGCTTTTCTAATTACTATCCCTCCCAAACATCATTACACATCAAGTGAGTTTTAGAAATACAGATGAATGCAATCATATTAGCCGCTTTCTATTGAGCAGTGAAGGGCATTATCGAGAAAACAGATAATGGATGGAATCGTTCGGAAGTCGGCATCCACGTTGGAGAAATTATGTTACGGTAGAACAGTGCTCATTCCAATCATCAACTTGAGACGTATTGCATGGAGTGAAACGCAACGTAAATGCGGCCAAGCCATGTGTTTGTTGTTGATAATAAACAGATTCTTCTTCATCGTTTGAGTCAGTTCTTTCAATCCACTGCTTGGCCGCACTAGATCTCGGGGCAGGTGTCGAGCAGCCATTCGATTGTCTCATCGTCCAGAACCGTCAGGTCGTGCAATCCATGGACAGGTTGATGGATTGGACAGTGAAGGGCAATATGGTCAACCGGTCTATTCCTCTGCAACACACTCACAGGCCGCAGAGGAGGCCATAACCCATTTGTACAAGCAGGAGCGGAAACGTCCGACACCGGTGCGGAGGTGGTTAAGCCGGACCCAGGCTCTTCTTGGCAGGGCAATTCCAGGAGTGTGGGTACCGATGTCGGGGATTAAAGTACGGAGTCTCGTGGCGTTCTCCAACCACTCCGCATTCCATCGGTGACCCGCCCAGAGCGCCGCACGTCTGCTGTTGTCTTCAGCAGTGGCGGATCCAGACCAGGCGTTTGGGGGGGCAGTCAAATAAGGGGGCGCCAAAAAGTCTTCACTTGTTTCAATACCCCAGCTTCTCTGTGACAATCGTTGGGTATCACACAAAAGTTGTTACGTTTTAAAGTCAAGAAAATGGATATTTTTGTTGGTCGACCTATGCGATCTTTCAGGGAATCACCGCAGTTTAAAATCGCCTTTCATCATTAATTCACAAAAAGTTTGAAGCGGTCCAAAAAGATAGGTCACATTGTACACAAGCTACACATACCTGAGAACGTTGTGGGTGTCCCGAACAATCTTTTATATTTACAATATGTGTTTGAAAGATATACTGTACATTAAAGCAGTGGTCCCCAATTCTTTCATAACCGCGGACCGGTCAACGCTTGACAATTTTACCGCGGCCCGTGAGTGCTCTCACAACAGTGTTTCTATGGGAAGAATCGACTAGTCACATGCCCAGAAAGCGAGTGGTATCACCACTCACGGCACTCACCACCAGTATACATTTTGTAATTTTGCGGCCCGGTACCGGTTCGTGGCCCGAGGTTGAGGGCCACTGGCCCACTGCCCTAAGGCATGCTGCGCGCTAGTGTTTGACCCTGTTTTGGATATCCACATGTCAGAAAAACACAATGTATGAAACGTATTCCTAACTGCTTAGAAGTAGAATGGTTCTTCTTACACAGGAAGTGACAACCCAATTTCCAAGCTAGGAGCCTAATAAATAGCGAAATGACGATCACATTTCCAGATGAAACTTGTGCAGTTACATGCACATGGAAAGCATACAGTACTGGAAAAATTATTATGGATTTTTTATTTTCCCAGAAAATTGGTGTATTTCTCGTTTTTTTAGGTTATTTTTCTGATTTTTTCTGCACATGAATGAAGGTGAGGATGCTTCAAACAAAAGCTGCAATTCCACATAACCCAGATTCACGTTGTATGAAATTGCTTATTATGACGTAATAACTACTTAAGCGAGTATCAGAATAAAAAAATCATTCGGCTGAACCTGAGTGGTCTCTACTGCCCGATGGACCATTTTGGTCTGAAATAGTTTGTGAAGCTTCGTATTTAGCCAGAATTTTACAGTATTTTAATGGTTTTCATGACTATTTAATGGGATAAGAAAAGACACCAGCAAAATTACAGGCTTTTGAACGAAGTTGGAGAGATGGGAAAGAGATATGAGTCCCCCAAAAAACGAACAAATCACCGTTTTACTCAAGCATAGTGATCTCAAACAGAAAAACATAGCCAAGGAATTAAATGCATCAACACCAACTGTTAGTGCTGTAAGAAAGAAACTGGAATGGGAAAGAGAGGTGGACAGTTTAGGGATAGGAATATGTTGACTGAAGAGGAAAACAAGACCTAGGCTTGATCGAAAAATGAAGGCAATGGTACAAGAGCTTCATGCAATGCACTTTCTACGGATATGACAAACGAGGGTATTATGGTGGACAGGAGAAACACCACTAGCCGTCTTTTTTGCAAGGTCTGAAGTCATACAGGCCTAGAAAAAAGCTTCGATTAACATAGAAAATCAAGCAGACGAGATATCAATGGGCTGTACAGCATGAAAATTGATCATCAGAAAATTGGTCCAAAGTAAGCTCTCAATAAAGGTTAAAAGCGACTATAGAATAACATTGCTGATGTTGACAATGTTCTTCTAAAGAATTTACATCAAATATGCAGTGGTTCTAAGCTTATTGGAAATATTTATAGTCAATTTTTTTAGCCAAAAAGTTGTTGCTGAGGATGCTTCGGGAGCTATTCAAGAACAACCAGTGATGATTTCCTTCATAACATACTAACAATCTTGAACATGGGTTTATTTCTTTGTTTGAAGTTATTTTTTCGGAGGAATTAACCATTGCGGTAGTTGATAATAGGGTGCAGACAGTTAGACGAAGGTCTGGTGAGGAATTTCTGCCAGCATGTTTGAAAAACACTCAAACTTCCAGCCAAGATCATGGTTTGGGGGGCAATATTGGTTCATGGAACCAGCAGATCACTCATAATAGAAGGATCCATGGACCAAATAAAATACGTGGAAGTGCTAGAAAGACGCCTGTTAGTGCTACGACGAGCTGAAAACTTCTGATTTCTTATCTTTTGCACTCATATTAAGCAGTGATGAATCGCAAAGTAAAGCACATTTTAACCTGTAAAGCTTAGGAGAAAATAATTCTGGTTACCGTGCTGAAAACATAGAATTTTTTTCACATATGAAAACTTCACACATTTGTTTACATTACTTTTTCATCCCCTCCTGATAATGTACTGCTATGTAAAGCAATGCTAGTTCACTACAAATTATATTTATATCCTTCATGTTGTGCTACTGCTTGTAAACGTAATGTTTCCTAGTGAACTTCGCCAGTATCTAGTAAACCTTGCTGTAAGCTTAGTAGTTCCTGATAAAAATTCCTACATTACAATAGCTTGCCGTGCATTTCATGCTTAAATCTGCAATGGTATCATATCTTAATCATATTCCCTGCTAACAGCATGTTTATACAGCAACAAAAGTTATGGATATTTATTATATACCTAGAGACGGCACGGGCCGCTAACAGTCCAGTCTTGGGGCTGTCCGCTAAATGTTTTGAAACAGTCCGCTAACAATTTGTTTAGTGGTGACGTCATTCCGGACCGCTACGGTGTGCTCGCCAATTAGGCGAAAATTTTTGTTTTTGCAAAGTTTCAAAATCCAAAAAGGAAATGTTTTGTAGTTATAGACCACAAAGATGGCAGGAAATGTTTTGCTGCTATTCTCTCCATTTTACCGTTCTGCTAATGTTCTGTTTCACTTGTTTCCACGCAAACCATTGAACCATGTTATGAATCAATCAAAGCAACAACACTTTCATTTATAGTCTGTGACTGTCGCCAAGGTTTAGGCAGAACCGTCACCAGAAAGTTTTCAATAGGGGGGCTTTGCGTTTCTGTAGGGGGCCTTGACATTCTAAAAATTGACAAAAACTCCACTGAGTTATAGTGTTTCATGTTTCAATTTGGGGGGGCTTGGAGCTTTATTTGGGGGGGATAAGCCCACCAAAGCTCACCGTGGCGGCGGGACTGGGTTTAGGACAAGTGTTATCAAACTTTCTCTGGCCATGCACCCCTTCAGCATTTCGATAAATGAGCATGCATCCCTAAAATTTCTTATGACAAAAAGGCTGCGGAAAATAACTAGGAAGTGACTACGGATAGGCCTGGCCTGACGCAATTCAAATAAAAGGGTCAGTCTGTCATTCAAACGGCATGGATCTCGTTGCCTAGGGGTTATAGTTATGCGTTACGGCCGCTATGCCAATAGTTTTCGGTTTGACTTTCACCTTGCCCACTTTCCTTTTCTTGATTTCCTTTTTTTTCAGGCTTACGTGTTACCCTTAGGGGTTAGTGTTAGTGTCAGGGCCGGATTAACCATTGGGCGTTCAAGATTTTGACATGCTCATAAACATTCATGGTGAAATGTATTTGAACACCGCCTATCTGAACTGCAGTTCGAACAAAGGACTGCTGTGTGTTTCACTTGTCACTGAATGGCTTCAGAAGACAAACGACGCTACCAAGCAAGCAAGCCGGGACTTGAAATTACACAAGTCAAGGTCTGTTTTTAACTTTAGGATACTTCGATGAACGTCATGTGTTTTGCGCACACATCGATCCGTGACGCGGAAATAAATATACGCCTCCGATCCCAGGGCCTAAAATTATCAAATGTAAACAGTTATCAAACAGTTTAAACAGGTGTATTGACGGAAAGCTCGCGACATAAACAATAACAGCCAATCGCCAGGTCGTCCACCAGGAGTCGCCACAGGGGTGCAGGGGTTGTGGTCGAAGGTGACGTCACTTCCACAGCTTCTTAATCGACATATTCCGTTCAGAATCTTTTTGCATGATCTGCAAAACACAACAAACTCAGGCGCTGGGAGTTTTGCTTCACTGCCAAGCATTTCATCATGTTGGGAAGGAGCGTTATCATTTATGACTTAAAAACCGCACAACAATCAAACCTTGTGACGTCACTGTTGTTCTCAAACAAATATTGCATTCTTACTGTTCTTTTTATTTCTCATGTTGTATCGTAGCGTTTGCCACCAGGTTTCAAAACAAGCAGATAAATTAGTTCTGGCGATTTTTATTATTAGCCAACGTTTCGCCCACCTGTTCAAGTGGGCTTCCTCAGGTCAATGCTTTTTAACCACATAACATGCAACTTATCAACAACAAGAAACGAAACCAATATTGGTGAGTGGAGTAAATGGTGGTCCAGAGATTGTTAAAATATGGAAAGACTATTTCAAGGGAATACTGTATTAAACTCTGATAACTCTGCCAGTAAGTCTGCAGAGTCTGTGGAACATAGCATTAACTGCAAGGACTATCTGGGTACTGAAATGCCCATGTGTTCTGTTGTTTCGCTGAAATCACTTTTTTGTCTCCAATTGCAGTCTTGTTTTCGTTACATAATGTTCCAGCCATTTTTTGCTGTCTCACTGCTTTTCAGAACATGGGTTAAGTAAATCAGCTGCCACCATGCAGCTCTTACATTGCATGGTGACAAGCAAGTAGCATGTGTCAGGCAGCTGAATGGGACTTTGCTGCCACTTCGTTGAGAGATCGAGTATGCCATGTGCTATTCAGCAATGAGTTGTTTCTAATCACTATGCCATTGCCATCAGTTTAGTCGTACTTGCCTGGAAACTCCACAAAATATCACCGACAGACTTTGAACTTTTCCAATCAATCACCGCAATTAGTTACAGGCAGCGTTTACTTGCGATGTGAAATAAGATATATGCCATGGAAAGGGTGCATGGAAAAGGGTGCACCACTTTTTCACAATTGTTTGTTCAACACCGAAAAGATGAACTCAAACGTTGAAAAGACTTATTGGCCGCTCAAGGCCTGGCCCACCTTAGCAACAGGCAACTCACCTTACCAACAGTCAAATCACCTTACCAACAGTCAAATCACCTTAGCAACAGCCAAATCACCTTAGCAACAGTCAACTCACCTTAGCAACAGCCATTTCAAAGTCTTCCTGTGTCACGTGGACACGACGTTCACGCAGTGCGTACATGCCTGCCTCAGTGCAGACTCCCTTGACCTCAGCTCCAGACGCCCCCGGCATCTGCTCAGCAATCTTCCTCAGGTTGATCCCACGCGTGAGGTTCATTTTGCGTGAGTGGATCTTGAGGATGTCTAAACGGGCCTGGAAAGCAAGTTGTTCAAGAGTTCAGGGGGGCAAACTACTGGAAGATCTGGCGGCGGTAAACACAGGGGGTTACAAGTGACGAAGTCGTTTTTGCTTACAAGTAAATTTTCGTTTGATCTGGGTTAAAAAATATTAACAGAATTGTGTTTACAACATTATCTAAAACGAGACACTAAACGAGAGAGGATCACGAACGTAATTGAAACGATTGAAGTTTCTAGAAGTTATCAACACATCCGTAACCATCGCAACACTTCCGTAACCATCGCAACACATCCGTAACCATCGCAACACATCCGTAACCATCGCAACACATCCGTAACCATCGCAACACATCCATAACCATCGCAACACATACGTAACTACCACAACACATCCGTAACCACCACAACACATCCGTAACCACCACAACACACCCGTAACCACCACAACACATCCGTAACCACCACAACACATCCGTAACTACCACAACACATCCGTAACCACCACAACACATCCGTAACCATTGCAACACATCTGTAACTGCTGCAACACATTTGTATAATAACAACACACTTCATATCCATATTAATTTTCATATCACTGCAACGCATTCATCAACTGCTTATTTAATTGAAATTCACTGCAGCACACTACCTCTTCATTAGGAGGAGGGAATTCAATCTTGCGGTCTATCCGGCCAGGACGCAACAGTGCTGAATCCAGTATGTCAATTCTATTCGTTGCCATGACCACCTACGCAACAAATAAAATATATATAATATGACGAAAAGCAGTTTATTTCACAAATTGTTCAAGGGGACGGGCTCATCCTTTTGTTTGTTTGGAAGGGAAAACAAATTCGAGGCCTGTGTCAGTGTCCTGGACATCTTACTGATGCTTTTCCAGTTCTTATTCGTAGTTTCAGAAACAAATGTTGGATGAACTGACCCAGGTCACGACACGGGTGAGGATGATATCTAAGGCGAGACCGGTGCATTGCGGAAGGAACAGCAGCATCGACAAGTGGTTTCCAGATGCTGATGCTTTTGTACACGCAGAGCTATCCTAAAAACCACCCACCAGCTGCAATCAGTTCTTCACTGCTAAGATCGATGGCAGGTGGTACATTGCTTGCCTCTCGCAAACTGCTGAGTCCAGAAGTTGTACTTTACATCACCGTTCTCTATCCATTCAGCTACTTTCCTTATAATATCAGTGAATCTGGACCTGGTAGGTGTTGGTTTTCACTCAAACTGTGACAACTTTCTGCAAGTTGGTCAAGCCAGCATGGATCGAGCTCGTGCGGAAAAGGCTAAGTTTTGTAACAACAGTCCAAAATTTTAGTTGAGTCTGACTAAAATTTAAACCACGTAACGTTTTTCAAACATCAAAATGTATTTTTTTACTTTCCAGCAGAAATCTCAAATCTATCAGAGATCGCTTCACACTGACCAGGGAAGCATACTCGGGACCATCACATACCAGTCAGAATTCAACTTGTATCGTTATGAAAACTCGATTGTGATGCAACAGCCCTCTACAACACATCTTATTAATTTTAGGATATTGGCGGCGTGAGCCTCTATTCAAATAACTACAACGCATTTTTCACGTTTTGAATGACATGTTTGTCATCCTACAATACTGTCAGTTTGCGTCTAGTCTTGATGCAGCAGTCACAACGCCTGATGAGACGAAGTAATTGTGTGGTAATGATCACACCAACGCAAATGTCAGATGGAAGCTTCAAAACCTTACAGCGACCTCAGGTAGAAGGTCCTCAAACAATAAGGTGCTGTGGCAATGCTGAAACATGGCGCACAACCACTTCAAATCGCTCGGTGCAATGCATCGACGCACCTTGATGTTCTGGTGAGCCTCGAAACCGTCAAGTTGATTGAGCAGCTCAAGCATTGTCCTCTGAACTTCTGAGTCTCCCCCGCTGTGCCCCCCCTCAAGTCTGGACGACCCGATCGAATCGATCTCGTCCATGAAGATGATGGACGGGGCATGTTCCCGGGCCATGACGAAGAGCTCGCGGACCATTCTGGAACCTTCGCCAATGAACTTTTGCACTAATTCTGATCCAGAGACTCTGCAAAATAACGTGCAGTTGAAAAAACACGGTGTACGGCCCAAAAGCATGACCCTCAGATGGAGGTGGATACGTCTCCACAAAATTCCCTGAAAAAATAAACAACGAAATCAGTTTCTGAAAAGTGAGCGTGCAAAGTAGTTGTGTACCTAACAAGAAGCCATTACCTACTCACGAGAAATCTCAGCGACTGGCAAAACTCATTTGAAAGCAGAACCAAAACAAATCAGTAGCCGTCGCTGGTTGAGTAGTAATTTCAAACGGAGTTCTTGAGAACATCAACGATCTTTCGCATTTCAAGCCGCATTTAACAACGTAACCATTAGTCGGAAGTTTGTGGTGGCTCGGTGGAAGGCTCCATCCGATCTTAGCAGCTACTACGAACGTGGAAACATTGAAGCAAACACCCTACCTTGGTGCACGACGACAATAAAACGAAATAGCAGTGAATTCAAACAGCAAAGTACGAACCTGATAAAAGTGCAATCCGTGTGGTGTGCCACCGCCCGAGCAAGCAACGTCTTCCCTGCCAAGTTAAAAGCAGACCATGTCAAACAGATGTGACCAAATGCGCTGCACACATTGAAAGTTATAAAGCGCAGGTACAAACGCCACAATTAAACCTTGTTTAGTTCCAAAGCGCAGCCGACTCTGATTCCAACAGAACCTTTATTGATTTCCAACTAAATCTTTAAGTATCTTTCCCTACGCATATTCGGATTTTGCTCTTTGCCATTTCAAACACCCAAGCTATGTATTGAAACGCCTGGGCTTCGCAACACTGCGCTTCTACGAAAAGGTTACGTTGACGTATCAGTTGGGGTTAAATTTATTGCAGCCATCCAGGAACACTGCGGGGAAATTTTCACAACTGAGTGTTTGTCAATAAACTCGCCGTCTGCACAAGCTCATTCAAAAGCGCATCTACAGGCAACAGCTGATCAAAGCACAAATACGGATAAGATTTACCACAGATACTTCAGCACGACCGTGTACAATGTCCGGTTTCTTTTCAGAGTTACGCAGAGTACGTTGCAAAACTAGCTCAACTACCGAGGTGTTCAAGCTTGGTGCTCGTCCACAGCGAATAGAAAACAGTATTCTCATACAAATTGAAACAATGTTCACCAGCACTCAAATATACCTGTTCCAGGCGGGCCGTACAACAAGACACCTTTAGGTTGAGCTATGCCCAGTGCTTCGAACAATTCCGGGTGTTTCACCGGCAACTCTATCACTTCCTTTATTTCTTTTATCTGAAAAAAATACAGCTTAGCTCATGACCCGTGAACGAATGTCGCGAACGGCCGTAGCTTCGATTGAATCTACTGTGCCACTGGATGCAGTGCCGGGTTAAGGCGACGCGGGGCGTGTTGCACATTGCATGAAGCCTGGTTTGAACTGTCCCCTCACAACAAGGGCAAACAACTGAATATATTGTGTGTCACTGAATGTAACAATCTCATTACTGACATTCTGACAATGAGAAGTACGTGCAACCGAAGAGCATATAGCGTCTCCGTGCAAGGCGGGCACACGCGGTGTAGGAACTAACTACTTCAAAGCTCGAGCACGACGTGGATATTTTCCAAATTGAAGAAATATTTCCATCTATCCATGTTCACAGTCAAACAAGTAAAAATCGGCAAAACCGTTCATTAAACAAGAAACTGTTATTTCTGTTTGAAGCGACTCCAGACTTCTTTTTCGAAATGTTCAAATGCCTTCCTTTATGAAAATATTAAAGATACGTGCAAAAAGGAAGATAAAGCATTTTTCCACATTCTAAGCATGTGTTTCTCACCAATGCTGACAAAATGTTATTTGATCGAGCGTTTTGCTAAGATATTGCAAATACAATAATTGTTAAGAAAAAATTTTGATGACTTCTGATTGTACCCATAATTGCTTTGAAAATGAGTTTGAGTTCGAGCAATCTTTTAGGTTTGAAATCGTTACCAGTAAATTGATGTCGAATCGTAAGCGCCAGATTTCAACTCAACTGGAAACTGGATTCATTTGTAACGACAACATCAAGCCACGACGTGTTTACTTCAATTTTGTTATATTTTCCATCATTCCATGAAAGAATAAAATCAATTCAGTTTCGTTTGAACTCGGTTTAGTACTTTTCGGAGTGCCACGAGTGGTCTGCGGCCCCCATCTCCACTTAATTGCGCCGTGGGCCACGCGGTTGCTTTAGCAGTGGATGCTGCACTGGTGGTGAGTCAGTGGCAGCGCCGCGCGTTAATTGTTTCCTTGCACCTATTCATCAACCAACAACCGTTTAAATTCTAGCACTGACTGAATACGTTCAAAATATAAAAATCCTAAATCTGGTTGCAACATATTTAAGCAGCTCTGCTGTTGAATGTCAAGCACTTTACCGCAACGGATTTTTTCAAACCACCCCCAAAACTAAAAGCTATGCAGCAACTTACAGCACTGTATCAGCAACGCAGGAGCAATTCCTTACTTGCTTATCGAGTCCTCCAACCATCTCATACGTGGAGTCAGGTACTTTTTCAACCATCATCAATGACACAAGCGGGTCTACTTTGTTTGGCAGTATCTTATGCAGAACATAACTGTCGCTTCGCAGAGCAACCCTTGAGCTTGGCGTCACCTGCAGCGCAGACGATCTAAATCAGCGTTCCATTGCATCAAAGATTTTCTGCTCAGTAGAATATTTGCAACTTCGGCAAAACGCTGCACAAATTTCAATGAAAAGACAAACACGTGCAGAGCCATCAGGGGTCAAGGCGCTATTGTTACTTAATAAGAATTTTAAGATGTCGCAAACAAGGTATTTAAAAGACGTGAAATCGATTTCCTGAAAAACTGCCGATGGATTTACTTGTTTGTTAAAAAATAAACATTAAAACCAACAGCAATTCCAACTGCGACAACATTGTTTTAACCACAGTGATAAGTCAGTGCAAATTACTCAAGTGAATATATTATTTTAAAGAACTGGTGAGATTACGTGTCGAAACTGTTTTCACCAACAGCTGTCATGCTGGGAAAGAATGTTGGTTTTGAAACATCAGCTCAGCGAGAAACGCCATCAAGTGGACATCAAGCAACTCTTGTATGTGCAATGTCACAGTTCAGCTGTTGATAGGACACAGTCCAAATCATCAACGAAAGAGCAAAAACAGACAAATATTGGTTGTTACACCCACAGGACCTAACATAACATGCAATATAATCCATCTCACATTCCACTTCGGGAGCAGCCGTTTTGCCAATTGAGGCGGAAAGATTTATGAAGACACAATTCCAGTTACTTACATCCTCTATCTTTATAGATTTGTCAATATCGACAACAAACTTTCCCTCAGGGTGGACTTTGACAAGGACTTTTTTTTTGTCGATGGGCTTCACCACTTCTCCAACGTAAGAACCTTGTTCTTGAAGAAGTTGCAGCTCTTCACGCAACATCCGCACTAAAAAAATCGTTACTTGTGAAACATCTCTCTGCAGAACAGTGGTTTTCAACCATTTTTGCACTGCCACCATTACAGTAACGCACTACAACCCAACGGCCCCCATGTAAAACTCGAGAAGCAAATGTGATACAGCTGTGTAGTGTTTTCATGGTGTTTGGAGGGATCGAAACGGTCTTTCAAAGTACAGTAGAACCTCACTGCATGACCACCACAAAATACACAAAAATTCACACCAAACAAATTTTTCTAGACTCATTCACAATTGCGGTAATAATTCAGCACCATCACAAAGCCATATAACCAACAGGCAATAAACTGATGCAGTTTCATACAAATCCTGTATAAACCACATAGCGTGAAGGGGTAATCAGTGAAATTACACAACGACTAACATGCCAGTTTGTGAAGTTAACAGAAGATTTTGTTTGACGCCTCTAAATGTAAAGTTTTTATCTGGGTTAGATTGAAATCATTCTGCATTGCAACCTATTTTACAGTCCACTGACATGGTGTATTGTATTTAGTAGGAGCCCCAATACAGAACACAGAATAACAATGGAATTGCAACAAAGCCTACCAATCATTTGCATGGAAAGAAAGCAACATGATTTCCAAACATTTAAATTCTACTGGAGACACTGTTTACTATCTGAGTTCCGAATGCACAATGAGTGTAACCATCACAGAATCCTTGAAACAGCAGCAATTAAACTAGTGGATAAATCCACATCAACCATTTTATAAAACACCAAAAATGAGCAAAATATCAAGAAACATGATGTCTTTTTAACTTTTATTTGTTTAGATATTTTTTAACAACCACATTTAGTTGGTGATTGCATCAAGAAAATAGATTAATATAGGTGACCAACAAAGAGGCAAGCTACACTTAGTGAAAGAAAACTCTTTGTGTTTCAGGGCCACAAACTGGAGTCCATGAGGACTTCAAGGGAACTAGCTTACGCTTAAGAGGTCTACCAGGTTCTGGTGGTCCTTGAGAGTTTGGTCAACTGTGCAAAAAAGTTTGAAAATCAGTGACTGCATTAAATGAAACCAACATCTATCGTGTTCACAAAAATAAAAGCAAAACTTGCATGAAACACAAGCTTTGTTGAAATGCTTTTTAAGAACTGTGCTTACCTTTAGCATTTAGCTCATTACGTTGAGCCTGAAGTCGTCTCACATTCTGAGCTTTTTCGTTTACAACCACAAGTAGATCTTGGGTTTTAATGTTGTAATATTGTTCAATACCAGCTTCCATTTGCGGTGTGTCAATACCCATCTGAAATAAGTTATCTTAATTTTTATGCATGAAACATAATAAGCATACGATGTAAACTCAGTGAATAAAACGTGTGAGTCAAGCTGAAATGACTTCAAGAATAAAATAAACTCAGTTGAAGCAGATGAATTGTCAGTCTTGCTGAGACAAAACACTTTCTTTGAAGTCATACACTTCCTTGAAATATCACAACTGTGTTTGTTTCTTGAAAACTTAGTCAGTTTAAAAATGATCACAACTTTTCTTAGTTTATTTGATGACACTGGAACCATTCCCGATAGTTCACAATAAAAACGCATTGTGATAGTTATTATCATGCCAAAAGAAGAATCGTGTCAAGATTAAAGTACAGGGCCATATTTAAACTAACTGGTATCTACCACTTAAAAAAAAAAAACCTGGTGCCAAAGGTTTTAAGTTTAAGACCTGTGTGAGCCACTTTTTTATAGTCACTTTGCAACACCATAACTTGCCCGCTTATTGCATATGAGCAGCTATGTCCAACCCGCAGCCCGCGGGCCACATGCGGCTTAGTCAAGGGTTTTGTGCGGCCCAGTTGATGTTTTCGCTGTAGTAAAAGTATTATGAATACTGACAACCTGTCTTTATTTTGATAATCTTTAATTTGACATTTCTGATGCAGGTGGTACTCAGTACCACTGTATCATGTCTGTTACCACTGCAATTAGGATTCGAACACTTTCAGTACATTAGTTTAAGGTAAACTTAGTTTGATAATATCAAAGTAACCCATTCAATGAGCGGCCCTGGTCAAAATATTGACATACTAGTTGGCTCAGTAAGCCATTTGTGTTGGACATGGCTGCATTAGAGAGCTGTTCAAATCCTGAAAAGATGGGGCAAGTTTCTAGATTGCACTGAAAAAAAATTGGTAAGTTTTCGGTTTAATTTTTTTGTGGGTGACGTCGAAGTGGTTTAGGTTTTAGGCCATTTTGACTCAGGTTACCTGGCCCTGGGCCCCAACTGCTAAAGGAAAATTTTTGACTCAAGTTTTTATTGGAAAGAAGGCTATTATCCAATCTTTTTTAACACTATGGCTGCCGGGTTAATTCAAGCGGTTCGCAAAAAGCAGCTGATTCGAACGTGGCTTTGCGGATGAATATCTCCGCTCCTGTTCGCTCTAGCGACTCGGCGA
>JGI24158J21664_10003216_pt1 | contig 20382 bp, 8 predicted proteins | sample Ectturendosymbi3_FD_21664 | JGI IMG/M metagenome (IMG submission 21664) | reverse complement strand
ACTTATAACAGGATGTTATGCAATGATTTCACTGGTCCGGCCCGCTTCAGATAAAATATGCCTGAAGTGGCCCTGGAACTGAAACGAGTTTGACACCCCTGCTTTAAACAGTACAATACTATCATAACGAGGCACTGGTCTGTATGTAATTTTACTCAACAAAAGCACCCCAGTGTTTGTAGTTTCATCCGATGCAATTATGGCATTTGACAGAACTAACCACATTCCTACTGTTTGCAGAAATCAAAAGACCCTGTTTGGCTTTGTCAACAAACAGAAACACAAACGCTTTTAACTTTCGTAAATGAAACGGGGACTTTTTTATTGAGAATATCCATGTTCGCTTTACAGCCTGCATTTTTTCAGAGCTGATGGCCCTGCGCCGAGATGTTGTAACCAAAAGCGTGTTACCGGCACGCAACGATTTTATTATGACTTTGCATGACTTATCACAGGAAATGTTTGTGATAAATGCTTCAAGTAATGTTCATAAAATGTCAGTAAAACTCAGGGCATACCTATTATGCTAGTCGTCTTTGATGAGCTTTAGCAACAAGATAATTTCTTTTTGCTTGAATAACCACAAGCACTGCTCAGAGAAGCCACTTTTATATAACCATAGTTGATAAAAAGATGAATCAATAAGTTTAAGGTCCATTACAAAAATCACAAAGGTATATGGGTCGCATCCAAATCAAAATCAAATCGCATTTTGCTATACAAATCATAAGAACTTCTCACATTTTTTATCACAAATTCCTAGCCACTCAAACGAGTGCACTGCATACAATATGCTTGAAGACACTCCTTATAATAATTTTCTTCATAAAATTAACTTGAAAATCTCAATAGGTCATGGTTCCACAAAATGAAAATTATTTTGCTTTGGATAGTTTTCCAGTAAAGGAACTCAAAAGGTTGTTAAAGAAATATTGTGCAGCTCAACTTTGTAGCCAATCGCAGAAACAGTAACACTCATGCTTACTACGAAGTCAATTGCTAAAAAGAAGCTATTGAATGAAACTTTATGAAACAAGCACCTTCAAAGCATTATTGCTGCAGATAGGGTTATACGGTTGCTACATGTCCGGAATTTTGGTGTTATAATTCGTGTCCGAAATATTTTGGTGTTAAAATTTGTGTCCGGAAATAATTCTAACCCTAAAACACTACCGCTGACGCAATGACTCGAAGGTTCTCACGCAGCGTTGCCGCAGTCATATTGTGGCTATGCATTGCACAGCAGCAGTGGTGCACGGATATGGAAATTTTGCAATCCTGACCCAATCCGAAACTTTTTCGCAAACTCCATATCCAATCCATATCCGAAAATTAAAAATTAGGTACTCCGATATCCGATCCAAATCCGAAACCACTCACTCAGTTGCACATTAACCAAGATATTTGGTAGTATCTATTTTGCCTCAAGAGGCAAAGGCTGTGCTGTGACTTTTTTGCCTTTAGTTGGACAAAGTTGGTTGATGTGGTCACGTACATAACAAGTACGATACGCAAAGAGGCAAGGAGTAGGGTTTAAGATTTAGGGTTAGGGTTTTAGGATTAGAATTTAGCCTACAATTCACGCAACGCAGACAAGAAGCCACTAACAGCTTGCCAGCACTGAAACCATGACAACACTTGTCCATCAGACAGAGAACTTGTCATGTGACCATTTCAACCAATCGAGTTCGGCTAAAGCAGAGGTTTCCAATCTGGGATACATGTTGTATATAGTGACAGATTTTCGCATAGGCCAAATAGGCCATGACCTAGGGCCCCGCGCAACTCTTTCCTGTGACGACTCATTACCAACACAAAATTTGCGAAACTGCTCAGAGGCATAAATTCACAATTTACTTTGAAACGAGCGAAAATACAAATGTCTAGAACAAGAGCCCTACTCACTGCAGCACAGTGCTCTTTAGAAATAAACGATTTGTCAGTTACACTGTTTCTGAAATATATGAGCCTTAGTAGGCAAATTTATAACGCGTTTGTTTGATGCGGATCCACGTTTGGTTGTTTCCCACTAGACAGCCAGCATACAGAACTTGCTTGTAGAAGCACTAGATTTAGATGTTAGTTAAATCAGCTACTGTAACAGTTCCTCGTGAGATTTACTTGGAAAAACGTGTCTACATTTGGCTTACTTCATACTGTTAGCCAGAGGTGTTGTGGGGCGGGAACGCATGGGAACGGCGTTCCCACACCACTTTCATGTTTTGCTTTAAAATGAGTTTGAATCTTTTTCAAAATGGCTAGTTTTTTGGGTGCGTTCCCACACTTTTTTTGGTAGCACTACATCCCTGCTGTTAGCTGAGGGTGTTTCGATTTGCGAACATACTTTGCTGTGCAAGAAACATGTCTTCATGCTGTTTACCATCATCCTATTGCATAGAGCAAGGTTTCTAAACCTGTGGGCCACGGAGGAATTTTTGACTGGCCACGGCCTTGTACTGTTGAATTGGGTACGTTTAGCGAGACAAACCTCGAAAACAGCACTCTTGTTGCCATGAAAACAAAATCTAGAAGCAGGCTTGATGTGGAAGAAGACTTGATCTGTGCATAATCATGTATTGAGCCTCGAACATCTTTGCTTTCTAACAACAAACAGGCTCAGCCTTCACACTGGTAGTAGCACACTTTGCAGTATGAAATGTTGTTTTGGTTGTTTTTATTTCTGCCCTATGCATGTTCAACAGTTGTCGAATTGGAGAAGTTGTGTATTCGGTGGACTATGGACTCTCTTTTTATTTATTATTTGGGTCACATGGTTGAAAAGGTTGAGTACCTCTGTCATAGAGGATTAAAACACTATATTTTGTATTGCATAGAAAATTACAACTTTAAAACGGCATAAATAAACCCTGTGCCAACTGAATGGGTTGTGCTTGTTTGGTCCATTAAATATGTGGTTACTATAACAAATGAGTTTACGTCCAGCTAAACAGATCGACAACCAGACGATATTTTCGATGGCAACAACACGGTCCCGCATGAAAAGGTATATACCCGAAAAATAAATCCACAAAAAATGCTAAAAATCACGGAAACTTAACGAAGAGAATTCTGAACTACACGAAAGAGCTACAAATTCCAAGAAAATATCGTATTGCCATTTGTACTTGAGAATAACGTAGGAACGGCTTTAATTTCTGTTGAAGATCTAAGCAATCGTAGAACCAAAATCGGCACCACCAAAGAAAGATTTTTGAGGGGAATAAGAGGGACATACACAAAAGAGGGACAAACTTTCACGCTTTTAAGACAAGCGACCCAATAGGTCACACCAGCGTGGGGCCCCAAGCACTAAGATGGCCTAGGGCTCCGCGCTCTTTAAATCTGTCGCTGCATGTACATTTTCCTATCCGAAGGGGTATACATTTAGAGTTAGCAATAGAAGAGAAATACATATGTACAGTACATATATTTATTTCCAAATATTTATAAATACATCAGTTAATATTATTTTCAAAAGCCGTTATATGCTTATTATTAAATAAATCTATGATTAATCATGACAGAATATTTTGTCATAAGAAATTTTAGGGGTGCATGTTCATCTGCCTAAATGCTGAAGGGGAACATGCTTATCTTTCGAAATGCTGAAGGGATACATTCTCATCTATCGGATTGCTGAAGGGCTACACGGTCAGAGAAAGGTTGGAAACCCCCGGGCTAAGGCACAATACCTCCAGCAGTGCTTTTGCCCCAAGAGGCTAAATAGACACTTTCAAAATATTTTGTCATGAATGCTATGGCTAAAACTGTCCACCACAGTCAGTTTATGACAGAGCTTGACAAGAAAGGCACAATTATTTTCTATACGTTAGCGGATGATATAGTTGTACACAATTCTCATATACTCTGATGGAGATGTTTAATTAAATCAAGTGATACAACTAGCCTAAATTTGTGTACCTGTTGGACTCCATGCATGCCAACACCTATTGTACGATATAATTTAACAGTAACAAAGCGAGCACGATAATGTTATATCCAATGAAATCATTTCTTGAAAAAGTGCAATGAATGTGCACCTAAAACGCTTTTTCTTCTGAAACTTTTTTCAAGATGAACTTTTAGCAATGCTAGGTCTAAGCTTAGAACAAACAACTTTGTCGCTTTTTATTAAATCCAACATCTCACAAGTTTTCATTCTTAGTTTAGATGTTTTTGAACCCACAACAACATGGTCAAGATGCCATTACATTTTCATCATGCTTGCTACTACTAGTTTTTAGGTTAGGCCACTTTCAGTTAGACTGGTGAGCTACGCTGTTGAGACAGAATTGGTGTACTTCCTTTATAAAACTGAAAATAGCTTTGGAAATACTTTAATGTTAATAAACCCCAACATTTTACTATAATCTACCATCAAACATCTTTCAGAAATGAAATATGCTTCATCAGTGAAACGACGGTCTGCCCGATAATAAAACAATAAAACCATGCTCATCTTCACACAGCTCCGATCAACAGGTTGCTTCTTGCTTGAGATGAATCCTCCATCCAAAAGTTAGGAACCCGAGCTGAAGGGAACATTGCGTTTTACCGAGAGAAATTAGAAAATTAGATTTTTACTAATGTGATTCGAAATATCATAATGTTTCCTCATGCAGCTATTATTCTATATAATTTTTTGCATGGTCACAGTTTGTTTCATTTGGATAATCCGAAAATCCTGATCCGGTTGAAATGGAAACAAAATCCAATCCATATCCAAAAAAATCCCAATATCCGGCCGGATTGGATTCCAAAATCCGGATCCTGTGCAACACTGCATGGACGTTGAAGCAGTGAAGGTACCAGTTTGTGAAATTTTGATCACGTATAGCTTTGTAAATACTCACCAACGGCGGCTTTCATGCATACATTCGTTGTCAGTGCATCGTAGCATGTCCACCAACATGTTTTTAACGCTATTTTCCGATTTGGTGTTCAAGCGAAAGTTTACCAAAATCTCTTGCCATTTCTTGTCCTTGCTCAATACTTGCTTCTGCTATTATTTTTCTTCTTTCTTAATGATGAAACTCATTTAATCTGCAGCAGACACAGCAAACCAGGGTTGAGAAAAACCTGGGTTTTAAAAAAAACAACCCTCCTGTTTTTTAACGTTTTTTTTGTTTTTTTTAAAAAGAAACAAGATTTTGTTCTTTTTCAAAGAAAACAGAAAAACACCATTCTGAATTGTTTTTATTCCATCATGCAATATCACTATTTTCAGAATTACACAATAATAACTTATTATACCTACTATGGCATTCAAAATTGAGGGTAAAGCAATGTACCCCATCTTTGATTTTGCAATGTGTTGTTGGTCAATTCACTCCTAAATGATAACGCTTGGCAAGCATGCGCACAGCAAACAGAGAAAAACCACTACCACACAAAATCTGCAGTTTCACGTCAAGTTTACGTGCATGCCCTGCTAATTCAAAATCTACAGAGTGTATTTTGTCAATATATGATTTGGTATGTTCCAAAATCAGAAAAAGTTTAGATTTAGGGAAGGCAGAAAAACTGGTGAAAATATACCGATTGTGCACAGCTGAAGAAGATAACCATTAGAATTTGCTCAAACTGTTCAATATATTCTTCTCTTTTTTCAAGTCCTTTAAATTTCGTTGCTGTTCGTTTTGTTTGATTGAAAAAAGCAATTACAGACAACTGTAAGTGTCCTGCTTATTTCATTTTTTTACTTCGTAGTAGATGTTTCAAAGGAAAAGTGAAGAGTGTTTTTTTGGTGGGTTTTATTGTTTTTTTTAAGTGGGCTTTTTAAAAAAAAACCCGGGTGGTTTTTTTTTGGGTTGTTTTTTTTTTTCAACAGCCCTGCAGCAAACGTTTGCGTGAGGTGAAAATGTTTGGCTGTCTACTCTCACGATAGGCGGATTAAGTTTATAAAATAATATTACTCCCAAGTTTATTCGAGAACGGACTGCAATATCAAACAAACATATAGCAAGTAGAAATAATGAATTGGTTGGTCAACACCGTGGTTTACCGGCCCAGTACCTAATAACTTGAAAAGTTTTTGCAGTTTGATACATTAACTCGCCTCTGCTCCTTAATGTTTTTCAAAGCTTTTTCACAGATTATGAACCTTTGAGTCCTGCTAAATTAAAATCTTATCCCCATTCGCGCATGCCTGTAAAACAATTAGACCAAAGCTTGGTACACCATGCAGGAAATCAAGGCAAACAAAACCGGAAACTTGTCTGTTTCCCACAGTTATTTGGAGAAGGGCGTCATGTTTCACGCGGTCTGTAGTAACTACTGTACGCTGCTGATCTTTCAACTGAATCTACGCAAAATCTACGAGTGTTTTTGTTTTTGATGGCATCGCTGCATTGCCTCAAACGATCAATATTCTTTTTGATTCTGGCGAGCGCTTGCTTGACAGCAAATATCTTTTTTCGTTTTCAACAAAGTTCTGTCTATACAAAAATATCTACGTTAAGAAAGGTTTCGCGACTAGATAAATATTCTAGGTGTGAGAGTTGTCACTGTTGGGAAAACGAAGATGTGAATTGGACAGAAACAGTGGAACCAAAATACAAGCTGGACAAAGACAAACTCCTTTACCCAGGCCTGGTCTGGGGACCAAATAATCAAATACTTCAGCTTAGCAGAGCAATATATTTGGCAATTGTGTTAAATAGGTGAGTGGTTTTCAAGTTTATGGCACAAAGCAAGACGGATGTCATCCAAAACTAGTTTGAGAGTAAGGTTAAGAATACTAACTGATTCCATTTGCAAAAAAATATTTTTGTTTTTGAGATTGCACTGGATTAGTTGCTGCCAGCAGGCAGGACGATACAAAACCTGGTTAATCTATTCAGGTGCGAAAATGAAGCAAGCTATACAACATGACAAAGTGCAGAAAAAAATCTAAAGATGGAATGCATTACCAAATCGAGGAAAAATATGAAATTTTGAATATTGCGTCAAAAATTGTGAATAACTTTCTAGGTATCGTCGCCAATTATTTTATCTGGAGAAAAACGGATAGCGACCGTTTTAATTTAATAGCGACAGTACTTTTTGTGGCAAAAAATATTTCACGGGAACATACATCACGCAAAACTTGCGTGATAACGTGTAAGACGTAAGTGAGAGTATATCAATAAGCAATGTTTTTTGCAACAACGTTATATTTTTTAAAAACCGTAATTCAACAACGAAGTGCCGCCTACAGAAGTGAGTAAACGAGATTGGAAATAGCCGTGCTTTTATTTGCAGTAGGCAAAAAATAAACCATATAAATTCGGTCCAAAAAGCATTCAGATAATTTACTTTAACAATTAAACGTTCAGTGTAGCCTTATTTTCTTGAATTAATTGAGCAGCAGGTTGTCTTCAAATTGCTTGCATAGACCGAACATTTTTTAAAGCAAGAGTCAGTTTTAAATATTTTTACTGTTCTGTTTTTGAAAACATTAATGCAAACCGAGAAAGTTACTGTAGTTTTATCTTCCAAGGATATCTTCCTTTGTTTTAAGGACGGCAAAAGCCGATATACGGGCTCGAACTTTGTCCAGTCATAACTTGCCGATCTATAGAGCTAGAGAGCTGTTCAAACCAGTGTTTCTCAACCTTCCACGGTTTGTGGCCCCCTTCCCCCTTCAACTGGCGCATAATTAATATGATTACACTTGGGTTTTGCTATATCACGGCAGAGCTATTTGGTACAGTAAAAGCCTATGCTCTTGGTCCCCGGAAAACCACTCCGTGGCCTCCAAGGGGGCCGAGGGCCCCGGTTCAGAAATCCTGGATTAGATCATTATGAAAGTACTGATGACAATGAATAGCCTTTGTTAGAACGGAGTTAGATTTGATGCAGAGTTTCATCATTACATATTTATTACAACAGATTTGCGTTGTTCACAGGCCCGTAGGCATGGGGGCATTCGGGGCAATGCCCCAAATATTTTTGTGCCCCCCGAATTGTGTTGTTCCCAGAAAAATTTGTTTTAAACACATAATGAAAACAAAAATCTTGCCCTCTAAAAATATATTTTTCCCCACCAAACCTTAAAACTTGCTCCGGCCTAGTTGTTCATCGATCGTTTGCGATGCTTATTGGTTGATTTTTTTTCATTCTGCTTTGCCCACTTGCTTGAACCCATTTTTACCACACATGTATAGGTGAGTTAACTATTTTGGTACCTCCCTTCACAAACTTTAGCTTTTAATTTTGAAGGCCTTCCCTAGAGTTCGTCTGTCAACCTTGTGACCGCCATCCTGCTCACGCATTGAAACTCTGTATTGAGTCATCGCGGTATGATTCCGTCGATGTGGGTTTATGCAAGCCCTCTAGGAGAGAGAGGCCTCTTTCTAGGAGGCCTTGGTTTATTACTTCGTATTTGGCGTCAGGTAGTTTTCCAGTTTTAGTGAAAGCAATTATTTGAGAACGGCGTATTTTCCAGTTTTTTTGCTTGGCACAGCTTGTGTTTTGATTTATTCATTTCAGTGTCGGGTCATTTTGCTTTCTCTGTCCTTGCTTCAACATTTCATCTGAAAGTATTGCTTGCAGATTTTGTGGCTGAGTATGTGTAGTGTTACGTGAATCGATTTCCTATTAAATTTTGCTGATAGATTCCACTTGATCGAATTTGTGAAGACCAGTTACTTGAATACATATTTATTAAATTCAAAGCATGAGTGGTTTATATACAACACAACGGTTCAGTAGGTTTCTTACAAGCAGATTACTGCAACTATATTAGTAACGTAAAACATTATCTTATATGTGTCTTGTAATTTGCAGAACATTGGTGATGCCTAGTTTCCGAGGTCATTTCTCCAATGGGCATAAAATTATCAAATCAGAGGAAAGAGTTGACGTGCGAGAACTTCGGTCTTTTCTTTCTGTTGTTTCGGTAGAGCACATGCGTCGTGCATGTAAAGGGACCTTTCACGTTGCAATGCAAGTTGGTGATCTTATTGTACTATTACGCATTTAAAACTGCTTACAAACTAATGTACAGTGAATGCTGAAATATTTATTCAGCAGTATTTTTGTATGCGTTAATCGCCATTTCGAATAAAGGTAGCGAGTAATATATACTTTCAGGTATAATTTTTTTGAAAGACTACCTGTAAGTGGAACTAAAATAACATAAAATCGCAAATTTAGAAAAACGGATGCGTTATGCGACAAGCTTAGTAGCTAATAGACTTTAATGATTTCTTGGAAATACCACAAACAAACCATGCGTTGAAAAAAAAGACTTGTACAAGGTTCAATAGCACCAGAGCGAAAAGTGCTATCAAACACTTGACCAATCAATAGCCACTAGACTGCAGTGACTGTCTTTGTACGTCATCTGGAAAATCAACACTGTTGGAGGTATGTATCCGCGAGGGCAGAAAAACAAAAGAAAATAATTTCAACTATAGAATGCAGTTTCCGAATATCAATGGCATTTATTCTCTAAACTTTTTTATACGCTGAGTGAACACTGACAAAGTTGTCAAAAGGTGGGTTGGCTCCTCCAGACGACCCCAAAGTCTTGAAATGTCCCAGATCGGTTAAAATCTCTAAAAACTATACCGAACAAAACCAACTGCATAAAGTTTACTGTGGTTTTGCCAAGCTTTTTTTCTGTCCCCATCCACCCCATGGCAACCTGTGGCTGCCCCATCCCATGGTATTCCTACAAAACCAGCAATACAAAGTACATTCTATCATGTGCTTGTCTAGTGTCTAGCCTCTACGGAGCCGTGGCTAAAATACCCGAAAATGTCTAATGAAAGGGACCAATTAAAATTGGGTGACCCATTTTTTTAGTTTCACCTAAAACAAACCCAACAACCTTATTTTTGGAGGCCTCGCATCACTATGCAGTGGCACTAAAACTATTTATAAGTATTTACATGTTTAAAGAGTAATTCTAATTTGGTGCTTTCAGTAAAGAAATATTAAAATTATAATGCAATTGCAAAATTTGAAAGAGTGTTTGCACTTTCAATTAAACTGAAATCATCTACCTATAATTGCTCCAGCTCTGATGCTTAGATACAACCAAAATGAGCCCATATTGTATTGAGTACAGCAAGGGCAGGATTTAGCTGATGCGAGGCCCTAGGTTAATCCAATTGTGAGGCCCCTCTCCCACTTTTACGAGGAAAAAATGGAAGTGTTAGTCAATACGCGCAAAGCCGAAAATCGCGATATTGACGCTCTGAAAGTACGGTCAACAAAAAATTACAAATCATCACTGCAGTGCCCCACGATCGCTGCGCTTGTTGCTGCCTTCGCCGCAAATGCGTTCCATAACACGAAATTGTTGAAATCGTACTTGGCTGGCGGGAACAGGATTATTAATTTTTGCAGGCAAAACAAGCGAAACATCGCGATTAAATATTTTGACAAAACACATATGGCCTATGTTTTTTATGTTTCACATGTGTTTTTTCTTATCTGTGCTCAAAAAAAACAAACACTGCACATATGCTTGGCGGCATAAAGACGTTAAAGCACAACGTGAGGTCGCTTACCACGACTGGAAAAATCTCACACACACGACCAAAACATGTCAAGTAAAACGCACCCAAATGGTTGCAACTTCTGGGTTCACAATTCGCGTGTTTGTTACTTTTTCAGACTGCTAAGAATCGAATGCAACGAAATGGTCGCGCGAAAGAATGTAAGGTTTAAACCAGAACCGTAGCCAGAAAGTTTTCAATAGGGAGCTTTATATTTGTACAGGAGGACTTGACATTCTGAAAATGTGATAAAATCCCCCCTAATTTATAGTGTTTCGTATTTAAATCGGTGGGGTTGAGCCCATCAATGCTCCCCCGTGGCGACGGGCTGGTTCAAACTTCCCTTATGCTGTCGTTATTGAAATGCGTGCAAAAAGCTACGACCATCGAATCAAGTAAAGTTGAACAGAGCACAGTCATCATCATGAAGATCCATTGCCTGAACCAGGCATAAGGGCCAATGTGCAGGCAGTCTTCCAACTTTTTCTATCATGGTTAAGCTGCAAGGTTCTTGCAGTATTTAAATTCAGCCAATCCTTGAGTTGGTCCAAGTACATTTTTCTGGGACATCCTTGTGCATTCTTGCGACAAATTTTTCCAGAGCACGGTAAACAATTAAAAAGGTTTTGTCCTGGCCTTCTTCGTAACAAAATCTTCTAGGAATTCATTAATATTTGTTTGCCCAAGTGTGTCACTTTTAACGCACCGAATTCTTAGTGTAGACAACCTATACTGGAATATTGCAACCCTTTAAATTCATTTTTAATTCTTTTGAATCTTGAAAAAGACCTTTTTTCTGAGAAGTTAGTGACTATCAAGCAAGCTAAGAAATACGGGTCTGCGTGGTTGGATAAATTAAAAACTACTAATCTAAGGCAGCCCACTTCCAATAAAATGATGTAGCCCATAAAATAACAGATTCAGAACAGTTAAAACTAAAAAAAGGAATGCGTCATTGAAAGTGAGTGGGTCATTGAAACAATAGCAAATAGCAATATATTACAAATCTCCATCAGTGGGATGCCTGCCCCGAGGCTTCTCTGACACTATCGTATAGTGTTTCGCTTACCATTCGATTTCTGTTTTTAGATTTGATTGCTTCATCATAGAAAGTGTACTCTCACACATTTTGACTAACTTCAAGAAGCTCCCTGCAGTCACTAACACCCGGATTATTGCACATTTTTATTAAAAGACTTTATGCGTGTTCTAACTAATATTATCTATTGCCTGGATGGGAATTAGTTTGGCTCGCGAACCACTTTGAGATGGCCGCGCTTAGCGGATAGACAGAGAGATTTATTTTTTGGTTCTGAGTTCATTGCGACAGATGTATTCTTCAAGACAACGAACGCCGGGACACCGAAAAGACACATAGGTTATCCAGTCAGGTGTCCCAGCAGAGGGATAGCGGCGGGCCGTACCATCTAATTTGATCGGGAAATAAATAAATCAATAAAGCAAAATGGTACACAGAAAAGGTAGTATTCATTGTTCTTGTGAAAATGCACTTCATCCAGCGCAAGCGTTTCAGTGAGACACATGTAACCTTACACGCCTTTCAACAAATTTCAGATTTGAAGATTTTTTCTGAATGCGTCCGCGGGCCACTGAACACGCTATGGCGGTCCACATGCGGCCCGCGGGCCTGTAGTTGGGCACACTGATTCTAAGGCATCCGACACAAACGCGCTTTTGTCACTTTCTTGCTGTTACCCTTTTCTTTGTCTCTTTGGAGTATGTAGAGGTATGTGGTTGCGAGTTGGCAAAGTGACTTTTGCTTGCTGTTCAAGCTCATCAACATCTTCTCTGATTTGCTTTCCATGGGAGCAATACAGAATTGCGCAAGTACTCAATTGCAATCTGATTTCTGAATCACTTTGTCAAAGAAAATTTAAATGGTAAAATCACTTCTAAATGTACCAAACGAGCTGTACTTAACAGAAACGCTAACAAAGCTACAGTTTTACTCAGAAGAAGCAACCATGTTTTTATTGTAGGATAATGCTGCTAGAGCTACACGCAACTCTTATCTGCAGTACAACCTTAAGCTTTGATCAGGTGCTTTTCAAACAAGAACAGCTACAAGTTCTCTCGCCAATTCACACGTAACATTAATAATCGGTACGATTCAACAAACACAAGATGCTTTGAATATCGACACAATAGTGGGCATGCGGCTTGGTCAACGGTCATATTGAGATCCATGGAAACTCGTTGGAAGACGCTAGCGTTATCAACATAATTTTGACAAATATTTATCGAACTGATCCTATACCGGCAACTAACTCTGCGTGCCACAGCTAACTGGAGGCCCCTTGGACCCTGAGGTCCTAGGCTTAAGCCTACACAGCCTATTGGTAAATCCGGCCCTGAGTACACCGTGAGTGAAAAAATTGTTGAGGCACATCTGTAATTTACGAGATGTTACAGTATATTTAATTTAGGAGCTGGTATTCTTCTAGGCCTGGTTGCAAGAGCTTTGAACACACCAAATTGCTTGTGGGAAAAAGTACACTCTTGTGTTCCAATCCAACGATAACTTTCACGTCGCTTCAAAACGCTCACTGATCGAACCGAAACTCGAAATTTGCATCGAAAAAATTTACCCAACACCTATTCGTCTTTGTCGTGTTTTCATGTCTCTTTTCTCAGAAACATTTTATTTGAGTAAAGAAACGATTTCACAAAATATATGTTTTCCAAAGAACAAAATCATTAAAAAGCTAATAGCAGTGATTTGTGCAATTTTTCAAGAATTTTTTCGCAATCGTTGAAAAAGTCAAAGCTGGTACACATTTGAAAAGAGCAGATGTTCATGCGTCAACATTTCTGACATGATTGCAACAAGTGAATCGGCTTGAAGTAGTATATTTGAAAATTCCAAGTCAAATGCTGCGCAAATTGATATAATCATCGCTTTGCAAATGAGGACAAAAAGCGCTGAGAAGAAAGCAAAATAATATGGGTCGGACGCATGGAATATGAAAAAGATTTCTAAATGTGAAGCAGAAATCGATTTTAAAAAATCAGTAAAGAAATTTCTTGCCAATTTAGTCGGGAAGTCATGCGTATCAGCTTAAAATATGTATCAGTAATTGGTGACGAAATATTCCAATAATTGGTGACGAAATATTCCGATAAATATCTCGCAATTTGGTTTACCTGCAAATTTTGGCCTGTAGTCTGGGCTGACTGAAAAGTTCGTAGAATTTTCTAGTGTCTGTCAAGTGCTGTCCACCACTTGAAGCGCCTGTCACTTACAATCATGTTGCTGACAGTAAAGCGGGCATTTTTCAGTTGATTTCACTCGGTTTACTTTTCCAGCAAGTTCAACCGAGCTGGAGCTTCGAAGATTCCGGATGTTTGCCATTGTTCGCTCAGCCTACTGCAGAGTGCAAAGAAAAACTAGTTGCTTTATCTGGTAACCACATAAGCTAATCAAACTATTTTCCACTTTCGTTTCCCTTTTCCGGGCTACACCCTCAACATTTCCCTGCCAGATGAACAAAATTACAGTGTGAAAGTTATGCAAAGCTTCATTGAAATGGGTTGTTGGTAACTTTATTAAACAAACAAATCTTTATGGACGTTTGGTTTATTTTTTAAAGTATTTACAAAAACGATTTTGATGGATTTTACTTGCGAATTTATTTTGAGTAGTTTATAGTGTATTTAAAATCCAAAAGTGAAACAAAAACGCCAGTAAAATTATTATCGTTTCTGCCATTTTTTCACATTTTCTTGTCATAGAACAAATTGATATTGATTTGCAGGAGATGGCTATCCGCAAGGTTGACTTGTTACGAATTCAAGAAGAAACAACAATGAGCTTGACGCACAGCGATGGCGAAAACATGACAGCTGCACTTCATCGTAACCTGAAGCCAGGCATCGTGTTGAAAAGCAATCGAGACGAGCTTACCTTTGGGTCTCGTATTCCAACGTTGCACATGTTTCTGTGCTGGCGCTCAAGCGATTGCGACCCCGATGCAAGAAATGCATCTGCCATACGGGCTTCTTACTTCACTCCTGCACGCTGCGCCATTTACTTGGCGCCAAATTTTGACAGGGGTGGAAACGGCGAGCCCGATGACGTTCTGAAGTCCATAAAGCGTCCTGCGCACATTGTTAGCAGAGTGCGATCATACTTGGGCGACGTGTTCTGCTCAGAGAAGTACGCGGCAGTTCACTGGCGATACAATAAGGAAGACTGGGTCAAGTCTTTCTGCGGCCCGGAGACGATTGGGCTGAGGTCAGATCGCACTCTTTGGCACGCCATTTGCCCTGTCGTTTCTTTTATCACTGCACAAGACGTTGCGACAGCCGTATACAACGGCGTGCTAGACTTTTTGCGCTCTTCAAATCAGACCCTCAGTGAGTGGAGACACACTTACATTGCTGCCCCGCCATCAATGGCTAATTTTAAGAAAACATTCAAACAAGAGCTGTTGAAACTGCATCCGCTTCTCGTTTCCGTCAGATTTGACGTACAAAGTTATTTGAACAATAATAGTGCTTCCTGCAACAAAAATTTTGATTGGAGCAGAAGTTATGAAGATGGATCCATGGCAGAAATGGAGATTATGCAACAAAGCACATGGTTATTTTATTCTGTAAGGTCCACGTGGTCTGCTGTGGCAAAAAAAGCCCGAAACGCAAGCGAAAATTTTTTTGAAGCTTCCATTTTCCATCTTGCAAAGGAAGCGATGCTCGAAAGAACCGAGCAAAGTACAAAGTATTTTAAAACTTTGCACTGACTGAAGATAGGTGCTGGTCATGCCTAACTTTAAAGAAGCAATTACCGGAAGTGGGGCTTTTATAGTGTGTTGTGGTTTAGACATGGACGCAGAAGAGCGGGACATTTCACGGGCATTCCCCTACCCTTTCAAAAGGTGGACATCGTGGACGGAGTTGCGTCTTCATAACAGTATAATAGCAATTTCTTGGTTGATCACGATCGATTTGAAACAAATTTATTGCAGCTATTCGCGCACCCAGAAAATTCAGAATGGTGTTCTATAATTTCTGTTATTATTGTGAGGTCAACATGGTAGTTGAACAGAAACAAGCATAATTGGTGACGATCTTTTTATTTTTTATGAGTTTCCATTGCTCTCAAATCTTTGATTGCCCCCTGCCGCTACTCCGTCCCTGGATTTAGACATCTTTTTCACACCAAAATATACTTATTTCAATACTTTGCATTTAGCCTATAGTAGCTTTGGGACCAAGTAAAAAGTATTTCGTTCTTTAAAAATGTTGATTTTTCCAAATATTCTCAAACGTGTGATGAGCAAACTTTTAGTTTTTGTATCAGTCTCAATCTATATATCTCCAAAGATCTGTGACAGCAATCTGTGGATGAAAGGTTTCATCAAAGTGACTTGCGCGTTAAGAAATATGTAATTTAATGATTGTTATAGTTCCTGTTGCCGCTTGGAACAGTAGTCCAGCGATCTGAATTTGAAGCATCGCACCTTTATTTCAAGATTAAAAGAATAACCACCTTCTGTAAAGCCGTACAATGAAACTTGCATTTTCGCAGCTGAATATCATGATGAGCAAACGATGCCAGGCTTAGTTTTTCGTCTAAATCTGGTGCAACTATTTGTAAAAGAAATTGATCATGATACCGTTAGCAAGGCAAAAGCTGCTAAATTCTTGTTTTCGTGTGTGAGCTGCGTCTTTGAGGTTGCTCGAGTAATATGTAAAAAGAATTCACTTTATCTACATTGAGGCTCCTTGTTGACCTGAAATCGTTGCTTTTCGTCATCGGGAATAAACGTGTTACTTTTCAAGGAAGTATTGTGGTGAAAAGAAGCAACGTCCCTGTACCCTGATCACATTTTGCATCAACCCAAACGAAATTTAAATTTATACACCGTGAGCAACAGCAAATTGAACGCAGTTTGTTACATTTCAGAAAGCATACGAAAGTTAGTTTGAATGGAAAAAGCGCCAAAACAGTGCTTGCATTTGATAAAACAGTCCACGCAGTCTCGCTGAGCGAAAAATCCCTTCGTCTTTCGGTTTTTAAGTCATATGGTATGGACATATTTGTTGGTAATGGCTTCCGAAGGAATGCTACGCACCATTTCCAACTCTGGTAATGAGAGAAAGGCCATCAAACATGTTTTGCTGGCAAACAAGTATGTGCTTAAAGACCCAAGATCCTCAAAGTCCCAGTGAATACATTGCTAGGTGTAAATAATTGGCATACCCTGTTTTATTTGTTATGAAGGTGCAAAGACAATTGTATTGAGTGTGGAACTAATAAACACAGCCATCAATTTTCATGCAAACAGTTTAAAGGGTACATTTGCTTCGGTTTGTGCTAATACAAACTTGAAGTTCTACGTTATTTTGCCAAAAGTTGAAAACCTGAATTGCTGGAAAATGCCACAAAAAGAGATTTCTTAACCCAAGCGCACATCTGCTTTGCACTTAGGCTTTGATTTACTGGTGTTGTGGGCGACGTCAGACAAATCACTGAGACATGTAGGCTGTTCAATTCCCACAAACAGAAAGCACGGTTAAGACCTGCGGTGTACAGGAGTAATTTGTACAAGTTGTAACATCTCAGTGGTTGATTTCTATTGCCACTTGAAACCGTGCGTGGCTGAACATGTTATCTGCTTAGTGCGATATTGCTTTTTGACGACTCAGTCTGACTGCAGCACTGGCACTCTGGCGCGAAGCCAGACATTTCTATAGGAAGGTAGAAAAAACTCTGAGTCTCAACATTTGAACATCTAGTGGCTGAACATCTACTAGATTGTCCTGTTTTCACCAGATGTGTCCGATATAAGTATAGGAGCACGCAAACTTTTGGATGTGCGAAGGATTTTTGCCCAAAGTTCTTCATACTTGCCCGAAAACTCCAGAAAATGACCTCCAAAAAAACAACGGCATTTCTTTTCATGTTGGGCGCATTTCTTCAAATCAAAGCACTTCAATCACCATTTTTGGCCAAATTTCCCCCAAACTTGCCCAAATTTCCCCTGACTGGACCTTGATTGTGGTTGCCATTTTTGTAAAATCAAAGAACATACAGCGATTTTCAGAAGGTATTCATACATTTTGCCCAAATTTCCACAGATTTTGCCCGGATTTTAACCAAATCAAAATTTTTGGGGGAGCAAATGCACTCCCGCCTCCTACAGCAGTGGTGTTCGACACCTGGCAAATCATTCGGACACAGCGTTTTTTATCCTAATTTGTCTGAATTTCATTGGCCTCAGAAAGGGTTTACCGGTACTTTGGAATATGTTTGCTATTATTAGTGTCACCAGCATGGCAGCGCTCTCCCTCGGTGGAGACTTTCTTGTGCTCATTGATCAACCGAAATTGCGTTAGAGGTGCATAGCCAGTTAGCCGCTATCTGAGTCATGAATTATTTAAAACAGTATTTGAAGATTATTATGTCGAGTCTGAACGTGTTACAACGTGGAGCATTGCACAATCACTTTGCTCGAGTTTGCTAGAACATAAGCGGTGGCGCTGCGGTAAGTGTTACAACACTGAGTCGAGCCTTAATTTTCAATTGCTCGTCACTTCTTTCAGCTGGCTCAGTGTCTTTGCTGTGCCTTGAAATATTGTGTGAGTGCCAGCACTTTTGCGGGAGCACTGCTGCATACCAATTACCTGTACAGTGAACACCACGGCCCACTACGCCCAGTACTACGCCTTGTTCGTTTCTATTTGCGATTCGTTGCTTCAAGCGGTTTGATACAAGTTTGCGTTCGATAATCACCAACTTCTACACAGAGCCGGATTAAAGGGTAGGAGGTCCCGGGGCAATTTTTACTGGAGGGCCCCTATGACGTAATTCATGACGTCATCGTTTGTAAAAGTTACGTTTTCGCTGATTTACAAGGTTCCCGTTTGTTTTTTCCGTTAGTCGAGAATGTGCTTACTCAAATGCACATACAGTTAGCTGCGAGAAGAGAATTTATGATATAAATACTAGAGTGCATTTTTACTAATAAAAAATATTTCACAGGCTAGAGAGTGACTCGGCAAGAAACAACATTTTCCCGAACAATAAGCACAAACCAGAGATTACAAACAAAAACAACAGAAAAGGAACATGTAAATATGGCCAGCCAAGCTGAGTGTGAAAGTTGTTATCAAGTTAATGTCTTGGTTTTCACCTTCATATTCACGTGCTCTGGTTAACGCCACTGCTTTAACGTTGCTGCTTGAAAGTTTTGCTAGAAAAAGCGATTCAGTCGCGGCGTTTTAGGTAACACTGCTAGATCCTTGCGCTTTTTCTTCTTAGAAGCTTTGCGCTTTTCATAGCTCCTGATGGCATCACCGATTTCGGCATCTAACACTGCAATCTCGTTTTCTGCTCTTCTGTTCTACAAATCGACTGATCGAAATCTTTTCTGACGGACCACGCAATAACATGTGGTGTAAATGGCTTGAATAGCTTCATATGTTTATGATGTAACACAACACAACGATAGTAAACATCGGAAGAAAAGTGCGTTTCCACCATACGTTACCCTTTATGACGAAACAAAGGTGCAGTTCGGCTGCGGTGTCAGGGTTGCCAGGTTGGCATTTTTGAGACCAAATTCCAGAAATTTGGCCTTTTTAAAGTGGTTTGGCATGAAAAAATGGTGTTTGGCATGAAAAAACATTGTCAGGCATTTTTAAAACCACTGGTTCGATTAGTGCTATCGACATGGAATTATATAACTTTTTCTCAGGACAAAGGTCCTCTCTTTTCTACCACGGTCGCATTCTAGAAGTTACAAGCGGCTATGCCGTCTAAGTGACGTCTCAGGGTAACAGACGTAATACTTTTTTGGACAAGACTTCGAACACTGCGGCACATTGCATAGTGTCTTAAGCAGTGTAGACCGTGCTCTTTTCGGAAAATAAACGTAAAATGTTTATATGCAAATCAGGTTAGCCGTTGTGCTGCGCAGTATTTAAGTTTATTTTAAGAAAGGATCTACTGTACAGTGTGTGTTGTTATTTGCAGATTCTTGGTATTCTTCATGCTTCCACGTGTGTCATAAGTTCATATCAGTGCAGTCATTGGTAATATTTTAATATAAGCACATAACAGTGCTGCCAGATTTTGCAGATTTTCATATAAGTTTAAACCGTAATAAAGTGAGTTTAGCAGATTTCCCCAGTTAAAAACGGTTAAGTCAAAGTGAATGTAGCAGATTTTGAAATAAGTGTATACCAGAACAGCCAGATTTGGTAGATTTTCTTTTTGTACAGTAGTAGACATTGTGTGGAATTATGACAGGTCTAAGGCTTGGTTTCAAGAACCAAGTGATTGGAAACTGTGGCATGATGGTGCATGTGTATATTCATGAACTGTGATTTATTGTTTCAGGCATTCCTAGGTAGCCTATTTTGCATTAAGAATTTTCAATCAAAAGTAAATGGTAACATATTTTGTTCCATCTCTGGCTTCAGGGACAAAACCTTGCACATCAAAGGGTAAAAAATGAGTAAGTAAGAGTGTTTCTAGCTTAAATTCTGTTTGATTTTCTAAAGTACAATAGTTGTTTGTAGCTTTATATGCTATAATTAGCGCCTTCTTTACGAGCACCACTATGTTGTTGCCAAATTATTCATCTGGGTAATAGCAAAATCAACAGCATTCAGTCTGTTTCAACTTGTTTGGCATTTTTTGAAGCGATTGGCATTTTTTACAAGTTGTTTGGCATTTTTTGTTCACTTGGACCTGGCAACCCTGTGCGGTGTCAAGCGAAATTTCTGACCTCAGCGAAATTTCTGACTTATTAACTCTTTGACACTGTAAACCTAACCTATACTTGCAACCATGAAACAATGGCCAGTATATTCAACAATTATTTTGTCTCAGTTGGAAAAAAGCTAGCAAGCACAATTCCTTCTC